>Ga0307517_10014499_pt1 | contig 10583 bp, 4 predicted proteins | sample 23_EM_MG_FD_194515 | JGI IMG/M metagenome (GOLD analysis project Ga0307517, IMG submission 194515) | Populus trichocarpa ectomycorrhiza microbial communities from riparian zone in the Pacific Northwest, United States - 23_EM | ecosystem: Host-associated > Plants > Roots > Unclassified | place...
AGAGATGAAATTCAAAAAAAAGATTGAATTGGTTTCTTGGTTTTTGGTGCGTGCAAATGAGGGATATAGTCAGGGAGCCTCTGGCATTTTGGGGCTTATAGCAGGGGATGAGTGAGACCTTCATTATCTGACAAGAATGGCTTTGCTTAGTAGGAGCTGTGTTTGGCATGCTAAATTAGGTCGATTTTATGATCATTTGACAATCTTATTGCTGTCATTAAATCTATGAATGTACTCATCTTGTTATGCTGCAGCATTTCTGCCAGAATTCAGTAGGTGAAAAAGTTACACACCTTATTTAGTCATGAGCAAGTGATGAAATCTTACATCCAATTAGAATGAAATTCAAGATTTTGCATGCTATGCAGCACGCCGGTGGTGGGTGGGGCTCTGGCTTTATTCCCATAGCAGAGTACGGAGCTGAGTTCCAGAAGGGCTCTTGGAAGGGAAAGCCAAGGAAAGCTGTGAGGCTACTGTACAGTGGTAAGAATCATTACGACTTGCTTGTCTGAGGCTTCAGAAGTAGACTTTCATCATGGGCGGAGGAAAACCAGCATAGATAATTGCCAAAGAAAGTGATGCTGATGCTATTTTGTACTGTTAGTATTTAAGGAGGATGTAGTCTTGCAGGGATTTCCTGCTTTATGCGAAAGAAATTGAAAATCATGCAAAGCGCAGGCATACTCTTTTCCAGGCTTGGCCATGTAGCTGCATTTCTTTTAGCCTAAACACCAGGAGGCCTCCTGGTTGAAAGTTACACTGGTGAAAGGACTCGGAAGCATTATAATTTTAGAGTCATATCGTCAGAATGGTTATATATATATATATATATATATATATATATATATATAGAGAGAGAGAGAGAGAGAGAGAGAGAGAGAGCAAATACAACCTGCAAATTCTCGGTCATTCTATATCGATACATTTACATTTTGTTTTTAATTGTGTCAATTTAGTACTTATATCAATTTTTCATTTTTTAATGTGTGGCTTGTTATGGTAAAGGTATCCTATAAAATAATATCATGCTTAATAAATAAACATATTTTAAATTAAAATAAACATTTTAGAAATAAAATTATTTTAATTAGTGGTAAGTTATTTAAGATCTGTATCGATGTTAAATTCTATTTTATGATTAATAAAAATTAATAAAAAAATTATTAACACAATTTAAAACATCAATTATTAAAAAAAAGAGAGATGGAAACCATGTGAAAATAAACAATTAACAGATTTTTACTATATTGGAACAAAAGAAAAAGTTTGTATCAAAATGAAAAAAATAAAGTTCAAATACTTGATTTAGAAAAATAAAAAAGTTGACACAGCAACATTGCAATACTTAATTAGTATATGTCAAAGGATATCTAAGTAGAAAATGGAGCAATTAATGGAATGAAAGTACTTGATTGAAAGTTTTAATAAAGTTAGTGCTCTAAAATGAAAAAAAACAAAATCCTCATGCTCGATTGAGAAAAATATAAAGTAAGGCTGTTCCCAGCAAAAACAAGTTCCAGGTTGCCAAATTTGTTACACGTGCAAGGCAGTTCTTTTGCACGTGCCAGCAACACTTTCATTCCATTCATGATTTCCAAGGCAAGTCGAAAAAATTCTCCCCCACCGAAAAACCGCAAAAAAAGTTAATATAACCGCAAGTGACAATCAAAAAAATATAAATAAGAAACAAAGGAGAAATCTAGGGTTTCAATTTGACGAAATTGGATCAATCACATGGAAGGAGAGAGCAATGGAGGGATGTTGTACCACGAGGTACAAGAGGCAAAGCTATGCGCCGTACATTGTGTTAACACGGTGTTACAAGGACCATTCTTTTCAGAATTCGATTTGGCGGCGCTTGCATCCGATCTCGATACGAAAGAGCGCCAAATGATGCAAGAGGGCACCGTCTCCGCCGCTGCTTCTGGTGATTTTCTCTCCGCCGAGTCTCATAATGTCTCCTTAGGCGGTGATTTCAGTATCCAGGTTCGTCGCTAATTAATTAGCAGTTTTGATTTGTTAATGAACTGATGCAAGAATTAAGAAATTAATTTTAAGGTTAAATGGAAATTTTTTTCTATGCTGTTTTGTTTTGGAGTTAACCTAAAGTTAGTGAAAGTTGAGTCATGATTTGTTATTATTGGCTTAGAGTTAAGGAAAACACTTGATTAGTACTAGGTTGTAATTATGGAGATTTTTAAAATTTTAGCAATGACTTTGTGTTCAGTGGGGTTACTAAAACTGGGTAAGGGAGAAAGGAGGTTATTGCAAAGTTTGTGTTACTTTCCCCGTAGTTGAAAATTTGAGACATTTTGAGAGATGCATGTGGGGATAATGAATCATTTAGTTGATTAGTTAGCAAAGTATGTTTCTTGGGAGTATGAAAGTCAGGATTTAGGCTGATGCTTTGAACATTTAGCTAGTAATGGTGAAATATTGGGATGCATGGGGTGGATAGGCTACTCATCTTGGTAGGGAAAACATTTAAACTTAGGTGTTTGATTTATTGAGGTGGATGGATGCTTTTATAGAGCATGTGTAGCTTGAGGTGGGAGTTGGAGAGATGGTAAAGTTTTTGGAATATATATATGGTTTAGCATGTGATATTTTTTAAATCTCTAAGAATAAACATACGATTTTAGTTAGTCTTTGTGGATAAAAGCTGTAATAGACTTATATGAAGTGCATGTCATGGTATGCGTAAAAGATATGAGACCAGCTCATAGTTACCATAACTGTGGCAACCCCCACATTTGGCAATCTGGATCGCACCTTTTGGATTGCAGTACATTTATGCACTAGATCGAGGTGTTTTGTGATCTGGATCGTGAAAGTCCCAGTTTTGGTAACTGAAATCTGTATAAATGGGAAAACAAATTGAGAACAAAACTCTGAGCTTGATTGATTTTTCTCAAAGAGCTGATAGGGAGAGGCCACAAAGAAAGAAGTGAAATAGGAAAAAAAAAATTCCCAGCAGCAAGAAACAAAGAAACATGCTTGACTTCCGTGGAAGAAAGTTTTTAAGACAGATGTGATGTTGTAAATTAAACCTAATAACACGAGAAGTCTGGCCTTAGAGAAAAGGACAAGTCTGGGCCATCAATTTTACTTTGGCCAATATTTTTCTTCACACAGGTCTGGTTTTTAATTTAATCCGGCTCAACTACTTTATATTGTATTATTGATCTGATTTTTTTTAAGCTAATGCTCTTTCTATTCTATCATTTATTAGAAATGAAAACTGCATTTGTGTTTGATGTTTTCTTCCTTTACACTATTAGACCATAATGTTTGTGCTGTCAACAAACCAAAAAGATGTTCCAATTGTACCATGATTCGAACTAACATACCATCTAAGCCTACCCCCCTACATACTGTAAATTAATCAAAGTGCATGTCCCATCCCTGAACCTTGTACCACAAACATATTTCTGGTACCTATGGACCAGTGAATAGTATGAAGTGGTGCCTGAAGGGCATTTTAATCGGTAAATTTTGTGGCTACAATTCCTCTCAAGGTTTGTCTTTGTGTTCTTAACAGTATAAATCGATGAAAGACATATAACAACTGGTTCTGTGATGGAGGTTTATTGTAGGTTTAGATGAGGATGGATACCCATTATAGAGTGGAGATTAATCGGGCACTAATTCTCATTTCCAACTATGCTATCTTTGGTATCATCTTTGTGTGTAAGCATCCGTACATCATGGGCAGTTAACATTCAATTTTTATTCTTTACATGAGATTCCTCAGGAAATTATTGAACTGGCATGCGCTGGTTGTAAATTCCACTCTTTTTCTCTAGTTCTATTTTACCATTGATTTTTTTTTAATTATTATTAACCATGCATGGTCCATGTTGTTCATTAGTAAATTTTTTATGTAATCATATGAATGGACTTACCTTTGAACCACGGACCAGTCTCATGCTTAAGAGATAATGCTATCAGGTTAACTTAAATGCATATAAAGTATGTTCCTTTTTTTTCTGGAGACTATTTCTTGGCATGTCTATGGAGTTGTGCGAACTCAACTTACTGTGAGGATTCTTGTTTTCAGGTTTTACAAAAGGCTTTAGAGGTGTGGGACTTGCAGGTCATTGCCTCTGATAGTCCGGTTGCTGAGCATGCACAGATTGACCCTGATCTAGAAAATGCATTTATTTGTCATTTGCATGATCATTGGTTCTGCATTAGGAAAGTGAATGGGGAGTGGTATAACTTTGACAGCCTCTACGCAGCTCCACAACACTTATCCAAGTTTTACCTTGCAGCCTATCTGGATTCTCTTAAAAACTCTGGCTGGAGCATTTTCCTGGTGAGAGGAAACTTCCCGAAAGAGTTTCCCATTGCTTCCTCTGAAGCTTCCAATGGTTATGGGCAGTGGCTGTCTCCTGAAGATGCTGAGAGGATTATTAAATCCTGCAACAACACGCAGTCTCCTCAGAGAATCAATTCCACTCAACAGGATTCTAATCCATATCAAGAAATTCTGTTAGAAATGGAGGACCAGGACATGAAAGCTGCAATAGCTGCCAGCTTGATGGAACCTTCCCAATCCATGAGCAGGGTGGAAACTGGCAGTCCCCAAAAAGACGATGAAGATACCAAAGATGACAACAAAGATAGCGAGGACAAAAAGCCTCAATAAGAAATATTCTTTTGCATTTATTTTCTGTTAGTTGAGCAACAAGAAACCATGTCAGGGAGGGTGGATAGAACACATCCTTGGCAGGTCATCGTATTTATGCAGCACATACTTCCATTTTGCTTTTTCTCACACCTTTAAACTTTTACTGTAAAAACTCTCTATCGAGAAGAAAACTACCTTGCAGCTATATGATTGCATTGGTTCTCTAACAGGCACTTGTTGTGGTTATTGTTTTCTTTTTCCAGAACTCTTATGATTCTTGGGGGGTTGGCACGTCTAATTTTGTGGTTGGATAGTGCCACTATGAGAATATGTGAATCAAGGGCTTTTTTATGGAAGAAACATGGAAATGTCAAATGCCTCGTGAGTCATTGTTACCGGCAACCACCGTTGATCAGTTGGAGTTAAATGGAGTGGTGATTTTTGAGCCAGTTACTATGGCCAGTGGCTGTTGTTAACCGCCAGTCACCAAAAATCTGCCATGATTGTAGAGGGATGTAAGTACCCTGATTTAAGGGCAAGAATTTGCCCCCCTCCATTGATCCTTCGAGAAAAACAGTTTGGAATGTTCAACATCGTTGAAGAATGAAAGTGGATACGAATCTTGAAGACGAATAGGTAAGCAAAAAGAACCTGCACGCGCACGACGCAAGGGATAGATAAGCGATGTCTTTGTTTTCCTTCTCTCCACGTATATGCTACCGTATGCATATTATATTATATTATATTATTATACAATTAACTAAAAAAAAAACATAAAATACCTCTTTTTTTTTAATTTCTTTAACACTTAAGTAAACTTTTGATTGCTAAGTTGAATTTGGTCCTTTTTTTTTAGGTTCATGAACACTTATTTGTTTCAGCCACTAAACTTCTTTTTTTTTTCAAATTCATCCTCCTATGTTATATTCACATGGTTTTAAGCTTGATGTTTGGTTTCGGTTCACGTTTTATGTTGTATTGGTAATGTCAAAAAAACATGTTGTCATTAAATTGATGCTTAGTTTTCCAAAACAGAGTTTAGTTTTATCGATTAAAAAAATTGAAATAACGAGGAGAAAATTTAATACAAAAACAAAATAACAATTTTTTTTCTTTTTTTAATATTCACAGAGCACAAAAAACTACAATTTCATCCCTAGTTTTTTTACTTTTTCATTTTTATTCATGTTTTTTAGGGTTTTCTGTTTCAGTCTCAAACTTCTTTTGTTTTATATTTTAGTCTCTAAAATTTAGGAGGAGAGAGAAAATAATAAGTTGACCACATTTTATCCACTACAAAGGTCGATTTTAGTGACAAGAAGTTCATCTTGAAGAGAAAAGTTCAATGGAGATGGAGTTTCCCCTTGAACATGTTGTAAAAACTAGATTGAGACTTATTTAGTTGGATTTTGTTTTTTTAAAGTGATTATAAATTTTTTTTCTGTCGTTTGGAATAAGTTTATTGAGGTTTGTATGATATTTTTGGGGGTGTTTAGTTAAGAATAAGTTGAAAATTGATTTTTAAAGGTCTAAAAACTTGACTACGACTTCCCAATCAGTGAAGGTGGTTAGAAAAAAAACTAGAAGATAACATGTCATCTGTTTTATATAAAATAAATAGGATAGATGACTTGTCGTTTACCAGTTAAAAAAAAAAAAGAACAAGCATATGGGCCTGACCTTCTAAGATAATGTGTGTCTAGCTTTTTGTTTAAATATCCCTTAATTGTTTTTTATTCTTTTTGACAAACAATCTCCAAGTAAATTTTTAAAATAAAATGTAATCAATTTTATGATTCTTCTATTATTTTTAAGAAGATAATGACTTTTTTTTATAATGATATTATAGATTGCTTTATGAATAATTATATGTTAACATGATATGCAGAATTTTTGAAATAATTTGCTCATTAATGTTGAATGAGAATAAAATATTTATTTTTTTAAAAAACTTTCATTATGTATATACTCAAATTCATTGTTCTCGCATTTTTTTTATATAGGTACATAAAAATAATCGATCCATGATTTTTTTTATTTTTTAATTGAAAATTATTTTCATGATCATAATAAGTTCTTACTTAAAAAATAATGCTTCTCATATTTTTTTTTCATAAAAAAATACATAAATAAAAAAAATTATGCTTTTGATTAAAATATAAGCTCTTTTATATTATTAGTTCATATCATTATAGTTTTTCTAATTTTTTTTCTAATACTATTTCTTTTTATTGAATGAACCATGTAGCTAATAAAAAAATCATTTTATTCTAAGAAATTTAGATTAATTAAAAAAAGATAAATTTGATGAAAAAAGTATTTCTCCTTTATATTTTTTTTCGTTGTCTTTTATGTGAATTTCTATTTCTATTTCGAATTTAAAAAAAGTAAAGTTACTAAGTCTGGTCAAGCCTATGACTCGAGTCATGGGTTATGTGAGTTAAACAAAGACAATATAAAATGTCATTTCAATATGAAGAACAAATTAAAATGAAGTTGTTTTGAAAAGAAATTAAAGTCAAATTGATTTTTGATCGAATTGACCGGATTGCTTGGGTTAGATTGAATCAACTCTTACCCTATTTAATTTGAGATCTGGCCTAGATCATAGAACGAGTTTAATAATATTGCCAAAACAATCGTTGCAACATTTCGCATACAACTAACTAGTGTTATATAATAATTAAGGAGGTCGTTTACTATATAGGCTATCATTCCCTCATTCACAAAAGCATTGTTAGTGTAGGGGAATAGTGCAGAGTGTCAAAATACACTTTAGTGGATGAGTGTTATTTTTTGCCCATTTAGTTTTATATTTTTTTGTTTCAATCCTCAAACTTTGTTTTCATTGTGTTTTAGCATGCTATTTACCTACTCATAAAAGCATTGTTATTATAGAGGAATAGTGTAGTGTGTCAAGTGCATATTAGTCCCTGAATTTTTAATTTTTTTTATATTTAGGTCCTGTAGTTTTATGTTTCAATCCTCAAACTTTATCTTTATCACTCACAAAAGCATTGTTACTTTAGCAGAATATGGCAACGTATCAAAACACACTTTAATGGATGAAGTTTTTATTTTTTCACATTTAGTCCATGTAGTTTCATGTTTTTATATTTCAATCCTCAAACTTCATTTTCATTATGTTTTAGTCCATTATATCCCACATACAAAAGCATTGTCATTGTAGAGGAATAACGTAGCGTGTCAAATACACACTAGTCTTTGGATTCTTGATTTTTCCATATATGGTTTATGTAGTTTTATGGTTTGGTCCTTAATTTTTATTTTTCTTCTATTTTCATTGGATTATGAAAAATGAGAGAGAAAATCATAAGTTATAAAATGAGAGAAAATTATAGTATAAGTAAATACAAATTAGTTTTGAAAACTGGATTATAATGATATTTGTTCTCTCCATTAAAAAAAACTTAAAACATGCCTACAAGAACATTGAGGTCTTTTACATAGTCTATTTATTATTACCAAAAAAAGCAGGGAAAAATAAGTATTTTCTCATTTTAATGGCATAGTAAAATGATCCAAATACCATTGGAAGTAAGAAAATTAAACCTGGTATCAAAGGGTATTTTTGTATTTTCACAATGGTTTCTTGACTATTATATTTAAAGACACAGAGCACTTTGGTATTGCACAAATATAAAAAATAATAAACAATTAAAATGAATAGTAAAAATATAAATATACTCTTAAAATAAAAAAAAATTAAGTTTGAGTTCAAGGGGCGTTTTTGGCTTTTCACAATGTTTTTTTTGTGATTAAAAACTCAGCTCCGAGGAAATTCTGTATTTGGCTAAATAAAAAGGGGTGAGCGTGCGTGTACGATACCCGACAGCTCATGTGAGGCGTCGACGCCCCTTGGACGGTGCATGTGACACCTCTCGACATCCCAAAAATGCCATTCCATCATTTCATTGGAAGCATCACCGTATTCTTTTCCTGGTGGTGCGATGCTTGTTTTAATTGGTGCTTGAGTTTGGGGACAATGGGTCTTTCTTTTTCCTTTTCCTTCTTCTCTCTTTTTTCCCTTAAAAATTACAGCTTGACCCTCCTAATTGTTGATATTTCAACTTCAGTCCCTATTCTTTTAATTTCTAATTTTTGATTTTGGTCATTTTATAGAAGTTTTATTTGTTTTTAATTTTATCCTTCAATCCAAATTTACCAAATATTATATTCTCCAACGTGGTCCTCATTATTTGGATTTCTAATTTTTATCCTTGGCCATTCTGTAAAAATTTTAGTGGTTTTTAATTTCATCATTCAATTCAAATTGAAGGTATTATATTTTTTAATTTGGTCCTCATTATTTTGATTTCTAATTTTTTCTTGGTCCTTTTGTACATTTGTTTTTCCAGTTTCACCATTTTATTACAACATTTTTATGTTAATTTTGATCCTTATTTTTTTATTTTTCTTTTACTACATTGATTTTTTTTTCTTCAATTTCACCCATCAATTAAATATAAAATTTATTTTGTATTTTAATCTTAATTCTCATTCTTTTAATTGTTATGTTTTTTTTTAAATTCTTTTATATAATTAAAATTTTTTATCCAATTTTATTCTTCAACATTTGATTGATTGATAATTAAATTTAATGATTTTTTCAAAGTAAATATTTTAGATTTAATGACTTGAGTTACGAGTTTTTTTAAATGAAAAGCTTTATAATTTTTTTTATCGGGTTATTTAAATTTCATCATTTGGATTGTTAATTTAATATAATATCTTGAATTGAGTCGATAGTAATAACTAAAATTATAAGTTTTTGATGACCTTTTATGTTATTGTTTGCTTCATCTCAGCACATCAATAAATTTGTTTTAAATCCAACCCTGCAGCGAAGACGAATACAAAATCTATTACCCCCTACTTTATACACTAGTGGAAGAGTAAGAAACAAAAGAGCTGAAAAGATAGAAAAGCTAGGGGCGGTCTGACGCTTTTAGGCTGGATGCTGAGGCCACCAACCGCATCTTTTGACAGTCTTCCATTCCATCGATGATACATCAGACATACTAGTCCTACATTGGATGGAAAATCCCTGATCACCTGAATGAACAATACAATACAAAAGAAAAGAAAAGGGTACATTACTAGCATATAAAAAGGCTAAGACGACCTTTTATTTCTCTCTTTTTTGAACATCATCTCAAAGATACCTGTTTTTGGTTTTTTTTATTTCTTTTGGTGTTTAGAGATCTGAAACCGGATTCTATCTAAATGGGTTCATCCAGTCGATTGTTTAACAGACAAAGAACTGTTCATGAGATCTTTGGAGGAGGTTTTGGTAAGTGACTTTTTGATCCTTTCTCGATGATGATGATTCATATCTGCTTCATCAATTCCTAGCATTAACTGCACTTGATTCCATTGGTGCAGTGGATAGACTTTGTATTTGTTTTCAGCTATTTAATTCTGTGAAGCCCTTTTCTTGTTTTGTTCTCTTCGTAATGAAGGATTATAGATACTTCTTTGCTTCAATGGGTGTTATAATTTTTCTGTCAGTAGTTTTACTTGGTATATCTTTTGTTTAACAGTGGCGGATGTGATACTGTGGAGGCAAATGAATATTACAATTGGGATACTTCTAGTTACTCTATCTTCTTGGGTGGTGTTTGAGAGATCCGGTTACACTCTTCTATCACTTGTTTCTAGTGTTCTCCTCCTCCTTGCTGTCATTCTCTTTCTCTGGGCCAAATCTGCTGCAATTCTTAATCGGTACCTTCCAATCAAATTTTGATTCTTAACCATGATTAAAGGTTAAATGGTGCCAGTTAATTCTGACCGATTTGAATATTCAACAATTCAAGAAGATCGATTGCAAAAAATGTGGTATTTAGCATGCATTAAAACATTTTTTCAGACTTTTTCCTTGAGCTCTTTTACAATGCCGCTTCTCTGATGTCCAGTTAAGTGATAAGAA
>Ga0307517_10014500_pt1 | contig 10583 bp, 10 predicted proteins | sample 23_EM_MG_FD_194515 | JGI IMG/M metagenome (GOLD analysis project Ga0307517, IMG submission 194515) | Populus trichocarpa ectomycorrhiza microbial communities from riparian zone in the Pacific Northwest, United States - 23_EM | ecosystem: Host-associated > Plants > Roots > Unclassified | place...
ATTTATGTATCTTATTGAGAGATTACAAGTTGATTTCCTTTACGAAAAACATGAAGCTGTGATTATTTAACTTGTCTTCAGCGTAACAGAAGTCCAGTAGAGTGTATTTAGTTAATAAATTAATGCGAGGGCGAAGATATACTCTCTTAAAAAATAAAATAAAAATATCTATTTGAAAAAGCAGTTTGCCACACTCGCTGTCCGCCACAAAAGTAAAGTTTACATAAGTGGGAATTGGAGCGTGTCATACACGCTGTGTAAAGGAAAGTGGCGCTAGCAAATTAGCTCATCTCCTTCGCTTGGTTACAAGGCCACCCGCTCGCTCTCTTTCGCACAAGCAAGCACAGCTGCCGGATTCAACTGAACTCGCAAAATCTCTCCCTCACATGGTTGGGTCTTAAAAAAATATAAAAATAAAGGAGAGTATGGCGATTTCTCTTAATTCTGTTGTTGGCATCAATTCAACGGTAATTTCCTTTCTGCTCCTCAGATTTTCCTCCTGTTTTTTTTTTATTCCTTTTGGTTTTCTTTATTAATTGCAATGTTTAGTTGATAATACTGACAGTTGGCAAGGGATTCTATTTGTGCTTAGTTTAATCAGTCACCAGCAAAAATTAACACGTAGCTTGATTGTAGCTTTAAAAGTAGATGTGATATGGTACTTTATTAATAGTTGCAAAATGATAGCGTTTTTTCTTCTTCAACTGGGCCGTCCTGAACTGCAAATTGAACAGATATTCTGTACCTCATCCCCTCCATTTTTGCTGCTTCAAGTTAGAATTTATGTAATAATTGCAAAATGAAGCCCGGTTTTCCAATTTTCTGGCTACAGATTCTACAAGAATTGATTATTACCGTGAAGATCACGATTTTTTATTTATTTATATATATATATATATATAGCAAAGCTGAATTCTTCATTCCTTCCTGGTCTACCTACTAGATTTCTCGAAAGGTGAAGAGCTGTTTTTTTTTTTTATTATTATTGTTATTGTTCCTTTTCTTTCTGCTTTCATGTGGACTGAAATCCACAGCGAAGCTATGTAATATGTTGGAAAGGTTATCTGTTTGAAACTAATGTCGTGGGAAGCTTTTTCATTCGATTAATATTCTGTAATGTTTCTCCTAGCACTTGGAAATAAGGTGATTTTGCTAGTGAAAGTTCATCATGGCAATTAGTAAAAAAGTAAAAGGCAGTTTCTCCATTCTTGTATCAAGCGAGCCCCACAAATTACTGGTCATTCCTCTGTTGTGTTCTTTTCTTATGTCATTGTTTCTTGCTTTTATGTTCTAGTTAAATGAACCTGGGATATAATTGTTCTAATCATGGGAAATTTGCATTTACAGTTACTTTTTCCTGCATTAGTAATGCTTTATTTTTTTTTTAATATTCTGTTTCACCTTGATCTTTAATAGTTCTAGGACCTCTTTTTAATCTTTATAGGGGGAAAAAGACACGCTTCAAATGCTTTGTGTTGACTCCATCCCTCTTTAATAAAACGAACTTTTTTCTTCTTCTTCTTCTAAATCTTTTTTTTTCATATTTGCTATTCATCAGCCGTAATATCTATGCTCTGGATTATTTCAATTGATGGGGTTTACACATATCTGGTGACTCTTATTTCTCGAGATTATTTACAAAAGTTTTTTTCCCATTAAAAGCTGCAATCCAGATACCAACATGTGTCTAGACCAAAGACCACCTCCTTGGGTATGCTTGCTTCAAGGATGCATATCAATGGAAGAAGAAGAGGGTCATTCGTTTCAGCTGCGGATAATGATCGTCTTGTCACGGACACCAGTGTTAAGGGTTATGGAGGTGCTGAGAGCTCAATTTCTGACAATCAGCTGTCAACAGTGAATTCCTCCTCTGAGGATTCTCCAGGAGGAAACAGTGTTGGTGAGGAGTCAGGACCTCAAACCTCTGGAGCTTCTAATGGCTCAACAGTTTCTGCAGATATGAAGTCTAGGCCAAAAAGGTCGCCTCTAACAGCAAGAGAGAGACTGAAGGCTGCGAGGGTTCTCAGCCGTTACACAGAATCAAAGGCATCAAAATCAGAGATGGGCAGCAAAGTATTGGATGCCATGAGAGAAAGTGATAAGGGCAAGAAAAGACCTGGCCTTCCAGAAGCCCCTGAAAACATGTTTGATGACAGCAAGCGAGGGTTGCCAAAGGAGGGGTGGACTTTTGAATTTCCAGGTGGTTCAGAACTCTTTTTCATTGTCGTTTCATTTGTTTTAATCAGCACAATAATGTTTGCAACGACTTACATTGTCTGGAAAGTTGGTGCAATCCATTTTGATGAGTATTAATTAAGGTGTAGTTCTGCTATTTACATGAGCTACCTTTTCAAATTTATCCTTAAAAAAATCATGAACTATTTGGATTCAGGTGCTTGCTCAAGTTATATTACATTGTTAGGATTTTAATGTCTTTTAGACAAGATACATACGTGAATGTACAAAGCAATACTTGGCTGACATTATAGTTTAAGTTCTATTTTATTTCTTTTATTTATCTTGATGATAATGATGCTCAAGCTTAACCCATATTATAACATCATTCTGTATGTTGCATGTACATAAGCGGACTGATCCTATATATGCGGGTTTTATAGTATAGAAGGAGCATCCCTTTGCCAGTAGCGCACAAGTTTGATCCTTCTGGGTGCTATATTGTAATGCAGCCCGCAGTTGTGTTATTTGTGTCCTTAACCATGATCTCTCTCGGTTTTTTATGAATACATTGCCGATATATCTGACCGGAATCCAAGTAGATATGCTGCCAGCCTCATACATTATCGTGTTTGATAAAACAGTTCCTGGTTCGATCATTTCCTGATATGCACGGCACCTAGATTTGGGCACATTTTCCTTTTGTTTTTTTGCCGACTCTACCTATGCTTGGCGAGTTTGTTGAAACAATCCTTTGTCAGGGAGAAAAGGTGAAAGAAAAGAATGCACCACTGAACTCCAGATGGAATAACGCAGGATTACCGACACAACACCATCCTGAGATTTCAAAACTGGAACGTGAGGGATTGTTTAATGACGTGGAACACTTATATCATGTGCGGAGAGTATGATTCCAGTTCAAAGTATTGTTTATTTAGAAATATATTAAAATAATATTTTTTTATTTTTTTTAAAATTATTTTAAAAATCTCTATATCAAATCCAAAAACATAAAATAAAAATTAATTTTAATAAAAAAAATTAAAATTTTCAAAAATACTTGATCATATTTTCAAACGAAGCCTTACCTAACTTTCAAGTCCAAATATCCGACATGTTAAACCAACGATATATATATATATATTCCATCATTGAATTGGGGTAAAACTTTGCTAGCGTGTTCTACGAACACAATTCCTTATATGGTTGGCTAGTCAAAGTAATCATTTCCATGTTGTTTCGTACTTTTTTGAGTTAATTTCTTGACTACATCTCGTAATTTTTTTTATTTAGATTTCATTAACTAGGTCAGTTTTAACTCATTCATCAGTTTTTTAATTAATTTCTTATTTTTGAATTTCAGAATTTATCAAATTAAAATTTCCTCAATTATTTAACTATAATTGTAGAGATTAAAAAATCTTTAAAAATTTTTAGGATTTGAAGAAGCTTAATTTCTTATTTTTCTACACTGCGTCAATCAAAAGTCGTGTCAATCTTTAATCCCTCTTTATGGTGAGTTGCAGTGTTTCTGTACTATTGGGGCCCTGCATAGTGATCAACTGTTGATGGTAACTGTAGGGCTCTTGTTTGCTTGTGCAGGACCCTATCACTGTCTTTAACACTGAACAGATGAAGATGGACAAAAAAGAAAAAGAAAAAGGCACCAAAATGAATAACCTCTTAGATGATCATCGGTTAAGCAATAAAGATGAAAGCAAAGCATAAGTGAATGAGAGATAACAATGAGTTGAAAACAAAGATGATTAATTCACAAGAGATTGTCCTTTTTGTTTCGGTTGCCGAACTCCATCGTCCTCCATTGCAATCTGTTGCCCTTGAACATAATTGTAAAGGTAAAGACATGCGATCAAGAAGAAGATGCATGATGGGACACATAAGCATGAAGTCAGTTTCAATCAGTAGAGCAAGTGGTTGTGGGCTCAATGGTACTTCATCTCTGAAGAAACTTACACAAGGGCAAGGCAAAAGAAAACATGTTATGCAGAAGTTGGAGCAAATAAAACAGATAATTACTAGTCAAGCTGTGCACAATTTGAGAAGTTTAGAACTGGATTCTGTAGTGACAGGATGATTCTCGGATTATCACAAAACAGGAACAGAGTGGTGCCCATGATACACCGAAACAGTTATATTTCACACAACTGTTCCTTTTCTGTACGATGTTTTAGCCACAATGGGGTTACCTTGTTTTTTTATGAAGTCATCCAAGTAAATTCATGTTTAGGTGACAGCCTAATATGGCCAAACACGATTTTCAACTGACCATTGGAGTTAACAAGATATCACACCAATCACCATCAGATATGCAGATCACATATTATCAGTGCAGAAAAACTGTACAATGAATCCAGGATAAAAAAGCAGGAAGAGTCGTGGCCTAGATTTTAAAAAGAAAGTTGCTTGGACATGGAAGATCACTATTCTCCTTGCTGGCCTGCTGCTCCTGCAGAGGCAAACTGGGATCAAACAAGTGCTGCAGTATATGATGAGTCCTTTTTAGTCCCATGCCCATCTCATGCTTCTGCCTCTGCCAACTTTCAAGTATACGGATTCCCTTCGTGGTCAGTACCGCTTCAGGAGGCTTCAGAAGATAAAGCTGCTTCGAGTTCCAAGAGTCATAGCCAAGCTGAGAAACGGCGACGGGACAGGATTAATGCACAACTGGGAATTCTTAGGAAACTCGTTCCTAAATCAGAAAAGGTACACAAATCTCTGTCTTAACCCTTGGTTACACGTGTGCTAATCAACATAACTTTACCGGCATGGTTAGTTATTCCTGCCAATTACTCAAGAGTGTCCTCTTCTAGCATCAAATAAGGGTGCCAATATTATTTAATTTTGTCCAATAACCATTTTCTGTTACAATCCCATCAATCTTTATTTAAAGTATAAGAGAACGTGTATCTACATCATTTAGCTCCTTTGACAAAATATGGTCGAATGAGGATAGATTCTGCTGATCCTGTATTAGAGTTCACTAACAACAAAACTTGAGATGAATCAATCTTTCCTTGCGTAGATGGACAAGGCAGCTCTCCTAGGAAGTGCGATTGATCATGTGAAGGATCTCAAACAAAAAGCAACGGAAATCAGCAGAACTTTCACAATCCCAACTGAAGTTGATGAAGTGACGGTTGATTGTGATGTTTCTCAAGTTAGAAGCCCTCCCAGCACCAACAAAGACAAGGACAACACATTTATCAGGGCATCTGTTTGCTGCGATGATCGGCCAGAACTGTTTTCGGAGCTTATTACGGTGCTCAAAGGCCTTAGACTAACCATAGTTAGAGCTGATATTGCTAGTGTAGGTGGAAGAGTTAAGAGCATATTAGTACTTTGCAGTGAGTGCAGTGAAGAGGGGAGTGTTTCAATTAGCACTATTAAACAGTCGCTTAATCTAGTTTTGAGTAGAATCGCTTCATCAACAGTGCCATCAAATTATCGTATTAGAAGCAAGAGGCAAAGGTTCTTTTTGCCTTCTCATTTGTCAGAACAATATGAATAATCAGATTTATCAAAATTTATTTGGATTATAATGATATGATTCTCTCGTTTCGAGATTATGCCTTCTCTCCTCTGCCATCATTTCAAGAAACGAAACTGCGGTGGCACAAGCCCGTTAGTCAAAATTATTGGATATTGTTTTCAATGAATTTCGCTCTCCTTAGATGCGCATGGAAAAGGCGACACCAGCACCACTCGTATCGTATCAATCACCGAATAATTTTGAATTTTTTTTCCCAGTAGGCTCAAACCTGGATATTCCAGGTGGGGCTAGGACGGCATCTTCATGGAAGCTATCCTCACTTAATCTTCTTTCTGCGTCATTATTTTATATTAGAAGTTTGAAAGATTTTCTTTTCTCAGAACTGAATGCGGTGCAATTATTGAATGTGTGTTTTTTCGGCGCCCAAAAAAAAAAACAAAAATTCCCCTTGATTTTGTAATTTTTTTTTAAATAAGCTCTACAAATTGTCCCCTCTCAAATTAAAAATTTTACAATTACCCCAAATTAAACCAACTATATATTATGCATTTTTTATTATTTACTCAGAAAATAAGATTTTTAGGGGTTGCAATCTTGATTTAATAAAAACATGTAGGTTTAATATAAACTTTGTATCTAAATTTACTAGTTATTAGGCTTATAGTGACCGGCGGTGACCATCACAGCATGGAGTGCGTGGTGGTTGATGGCCCCGGTGTGACATGATTATTATTATTATTATTATTATTTCACCATCACAGAGCATAATGATTCATATAATTAATTAATCAATCAATCAAGCGAACATTATAGAGATCGAAAATGTAGTTAGTATGTGGGCCAGGTGGCACATGTGGTTTCTTATCAAATCTGATAGTGTTGGTGTGGTATTAGCCAATGGTGCCATAAAGTTGTATGGTTGGAAAAGCCGGGTCCTTCGCTGCAATGATGAAAGGAATGAATACAGAGCCGTGTTCCTTTTCGTCAATGTACACTGTTCGAAAATTGATATCAAGATTTATGATATTTTTTTTCTAGCAGAAATGACTGTGATCATTATTGCGGAATTTACACGTGGACGAATAAATTATTACATGAACATTTCTTTTTTCTTTTTTCTAAGACACACAAATAATAATCTTTTTTATTCTTCAAAAAATAATCAATCCCAGTCAGTTATAACATCCCCGTATCTCTCTCACTCACACCCAAACCCATGCACACTACAACACACACAAACTCTTCCATCAACAACAACCCATTCAAACACCAAAACAGTATCGTTTTGCCAATGCCAACGTGCGGTTTTACGGCTCACACACAACAACCCCTCTCCTATTCTTATAACCGTTCCTCTCTCTCTGCATCCTGACCTTCCTCGTCTTTAAATAAACGTATTCAAAACAATTACACGCATAAATATTATATTACTCATCTCTACAATCTAAAGTACTAACTTATTTCTTTGTCTTCCTCGTGAGGACTGTCAATGATGGTGTTCTTGGAGCCCACAAGAAGATGCCACTCTGATCAAACTTTTGGAACAACATGGCCCATTACGCCGAGGTGCAACATCGTCCATCATGTTGACTGAGGATGCTAAGATTGTCCAGGTACACGCCCTCCGTGGCAACAAGTGGGCTACTATTGCCAGACTCTTGCCTGGCCGTACTGATGATGCTATAAAGGATCATCGAAACTCTACGTAGAAAACATGTGATTGACATGCCATCCGCCTCGTCAGGGTCGATTTTAGTTTTGAAATGCCCGACTGTGGAGATTTCGGTGGTCTAAATCTGATTCGGAGCCCAAGCGGTAGTGCTTGCAAGCATCGCCAGGGCATAAGGAGATGCGAGAGTTGATGGGCCTGAGATGTCCTGACATTGGCATAACAGAGTTAAGGGAGATGGGAGAGTTGATGGGCCTGAGATGTCCTGACATTATCCCCACCAGGGGATGGTTTCATTTCAATGCCTGTGGTGGAGAAAGTGGAGGAGGATTTGGCAGTAGAGGGCAGAGAAAAGGACCTGGCGAATGGTGAAGAGAGATGTACTGGGGAGACGGATGAGACTTGCTTGAGGGCCATCATGCAGAAAATGATGCAAGAGGAAGCTAGGATTTACTTTGATGGATTCAAGGGTATTCATCTGCTTACGCAATTAAATTACAGAAAATAATATATACATATATATATACACACCCCATCCTCTTATAATAAGATTACAAAATAATTTAAGAGCAAGCATTGAACATAACACTAAATTATTGAGATGTTATCAATTTTATGCATAGGTTATTTTTATATCAAAACATAAACAGGAAACCTTGAAAACGGATAAAAATCCTTAATTGAGATTTCTAAAACTTCAATGATAAAATTGACATAAAAAAAATGAAGATTAAAAACTATTTGGCTATAATATTAAAACTATATACTATTTTTGTAATATTTTTAAAATTTGCTGCTACAAATTCAATCTAATTGCAGGATATTTTTATCATTACCAAGACTAATCTACAGAAAATTGCTACAGCTTTAAATCGGACCTCTCTAGCAGAAGAGGTGTCGTAACAACCAGTTGGGCTACTGGTCATCAATGAAATTCAGGTTTGATTCTTTTCTAAATTCCACCATCCAATTTATGGGCTTTACACACTCAAAACCCTTACCACCCACTCGACCCAACTTTTGTAGCGCTGATGAGAAAAGAACATCAATTTCTCAGACAAATTCCCAATATTAAAGCTCAAAACCGGAAAACCATAAAAACGGCAATGCAACTATCGAACAACATGCAACAGTTTAAGCTGCAAAAATGGCATCCTTATTTTACAAGTACAAAATCAAAGGAGAATTAATATTGGAAGAATCATAGAAAATCCCGAAACCAAAAGATTAATGGCAAGCAGAACAGGATGAACAAGTTCAAGAAATCTAGGACACAGACACGTCTTGGTAAATCAAAATAACCATTAAAAGCAGGCTAGTTTCTCACCCTTCCCGTACTGAATCATTGAAACCCTCAGTAAATCACATAAACAAATCATCCCCACCAACGGCAACAAAAACTTGACGAAAAATTATTTTTTGCAAACTACCGCACCATTAATCCATACCTCGATATGGCGTGCACCTACATACAACTAGGCAAGATATCCCATAAAATCAACAACGCCGTCTAAATTCCTAGACATGTTTCATTCAACTATACCTTAAAGCATTCCCGCCAACCACAGACTACAGTTTCTTCCAGTTCTCGTCACCAAATCCATCAACCAAATTACCCAACCAAAACAACACTCCTCAACACCCCCCCAGTTTAGCAATCAGGCAAACAGAATTCATGCCATTAAATTAGAATCCAATGGCACAATTTCAAACAATAAAATGATCCACAATTCACAAAATAATACAATAAGAGAAAGAGATAATAGCACAGCAATGGAGGCCAATAAGCAAAACAAAATCCCATTTCCTTTCAGTTTAGAAGGTCTAACAAAACCATGAAATTTAAAACAGCGATGCTCTACTTATCTGAAATCAGTACTGATAATAAAACAAACATAAACAGGGACAAACACTAAAGTGAACGACAGCTCTCTATTGTTGATAAAATAGAAAACTACTTGGATCTCTGCCTCATCTTTCGGCGCTTCCTCTTCAACCTCCTCATACGCTTCTTCTTCCACTGTTTGGTTAAAGACAACAGAGAAACAATCTTATTCTGACTAAACAAATTTAAAAGAAAAGAAAAAATGGTAATACTTTAATTAATGTCATGAGAGATGAAGAAAAGATTACCTTGGCTCTCATGGCGGCAAGGCAACCAAGCTTTGTGTTCCCTTCTTTCTTTGATTGGAAAACCTGGCTGCGGAAAAAGATAAGAGGGTGCTACGTTTCATGCTTCGCAGGTAACTATATACTAGCGAAACCCTAATTCTAGTGGGCTGTGTTGCCAAGGTGGGCTCAACTACCTGACGAACACTAAAAATCCATTTATGCCCATTTGCGAATGGAACCTAAATTCAACAATGGAAGGCCCAATAAGCCCATATTGTACCCTGACCAAATTGTACGAGCAAGAGGGTAGAAATCTCAACATAGTTGTTTCCTTTTCATTTGTTTGGGAAAGTTTAGGTGGCAACATAAAAGCAAGAAAAGAGAGAAGGAAAGGGGAAATTCGGCTTGCAAACCAACCACATGACTCGAGTACCGAAGCCGATCCTGCTAGGGAGGCATTTCATTTCTAGCAAGCAGTATGTTCAGTAACACACCAGTTATTTGTAGAATTCTCGCAAAGCACTGATGTTGGCTAGAAATGCAGAGAACGATGTATACATCTTTTCTTTTCTTTTTCTAACTGAAACTGATGTAGAAATTGATTTGGAATTTCATTTTCGACTCTGGTTTGTTAAAAAATGTTAAGAAAGTGCTATAGAATTCCTGGCACAAAAATCTCATAACGATAGATTTAAGTCTTCAGAAAATTCATCAAACCGATGCCAATCAATACACATTGCACCATCCCCTGTAACCCTCCGACTCAATTCGCAGCTGGGTTACGAGCAGAATGATTTTTTTGTATGAAAGATCATCAGAGCAGAAATAGACAAACAGGACGCTCTTGCCTAAAGGGGAAAATCGCTGGGGTTTTAATTTTTTTTTCTTTTATGAAAGGTCAATGCTAAGGTACTTGAATTTTTTACGAATTTTTTGTATTTAAGTAATGTGACATTTGTTATAAAAAAAGTTTTCAAATCATAAAATGTGAATCTCATCCCATAAAAAATCTTAGTAAAAATTTAAGCATCTTCACATTATCCTTCAAATTAAGAAAAAATATGTTGTTGTTGTAACTCATTTCGACCAAAAAAAATTTTTATTAAAAATTTTTAT
>Ga0307517_10014501_pt1 | contig 10583 bp, 10 predicted proteins | sample 23_EM_MG_FD_194515 | JGI IMG/M metagenome (GOLD analysis project Ga0307517, IMG submission 194515) | Populus trichocarpa ectomycorrhiza microbial communities from riparian zone in the Pacific Northwest, United States - 23_EM | ecosystem: Host-associated > Plants > Roots > Unclassified | place...
ACCCAGGCTGATACCAACTTTCTCTAACATTCTCGACGCAAGAGGGAACTTGTCGTGAATCAGCTGTGAAAGAATAAGAGAAACAAAGGTAAGTGCGATACAGACAGCGCGTAAGTATAACTTAAGAAAGGGTTTCGTGTGTTGATCAATTTGTTCATATGTAAGATCATTTTGCATAGCTGTACTAAGACAGAAGGCTATGAGTATCTTTGCCCATGGAAAACGCTGGTTGACAGCACTCTCTGTATTGGTTGGCTGGTGGTTGGTTGTAAAGGAATGTTGTTGTTGCGGCGGCGGTGTTTGGAGGTTGATGGAAGCAAGAGAGAGTTCTGGTGGTAATGTTGCTGGTAACTGTGACTCCAAATCAGTAGCGTGAGAAGAAGGTTGTGAATTTGGTGGTTGTGGTGCTTCTTGATTGACAGTAAGAGAGAGTGCTGGTGGTTGTGTTTCTGCAGGTAAATGCAACTCTGGATTGATAGCCGGATCAGAAGAGACCAGCTGGGACAAAAAAGCTATTGCTGAGACATAGAGCCTTCGTATGATGCCCATGACCATTTTTGTATATATGTGTTTAGAAGAGGATTGAAGAGGTTTTTGTGTGCTTAGAAGAGATCAGACCAAAAGAAAATGTGGGCTATGTTTTTTATTTATATGGAGGCAGGGGTTTGTATGTGACAATGCAAATGTTAGTATAGAGAGGTAATGTTCTGTATGGGTTTGAAAAATGATGCCTGCATTTATAGAGAGGTTGGCTATTTATGTACGAAAGGTACCCTTTTTTTTTAATAGAAATTTCGATCAGTTGTGCTTTGCTAAGATTCCCATCACTAGTTACACTGTTTGCGTGTAGATCGAGTCTGCCCTAACCTCGAAATTTCGTGTGATACGCTTAGAGATGATTTGTGAAGTGAAGTGACCCACGAATATGATTGTATACGCTTAGAGATGGTTTAAAAAGTGAGAAAAAATTTGGCAAATTTGGATGCCCAACATTCAAACTTGGGTTTTAAGGTGGCATTGATGTGCCGAGAGGATTTTGGTAATTCGTGTCTTTCCATAAGTTTTTTTTTTTATTAAAATATTTTTTTTATTTTTTAATAACAAAAATTAAAACCATAAAAAATCATCTAAAAATACTTTTTTTTATAAGCAACAATTAATAAGCTGAAATAGTACAAGGAGCTACCAAATTTGACTAATATGTTTAGATGTTAGTAAAATAAAAATAGAAAATAGAAAATAGAAAAAAGGAAAAGGTTTCTGTGGGTGCAAAAGAAGTGGAAGCTATTACATCAGCTTTGGGGTACGTGTAATATTGGTAGTTCATGAAGCAAGTGGATCAGAGGTGCAGTCTTATCATATACATATACAAAATATTCTCCTTGCATTCGTGGCTCCTTCAAGTCAAGTACTCATGTATGCAAAATGATAAAGAGTCGGTACTCTGTGACTCGCAGGGGTACGTACCCTTCAACTTGACCAACTTGCGGCCTTACAAGTTGATGGATTGTAATTTCTCAGCAATATTACATGATAAGTGGGACTCACTCATAACAGATTTAGAGATCAAATTAAGTAGTAAAAACAGAAGGAGAAATATTGCGCGTTAATAACATGTCCCGGCGTATGTATTGGAGGTGGTGATTTATACATACAAAGAGAAGCTATATACGCTGCAAGATATGTGAGCATAATATATATTTCTTGTATATGACTCATTGTAATTAAGAGATGCATGGATAATGTTTTATTACATTTCAATTTCAATTTCCTAAACGCACACTCTCAAAAAATCCCCTTTTCTTGACCTGATCCTCTGATTTAACTTCAGTAGTGTTTATAATATATATATATATATATACAGAGAAAACAAGCCTAGTCTGGCTTAATTAATTTCACACACAAATGAAAAAGAATTATGAACTCAGTCCTTATAGTTTACCAAACAAGTTATTTCCTCCTTAACCATCCTCAACTCAGTGGCTTCTTCTTTCCAGAAATATCCTCTTACCTCGTCAACTTCTCTCATATTATTCTCGTTTCTATTTTCCAGCCCTCAGGAAAAAAAGAGAGAGAGAGATTTGTGATTGTGACTCGTGATTGTGGCAGATTTATGACTGTGATTGTGACAGATTTGTGATTGTTTTGTAGGAGTTTTTAGAATTAGGGTTTTTTTGCGGCGGATTCTAAATCTTTTGTGGGCTTTTGTCTTCTTAGAGGCCACGAGAAAATAATAGATTATTTCGGTGGGCTTGGCTTAAATTAATATGATCTGATCGAGCTAAAAACTTTAGCCCGACAAGAAAAAGAAAAATACATGATTTCAATTTTATAATACTATAAATTATATACATTTTTCTCGGGAAATTTTATGGTGATAGTGAAATACTATTGGTTATTTTATGAATTAATTTAAAAAAAAATTACAGTGATAGTATCATATTATTAATTATTCTTTAGAGTATATTTTAAAGAAAAAAAGATATCATAAAGAGTAGAAAAAATATAAAATTTATAACCTACAATAAATAATAAAAATATCTCCATTTTTTTTTATTTTTTTAAATGAACTCGTAAAATAAAAAAACTAACTTTTTATGATTGAATTTTATATATAATTAGGATAGTTAGATTATAAACCCCAATCACAAAAACAATTTACCCAAACTCAGCAACCTCATCCATAACTCACTTCTTCTTGGATTTCCTCAACCATGCATGCCAGCTTCTTTTCCTCTATCATTTAACACAGCACTTTTTTGCCTCTCTCATTGTTTCCCTCGCCTGCCTTTGTCTCTCTATTACAAAGAACTCCCATAACATTTTTTTTAAACAATATTAAGCAATAACAAATATTTTTATAATTCTTTTATTAGATTTTTTTATATAATTTTATAGTAATATTCGTTTAAGCTTTCATATATTACAATATCATTAAATATTATTTATCTTTCCATCATTTTGATTTTTCATTATCTTTAACTTATTCTATAATCATTTTAATTCTTAGTTTTAATATATATTTTTTTAATTTCTCAAGAATATTATATGATAAGTGAGGGTTGACAAACTTGTAACAAGAAATGATGATGATTTTTATAAAAATAAAAATAAAAACATGAAATTACAATGTTTTTTACAAAAAATAACAATTTTTTAAAAAAACTTAATCCAATTAAGTCTCATCAAAGTTGATCAAATCTATCAAATTTAGTTGAGGTGTGCGTAAGCTGATCCGGACACCCACGTTAAACTAAAAAAAAATTCTATTAAATTTAACTAAATTAATTCTCAACCTCATTTGAAATCAAATCTAACTTGAGTCATGTGAATAAATTTTTCAATAAACTCATAAAACTATCAATTTAGGTTTGATATGTACGGTTTACAGACTAAACATGTTATTGAACCATCTTTAAGCTACTTTTTTTGTTTTTTATCAAATAAATTAATATAATATCTGTGATTGATTGCGATGATTGTTATTTTTTAAAATATTTTTAATTTAAAATTTATTTTTATCATTGATATATTAAAATAATAAAAAAAATATAAATATAAGATTTTTAAAAAATACTTTTTAACTATGATAACAAAATAATATTTAAAATTATAACAGTATTTACTTTTAATATTATTTTTTTTATAGAAATATATTATAATTTTTTTAATTTATTTTAAAAAAAACTTAATTGTAAAAAATAAAAAATCTTAAAAAAAATAAAATACAACCCATGACATATCTGCCAACTTGCTGGTTGACTTATTTTCCCAGCAACCAAATTTCCATCTGCATCTCTTTCCTCTTTTCACTGAGAATCTGAGAATTTGGTTTTCATTTCTCCAAGGTCAGTATCGGCTGCTTCTCTCTTACAGTAATTTTGACACAAATCTTAATTTCAAGAAACCCTTTATTTATCTTGTCTTTTTTACAGGTTTTGGCTTACTAAAATGAATCAGGCAGCTGTTTTAACTGAAATTGCAGACATCCTTGAAGAAACATGTCGTGCACATAATTTACCTATAGCTCTAACATGGGTTTCTTCATATCCCCTTATAAACAACAAAAGAACCTTAAACATCGTGAATAGTGCTTGTTATGTGAATGATTTAGGGATGCAAGGGTTTCTCAAGGCGTGTACAGCGCATCATCTCGAAGAAGGTCAAGGTGTTGCTGGAAAAGCACTTAAATCGACGCATCATTGCTCTGTCTCCAATGTTTGTTTCCTTGACGTAGCTGATTATCCGTTTGTGGATTATGCTAGGAGTTCTGGGCTTCGTGCTGATTTAGCTATAAAGTTAATGATAAAGGAGGGGTTTTATAGAAGTAATGTTGATTATGTGGTGGAGTTTTTCCTTCCTTCGAATCTGGAAGATTTGGAAGAGAAGACATTGATGGATGGGATTTCAGCTAGTTTGAGGAAAGGTTGTGAGAATTCCAAGACTGTTATAGCACCTGGGTATAGTGTCCAGCCATTGCATTTGTTTGGCAGTTTGAATTTGAATCAAATGAGTCTGGAGAGGAACCATGAGGATTCAAGTGAAGTTTCGTTTTCCGATTGGAATAACTTTCAGCCTGTTGCTGTTTCTGGGAGCTCTTTGCGGCATTGTGAGCAGGTGTGCTTCTTTTAATTGTGGAATTGTTGTTTGGTATTCTTTCTTGTTGATGAATGGATTGTTCTGTTGATGAACAAATTGTGACTTTTATTTGGATCATGGGGCTTACTTTTTCTTTGAATATATTTCTGCATACCAATTGATGTGCTGCGTGTATACATCTTCTGTGATTACTAAACTTGTTGTGAGCAGTTGAAAATGTTTTGTGCGTACAATTTAGTTTATCAGTTGAAAATGCCCGAAAACTCTTGGTGTCAGGTAATGTACCTGGGCCGAGCCCCTAGAAGCTCAACCTGGAGGAAATACCCAGCCTCCACAGAGCATATAAAAAGCCCAACCCTGATGGATTTCTCATGTGCTTAGTCTAGAGGAAGAGATTTTGGATTCTATTCTCTATATATATACATTTCAGATACATTTCAGGTGTTTAAAAAATCTCTCACTATCATACTATATTTTCATCATATTAATATTTATGTAAGAGATATTTATCTTCCATTAATATTATCAGGATAAAATTACATTGTAACCTCTCTTCTCTATAACAAAAAATGACTTGTGGTTTATAAATACTCTATAAATCTTTTATACTACATATTCACAATTTTTATTATCTAAATATTTATTCTTTAAAATAAATAATGACGTGATTGATTGATTTAAAATAGAAATTTCAATGGTAATTAAAAACATTGGTTAATCTATTCAAAAAGTGAAGTACAAGATTGCTTAGTGTTAAAATAGAAATTTCAATGGTAATTAAAAACATTGGTTAATCTATACAAAAAGTGAAGTACAAGATTGCTTGTAATTGACTTCGCTACTGAATTGAGGTAAAATAGTAAAAACAAAACATAATTACAGGGCTATAACTGTGTCATAGACTCATAGGACTCCAAATGTTGAGGTTAAAGAGGTATAGCTAGCAAAATGTATTTCATTTTATCTGTACTGATTGGTCCTTGAGGCCACCATGACAAACACAGTTAAAAAGCTTTCATCACCAATTAATGGTCTCCTTGAAGACAAAATGCTAAGGCATGAGGTTATGATGTTGTTAGCTTGAACATGTCCTTAGTAAGTGCCATAAGTAGTCTCCTTGATAATGCCATCAGCGTTACTGGCAACCGAACCTTGACTAATCATGCATTCTATCCCAATGGCAGAGGCTAACAAGCCATTCGAGATATCTGATTCCTTCAGCAACGGCCCTATGGCGAAAGTCTGTTTGTGCTTACATGGATACAAACACACGCGCGTGTCTTTGATAGGAGATGTGGGATCCCTTTTCCTATCCGAGCTAAGAAAAAAGATCATGGAATTCATCTGCTAGCATTTCTAGTATTATTAATCAGACAAGGTTGCCCGTGTCTATTTCTGTAGAAGTCCACAAGTCTTCTTCATGAGTGTGTGGGCTACACATAAATTTCACTAAATAGATCAATACATAGGATGTAAAATGAATTTTAAACTAAAATGATTAATGGAGTGTTTTCTAGCGAGGAGCCATGCAACTTGGAAAGAACGAAATGTAAGGATTAAGAAAGGAAGATGTACGGTCGGGTCCTACTAGACTTGACCAATAGAAGGTGGGTCTTTTGTGGGTGTGGACATACTAGCAAAAATATTTGGTGGCGAATGGGTGTGGATGGCGAGTAAGGACAGCATACATAGGGCCTGCCTGCCATTGACTTGCATGAACAAAGCAATTCATAGTCAATTAAAGAAAGAAAACAGAAAAGAAAAGAAACAAGGAAATAGGTTGGATATGGAATAGGGGCTGGTGGATCACAGATACTTAGTTTGGTGCTTACAAACCAAGTATTCTGTTTATCCTTCTACAGGGCCACGGTTCTTAATTTGGTGCTTACAGAAATGGACTCTCCTATAAGTCAAAAGATTGATGGATTGTGCTAAGGCAGTTGCAGATGGTGATCTCAAACTTGCAGATTTTCTTTTTGAGGAAATGGAAGTTCTGACTGCTAAGGAAACCAGAAAAGTAACAGAAACAGTTGTCAGCTGCTTTGCTGAAGCTCTGGCTCAGCGAGCCTATGGAGTACTTCCCCGAAATCCTGTTCAATTACTTCCCTCCTCAATCGTGAATACCAATGTTATCCTTTTCAATTTCTCGTCACCGACTTCCACTTTGGTGGCCTCATCAGTAGAAAGAAAGCAGTCCACTGCATTGTCTTTTACATCATGGAAGGCAGCTGGGAATATGAGATTCTGTTAAGAGAGTGTGCGCCCGTACCAGTATTCCATTTAACTAGTATCGGACCAAATCCGGGTAAAGACAGCTACCATCTTTTGTACAAATTCTGGTTGTGACAGTCATCATGTGCAGCTGAGGTTTGAAGCAATCGTGGGGCAGAGAAAGCAGGAAGATCTGCTTCAGCCAGCGAAGAAGTAGTAGAACTCTAGTACTTCAGCTTCTCTGAGACCTCAATTTCTATACTGTTTGTTTGAGGAATAGGACTGCACATCATTAATATCACTCTCAACATGCAGAAAGATCACTATCTTAAAACCCTGCTCTACTCCAATGCAGATTTTTCCAACACAAGACAACATTAGACGTGCAATGGGTAGAACAATACTGCAAGCACTTCACTTGAGGCTCAGGATCAATAGAGATGTGATGGTGGTGAAAAATGCAAAGGCGGCAAGAGATATTGCAATTTTCTCCAATACTTTGGATACATCATGAAACCTATTTTTAATTACTTGTGAAACAAGAAGAGAACAAAAGGTGAGTAGTATGGCAAAAGAAAGCAAGAAGAAGGGAACAGGGAGTTTGGAATGTTGAGGATTTTCGTATTGGAGAGCTATTTGAATTGCTACTTCGAAACAGAATTCCATGATTATGTTGAGCCATTCTAGAGTGAACTGCTTAAGAATGAACATATTGATTTGTTGTGGATTGATGGCAGGGGACGGTATTTGTTGTGTTGGAGGTGGTTATTGTAGCTCTACCTCCATAGTAGAATGAGGTTGAGGAGCCTCTGATTGTGCTGTTCGCAACAATATCTCTGTGTCAACTGCTGTGAAATGTAAGGGTTGCGTTTCTTGGGTTCGAGATAATTCTTGATTATAAATGGTAACAGAGGGTTGTGCCTGTGATTCTGGTAACTGAGATTCAAGGTCGATGACAGGAGAAGGCGGCGGTGCATGTGATGGATGTAACGCTTGAAGTTATGATTGCAACATTAGTTATGATTGCAACATTTCTGAGGCTATGTTATCAAAATGCAGAGGTTGGTTTCCTTGGTTTTGGGATGTTTGGGTAGTGGTAAGAGGGGCTTGTGGATATGGCTCCGACTCCCGGTCAAAGGCAAGATAACGAGGTGGGGTGCTTGATGAATGTGGGGGTAGTAGGCATCTTAGTCTTCCCCAACCCAGGATGAAGAAAGATGTAACAGAGAGAGAAAAAATTCCTGGATGCTTTTAGTAAAGTCCATGTTTGTATGAGTTGATTTAAATCTTTTCAAGAGCTGCATTTATATATGCTTGAAGTGGCGGGGACAGCAAGGACAGCATACAGAGGGCCTACCTGCCATTGGCTCGCGGGAACAAAGCAATCCATTCGTCAATAAAGAAAGAAAAAAGAAAAGAAACAAGGAAATGGGGGGCTGACGAATCACAAAGAGTTATAAGCTAACAAAGAAAGTAAAAGAGGTCATCATGTTTTCTGTTTATCCATCCACAGAGCCACCGGATGTTAATTTGGTACTTACAGACATGGACTCTCCTCTTGTCAACAAATTGATGGGCTGTGCTAAGGCAGTTTCCGATGGCAATCTCAAACCTGCATATTTTCTTTTTGAGGAAATGGAAGGTCTGCGTGCTACCGAAACCAGTGAGGTAACAAAAAAAGTTGTCAGCTGCTTTGCTGAAGCTCTAGATCGGCGAGTCCATGGATTGCATCCAAGTAATCCTATTCCATTACTTCCTTCTATAGAAATGTAAAACCACCCCAACGCCAAAGAAAACCCCCTTCACTTATTTGCTACCACCGCCACCAACTACGACATGCTTGAAACCTTAATTACTGGACGATCAAAACCATTCCACTTCGTTGACTTCTCCATGGTCCTAAGCAGCAGTTACTAGAGGTGTTGGATTCGGAAATCATTTTTATTGCTCAAAATCACTCCGGTTGACCAGTATCAGACAAAATCTATCACGACACGATGGTCATCTGCAACAGTACATATGCCAGCAGCTTATCACTCCACTTTCTCAAGAGTATGGCATCGATTTCCAGTAAGAAGAAGTGTTTGCCAGTTCAGTAGCTGAGATTGTAGAGGCTTTGCTCAATCTCAAAACAACAAGTAAGGATGAGACTACCATTGTAATGGGTGTTTGCACTCCACAAATGACTTGCTTATCAACCGGTTACTACCACTGTTTTTCGAGCATCAGAGCAATATGATACTGTCCCGGGAATAAAGGTGTTCTCAGAGATGCATTTGAGGCGGCAGATTAGTAATGTGGTTGCAAGTGAGGGCATTGATCGGTTTGAGAGAGATCAGACGTTCTCTCACGCGTATCATCGAACTAATTTCTGTACATCAGAAGCAAGTTTCTCACAGTTGGGTATAAATCTGGATCTACTGCAGTACTGCTTTCGTTCTCTAATGTTGTTGTTCTTTGTATTAATTAATGCGACTAGGGAGGATTTTGGGACTACAGGGTCTCCCGGAGAGGATTTTGGAATTAAATTCGATCGGGTGTGCATGTCATGTCAGTGTATTATGGTACTTTATTTATTTATTTATTAAAGTAGTTCTTCAAAATAATAAAAAAAGATCACCTAAAAACACTTTCTTATAACCTGCAGGCTGAAATAGCATAAGAAGCTACCAAGTATATTTTACAAATATGTTTAGATGTTAGTAAAATAAAAATAAAAATAAAATATTAGAAAAAGGAGAAGGTTTCTGTGGGTGCAAAACAAGTGTATTGGAACCAATTATTTGTTCAAGTTGGTGAGATCGATCGATGATTTCAATGATCGAAGAGGAAAATATCAATTAATACGCTAGCTAGCTGCATGATTTATGATCGATCGATGCTCTTTAGTGGTTTTTTTTATATATATAAAAAAATTACAAATTCAATTTTCCAAATGCTCCCTTTAAAAAATCCAGCTTAGGCTCGTGCATCCAATAGCTATTCATTTATTTACTAAAATTAAATTCTTTATTTGTATTTTAAAGTTCGAAGACAACTGTTTAATCTATAAATTAGAATTGAGATATTGTGTAACTCTTTATTATTGTGTAGCTCTTCCCCAGAGAAGAGAAGGTAAGAAAACGAGCATTTTAGTATTAAAAATTAAGGAATTGAATGTAATTTAATTGCTTGAGGGTAATCCCAAGGATCAAAATGAAAAATCAAAATAAAAATAGCATTGCTCCTATCCACAATATATTTCAATAGTGATTAATACCGTTTAATATAATTTACTTAAATTATTTTTTCTAGACATTTATTGTTTTATAAATTAAATGAAGATGGTGAAAGCAATATATACATATATTAACGGAGGCTGCCGAAGATTCGAGGAAGCAATCTTCTCCTGTGGCAAGGAGGCCATAGTATATAATCTTTTCACAGACCGTGCAGGTCGCAGCTGCATGATATGAGATGCAGCGTCGCACTAGCACAACCATGTCTATTTCTTTTGTGAGATGGATTTTAATTTCTCAACAATATTACATGATAAGTCGACAAACTAACTCATAACAGATTTAAGTAGTAAGAATTAAAGAAGGAAAAGGATTGCGCGTTAATAGTATACGAAGCTACCAAATAAATTTTACTAATATGTTTGTTTAGATGTTACTAAAATAAAAATAAAAATAAAATAGAAAAAAAGGGAAAGGTTTCTGTGGGTGCAAAACAAGGAAATGTACTGGAACCAATTATTCCGTTAATAGAAAAAAAAAGTCAAGAACCGATTA
>Ga0307517_10014502_pt1 | contig 10583 bp, 9 predicted proteins | sample 23_EM_MG_FD_194515 | JGI IMG/M metagenome (GOLD analysis project Ga0307517, IMG submission 194515) | Populus trichocarpa ectomycorrhiza microbial communities from riparian zone in the Pacific Northwest, United States - 23_EM | ecosystem: Host-associated > Plants > Roots > Unclassified | place...
ACGATGCAATCTGGACGCTCGGGAAGCCAGAAATGGCGGTAACCCTAATCTAAGGTTCTGTTGTCCCTTGTTTGTCATATTTCTCACGTCCTCGCGATAGTGCCAACATTTTCGCAAACGGCTGTAATTACATTCCATGTACTATGCACACACCCAAGGAGGGGTTCCTCCTTGGGAAACAACAAATTTATTTAATCCAATACAGATGTTTGATTCTTTATGTGTGATGATACAATTTGAGATAAGTAAGATCAACGACATCCAAACCCATTGACTGCCATCCACCCATTCCCGCCATCCCAGACACAAATAAAATGGTACAATAGGAGTACATACATTGTAGCTACAGATATGTACAACATATGTAATGAAAAACCGTGGCCAATGAGCCCAACAGCGAGCCCAAACTGCAAAGTGAGACATCTGACATCACTTGCCTAATTCGGATATAATTTTCAAATTTGGCACCGTGGAGACGTTCTCCAGCCTCCTCCAGCTCCCCCTGGAGCGCCAAAACATCCCAGATGGGTGTATCATACCCTGCTACCCCCAAAATATACAATTTCCCACCCGAAATCCCCCCCAATGTACCCAACAGCGAGCGCACCACCCGACCACCGCTTCTGGCATTGTTTATATGTATTTACTAGTGCCCCCAACCCCTGCTCAACAGCCCCGCCCTATTATACACCCCCGCCCTCCCATCCGGCACCCTCGGCATATCATCCACCCTACCCACTCACCCAAAGGACCCTATTACTAATTCTAACCAGCCCTGGCATCACGGCTAAACTCTGTTTTTTTGGGTGGTGGGCAAGTTCCGCTGTGGATTTATGAAGTATGTTAGGCAAGTACCATGTACTCATATATAAATATGACCACTAAGGCTGACCATTCTCCATTCCAAGAAACTCGAGATATGTGGGTAACGGATTCGCACGATACCAAAGCTTGATCCTAGTGCAACCAAAAAGCGGGTCAGTCAGCCAGGTTGGACCATCTGGACTTAGGTCGGGATCTGGAGCACAAGCATCCCAGGCGTCAGCATCATGGCTGATCTCCGCGTCCGTTGGCATGGGGGTTGAAGCAACTGGTACAGGCACTGCCGGAGATATTGGCTTGGGTGGTTGTCGCACCTCGCCGCTTTCAATCACCACCAAAGCATTCCCGCGCCTATTGTGTGGCATCAGATATCGGTTTAAGCACAGTTTAGTTGCACTCACACTAAGCATAGGTTCTTGAGCTTGAATGGGCGTGCCGCTCTTTCGTTGAAAATGTCCAAAAATACAGATGCCTCTCCGGCGGGTGTGACGTCCTTTATAGTTCCGGTGGTCCCCTTATAGTCGTTTTGACTGACAACCTTCACCTGCTTTCCGATTAACCGCTTGTGGGGGTTTTCCTTCATTGCTCTCCATTCAATGTCCAAGATGGGGGCGGCGCATCGTAAAGGTATCACTCACTCGTCTTCATAGAATTCAATTTGGAGGGCAGAAGCTGTAATCTAATGAGCTCAAAATTAGCATACTGTGTTAAGTTATTCAAATTAAACCCACCTCGCTCCATTTCGCTGCGTCGAAGACCAACAGATGAGAATCGGATACCATCGTTACCCATCCTATTGTTTCGTTATTTTCCACCCTCGCTCTGACACGATCGCCCACCCTGAACTCTCTTGCGAGTTCCCAAACCCTTACATGCTCAATAAGATCTTGAGAAGGCAGATGAACCTCCACCTCATCACCTGTGAGACCCGTAACTCTCCCCAATAGGCCACAGAATGGACCTCTCAGAACCTTGACACGATCATTAATCTCCACTTTTGTCGATTCAATCTGTCTGCGACTCTCAACCACAGTGGAGGGCAAAAAAGCCTCGCAACCTTGGAATGCGGCCAACTCCTGCGGGGTCGGAAGTGCCTCACCCTCTTCGCAGATGAGCAGTTCTTGTCGCGAGAGGACAAGGTATCCCTGAGAGCTGAATTCGTTCTTCCGAAAAGTGACGGAATTCCCTTTCCCCTTCTTTCGGATGCACTTATCTCCCAAGGATGACCTGGCACCTTCAGCGTTAAAGAGTTGCGGGGAAGGCCGGGAATGAACCGCTTCATCGTTGTTGTATTGGATCCGGGGTATTAGCCAGAGCTGAAGCAGGGAGTTTTTGGAAACGTCCACCACTAATGCTAGGTCGCCTTTGTAAGGGCACAATTTCTTGGTATTCCCTAACAGCCGCACCCATCCTTGAGATTTTGGTTGAGGGCTGGGCGCCATTGATAAGACTTCTAACATCTTCTCGTCGGGAACGAGCCTCATTTTTGTTGGTATCAGCTCTGGGATCCCTGAAGTAGCTGCAATCAATTGCTGGGATGTGTATGCTTCCACAAAAATGCGGCCAGGAACGGTATGACGCACGAACGCTGAGAAGCAGGGGAAGGAATCGTGCAGAAGGGCCTTCTGCATTAAGTGGAATACCGCCACTTCCTCTTTTCCAATCTTCATGATAATTAGTTCCACCGTCTAAGATGAGTAAGATATCTCATACCTGGCACCCAATCTCCCAGAGCTTGTCCTCAGGATGAGGCCCTCTCCTCTGTTCCTCATCCTCTTCAGTTCCCCTGGACTCTCTATGGCTGCATGAATGCACGCGGTTTATCATCCCCTGCCAGGCCTGTTCGTCAAGCGCTACCCGATTGTATTCCGACTGGAGGTTCGTGTGCGTATACACTTCTGGGAGGTCGTCTTCCGGCTCATCATCATCTAAATTTTTTTCCCTCAGTATTTGAGACTGGTTTCACAATATTACCACCCACCATGCAGAAACAATCCATCGTCTTCGATTTCAGATGATTCGCCCTTGTCGCCCTTGTCTACTCCAGCCTCCAAGTCCATGAAATACTTAAAAATAATCCAATTGTCATTTTAACGCATTTTTGGCGGGGGCAACAGTCTCTTTACCTCGCCTAAGCGCGGCCTCTTAGTCACCCGTTCATTTGCCATGTTATTCTTATGTTTTCTTAACAAGTATAATTACGTAGTAACTCTAGAATGATGATGTTAAACAAAAGGTGTTCAAACCGAAGACGAACCATTATATTCCAGGGCGATTTAGGGCGGGCTTGGCCATGTGACATTTGCGACATGTAAACCAACTGAAAACCAAATACAACGGGTCCGGCAACCCTCAAACCGGTCACGTGGCAACACCTACCCTAAAGTTGCGGTCCCTAACAACCGGGCTGACCTGATGGATGGATCTCTTTTCTACCACCATCATCGCGACTGCCCATCGCCACTCCCACTAGTAGTACACGTAGTTCATAGTTATAATTAATTGAGTGATAAAATATGAATACATATGAGAAGTGAACGTATGAGAAATGGTTTCTGCCATCCAAAAGAAATGGAGAGTGTCTTACAGACACGATCCACTTCACTGGCAGCACACCAGGTGCGCCCAGGATTTTCGGCCAGAATGACGGTGGACAGGGAGTTACAGGTGAGAAATCTAAATGAGATGTTACATGTTAAATCCAGACACACACATCCCCAGCTGTTTCTCGCCAGTTCGACCATCAAGACAAGCACTGCTTTACTCTAGCGCGTTCGACCGTCAAGACAAATGTTATGATTGTTGTGATTTGACATCTATCTATGCCTACAGGAGTCTATGGTTATGTTGTTTTACCCCAGCGCAAATCTTTGTTCTCTCGCTCACAATCTTTTCTAGAGACAGTAATATTGGGGCACCATTATTCCTCCATCTCGTCATCGTCGTCTTCCTCGTCCGAATCGGTATTGTCTTTCTGCAGAAGCTGGTACCGCTTGATATCCGCCTCAGTTGGCATTTCGTATTTCGCCAACACGGCGTTGCCAAACTTCTGCATAAATTCCGCCTTCCCCAAGCGCTTCCATTCACGACATTGATCCCAAGTTTGACAATGCTCAGGTAACGGGAGCACTACCTGTATGCCACACGCCATATATTCAGCACGCTCGCCCACCGTAAGCTTGTTCCAGTAATCAGGTTCAAACCAGTCAATAGGGATTATTTTCGGCAACGCCGCGAACTTAGATGCCTGGGGTGGATCGGGCCTGTCGCGATCACGTTGGATTCTGCAAGCAGATTTTGTAAGTAATTGAAGTTTCTTCACAATAAAGTACTTACTTAAATTGAGGTCTCCTACGCTGAGCGACTGCAAATCGGACCTCATCGACCATGTCAAAGAACTTCCCCACTTTCTCTGAATGACCTTCTTTGCGCTTGACATGATAAATTGTTTTCCCGTTGACCTTGCCCATTTCGTCGTCGGAATGTGCTTTGTTTTTTGCGGCCAAGGCGACGATCTCATTACTGAAGCATTCCGACTTGATCAGGCTGACTCGCGCGAGACGAAGCTGTATGATATTGATGAATTTGGTGAACATTATTCAAAAAAAGGGGCATACCTGCTTGCGCCGCTTCCACACCACGCTGTTCCTTAAAACATTTCTGTGCTCCCCAGGCTTCCTGTTCTCCAATCTTGCGTTAGACCTCATGTAGCCAAATACGAAATTTCGGTAAAATTTTTTCAAGATGGTGTAGTCATAGACGTGATTCATTGTTAACCCGGTAAAAGAGTACGCATAGGCAGCCGCAGCCTGTTCGAAAGTGAGGAGGGCGATGGTTTCATGCAACACGTTATACATCGAATCGGGGTCGCCACTTAGGACATCTGGATTCCATTGTCACAGTCCGTATGTCGCCACAGTCCGAAACATCATAAGGAGATGTGGCTCCGGGATTTGTTGGTGATCGTGCCATGTTCGTTCCTGATCTTATCGTGGAGCATCATCATCACATCCCGAGCTTTGTTAATGTCAGCCAAATGGTTGTTCAACGCTGCGGTGACGTCGGCCTTTATAACCTTCACAGAGCTGAAACGGGCATCATAATTTGTCCTCTCGATGTTGGTAACGGCAATCGGAAGTGAACCCTGGTTGACCAATCCCCAGAGTGCATATGTGGAGCTCAAGTGCGACCTGAAAGGAGGGTAAGGACATGAACAAAGGTTGTAAAATTTTCTACGCGCCTTGGTCCTCGCAGAATCTTCTGGTATATCTCCTTTCCTAAGATGCCAGTCATGAGGCTTCTTGGGCTTCTTCGGTCGATCCTTATTTGTACAGGCTTTTTTGGTGTTGGAAGGACCCGCCTGTGGAGCCTGTGGAGAAGCTTTCCGTTTTTTTAGCAGAATTGTTGGGCGAGTCGGGGGTGGTGAGGGTGGGGGCCTTGGCGATGAGGGTGGGGCCATCATTGTGTCCATGATGGAGGGAAGGAAATAAACGCAAGGAACGTAAGCGGAAACCTGAAAGTACTTATACATATGCAAGGCTGCGTGTCGTTGCGTCGCGCTCTCTAGGACAAAGGGAAATTGTGGTCACATTGGCACGAATTAACCTCACATGTACGCCCGCTGAATAGAGGGCAACGAGGCTAGGCACCTGGGAGTCTCATCGTTTTAGCAGTATGGCCTGTCGACAAAACGCCACGACATAGTATTGTTGTTCACAAACGTACACATTTACGGGCACGATGGAGACTACTTTCAGCGCTTGAATTGGACCCCGCCCCTCATCACGTGTTACTTCTTTCGAGGACTTTCCACTTCTTGTTGTAGCATATTGCTTGTATTGACCTTCGAACTCAATCCATGTGAACCTTTCTGTACAATATACAAGTTAAATCTTTTTTGATCTGGGCATGCACCTTCTGAATAAAATTAGTAACGATGTTAACGCAATAACTATTCCACCTTGAGACATTCACGTGCACCATTAAAAAATTAATATTAATATTATAAATTTCTACCAAGTACTTAGTACATAATCCTACCTCATGGTCCACCACCTGACCACGATCAAAATGCCAGCGCAATCGCCAGTCAATCGCCTCAATGGCTATTCAATTCCAACTGCCCTGGGCTTTGCCTCCGGTGTCATCCATTATTGAATCGGGCCCTGACATCATGTTGAAGCTGAAGTGATGGATCCACAGGGGTACTAAAAATGACCTGTCAGTTTTGTAGGTGTTGTGTAGGTGGTTGGGAGGGAAGTCAATGGTTCAACTCATTCTATGAATTTACAGGGAAGAAAGACTCATATTGCTATGCATAGAAATGGCCCTCAAAAACAAATTGGGTTTTTGGCTTGTCTTTGACCCACATGCACTTGTGCTTTTTCACCTCATAGCAAATATTATACTTTTTATTGGTTTTTGTGATTCCTCTTTCTTTTTTACTTCACTATTCTATGATCAACACTAGCAAAATATTTTACCATGTTCTCCATCTGTCCTTTAATTTTCTTTTCATATTCTACTTATATTAATGTCAAATCAAAATTGCTTTGTATTTTGGTATGTCAAAACTCTTGGATTTAGACTATTTACATAGAAAACAGAATATTTTGTAAGAATTCAATCTCCTTTAGATTCCAAAATGAACATATGGTACCCATGTTAAAAGTGCCTCTTCTGTGTCTCCAACCTTCTTGCGAATATTTTGTATAGCATAGTGGAGCGCATGAGCAGCATTAGCACTGTCTAGTTGTCTATTTTCCACATTTCCATCCACAATATATGCATAAAAGTCCTTTGCAACCACAGGCCCATACTCATCCTTTATTGACCACATTGTTGCCACTACACTTTGATATCCTGCTGCCAACATCCCAGCAGCAAGGTGCACTGCCTCCTCTGAGAGTTTCTCATCACCTGTGCTGGTCTGACATGCAGAAAGAAATGCAAAATCAGCATTAGGGAGTTTTTGCTTCATCATCTCCAGAAGCTCTAGCCTATTGTCATGAAGCTGGACTCCACTCTTTAGAGGTTCTTTTATGTCCTGAATTGCATGGCATGCAAAATGAACCCAGCTATGTGAATTCATCTCTGTCTTGACTTGGACACTAATTGCAGAAGCATCCTCTAGCAACAGTGACCTAACAGCTGCTGCCTTCATTTTATTCTGGATTGCATGTGATTCTTCTCTTGCACCTGGGATTCTGATCTGGCCAGGTGTTGATGGCTGGCTTATCAGAAGCATACTGATTGGGTTTTGCTTTGTAGTTAATGATCTTTTGAGCTTGTTGAGAAGGGTAGTAATAGTAGGAGTGTATGAGGAAACCACATAATCAGAAATGCAAGACCCTGGAGCCACCATCTTCTCTTTGCTGTAGATTCCAGCAGCATGAATTGGGAGAAATGTAAGTGGGCCAGTGGGACACCACCAAATACGAGATTTTTTAGAGTGCTGAACCTTGAAGATTTATTAGCAACAATAAAATTTGCAGGTAGAAACAAAACATACTAAATAACCAAGAGCATCCAGGATTGGTTTGGCTACATGCTTCCAAAGTTCAGAAAGGACTTTGTATAGGGTAAATTCCTTAGAATCCTTGATATGCAGCCAAAATGTTGCCCTATCTGCACAATGCTGGCGGGCATGATTGTATGTTAAATATTTGTGAAGGTCATCATATAGCTGAATTGCTTGTTGAAGACTAAATGTTTCAAGTGGGATATGAAGAGGAGAATCAATATCAGAAATGAGTGCAATAGCATCACATCTCTCTTTGTGGATATTAAAGATGATTACTGGACCATCTGGTGGTAAGTGTGCAAGAAGGTCTGACACATTTTGGGGCTGAAGAAAATTCTCAAACCCTGGAATATGCTGAATTTCCAAAAGCAGCTTTTTCCACTCCTGAGAAAAATGAACATGAGCTTGATTTTTATCTTGGTTTGCAATCAATTGGTCTATTGTTGCCTCAGAAAATGATGTAAATTGTGTAGAACGAGATCCTGAGGTATCCAAGTTATGTGCAATCTGTGAAAATCGGGTAGCAAGTAAAGGATCATGTGCATGAAGCTTGTCCACAGGAGTGCGAAGTTGGTCAAGTTGGTTCCAAACAAGGCAGCGGCCTTGCTCAAGCCATGCTAGTGCTGTGTCCATTTTATTATACTTAATGGCAGTGACTGTGGCAGAGGTGACCAAATCAGATTTCTCACTGAGGTTACTGTGACGCTTGTGAATTGTCTGTTCAAGTCCAGCAACCTCAGAAAGGAGACCAATTGCTAGACCAAAAGCTTGCAATGATATTAATATATCAAATTGATGTACCAAGATGGCCCACTTGTGTGCAGCATAAAGGCGGTATGATGGATGTCCAAAGATTTGAGTAGCAGACTGAGAATAAGTGGAAATTGCTTCATGGATAGCAATTGGATCCTTTGTATATATATAGTGGCTGTAGAGTACATCTCCAAGGTTGTTGAGGTGGGAGGGCATGTGTACATGCTCTTCAGGAGTGAGTTTGACTGCTTTCTGCTGAAAAGAGATAGCACTTTTAATATCTGTAAGATCACCAGTGTGTTCAAAGCATTTTCCAAGTGAGGACCCAAGATTGTTGAGCTGGGAAGGCATACTTGCATGCCCCTCAGGAGTAAGATTAACTGCCTTTTGCTGAGAGGAGATAGCACTTTTAATGTTTGCAAGATCACCAGTTTTTTCAAATTGTCTCATAAAGGAGTTTCCAAGATTGTCAAGCCAGGTGGGCATGTTTGTATGTGCCTCAGAAGTGAGTCTAATAGCTTTTTGCTGAGAAAAAATTGCACTTTCAATGTCTGCAAGGTCACCAGTGTGTTCAAAGCGTCTCTGGAAGGAGATCCCAAGGTTGTTGAGCTGGGAGGGCATATTTATGTGCCCTTCAGCAGTGAGTTTAATGGCTCTTTGCTGAGAGAAAATGGCATTTTCAATGTCTGCAAGATCACCAGTGTGATGAAAGTGTGCCAAAAAAGAGTTTCCAAGATTGTTGAGCCTAGAGGGCTTGTCTGAATGTCCTTCAGGAGTGAGCTTAACAGCTTTCTGGTGAAAGAAGATAGCATCTTCAATGTCTGCAAGATTGCCAGTGTGTTCAAAGCGTCTCACAAAGGAGTTCCCAAGATTGTCAAGCCAGGAGGGCATGTTTGCATGTGCCTCAGAAGTGAGCTTAATAGCTTGTTGCTGAGAGGAGATGGCACTTTCAATGTCTGCAAGATCACCAGTATGTTCAAATCGTCTCTGGAAGGAGATCCCAAGGTTGTTGAAATAGCCAGGCCTGTCTGCATGTCCCTCAGCAGTGAGTTTAATAGCACTTTGCTGAAAGGATATGGCACTTTCAATGTTTGCAAGATCACCAGTATATTCAAAGCGTGTTGAAAAAGAATTCCCAAGGTTGTTAAGCTGGGAGGGCTTTTCTGCAAGCTTAACAGCTTTTTGCTGAAAAGAAATGGCACTTTCAATGTCTGCAGGATCACTTGTATGTTTAAAGCGTGTCAATAAGCAGCTCCCAAGGTTGTTGAGCTGTAAAGGCATGTTTGCATGTCCCTCAGGAGTGAGCTTAACAGCTCTCTGGCAATATAAAATAGCACTTTCAATGTCTGCAAGATCACCAGTGTATTCAAAGTGTCTCCGAAAAGAGCTTCCAAGGTTATCAAGCCAGGAGGACATATTTGTATGCCCCTCTGGAGCAAGCCTTATAGCTCTTTGCTGAAAAGAGATGGCACTTTTAATATCTGCAAAATCACAAGTGTGTTCAAAGCAGCTCCGGAAGGAGATTCCAAGATTGTTAAGGTGGAAGGGCATGTCTGCATGCCCCTCTGGGGTGAGCTTGACTGCCTTCTGCTGAAATGAGATGGCATTTTTAATGTCTGAAAGATCACCAGTGTGTCCAAAACGTCTCAGGAAGGAGTTTCCAAAGTTGTTGAGCCAAGAAGGCAAACTTGCATGCCCCTCAGGAGTGAGCTCAATTGCCCTTTTCTGAGAGGAGATAGCAGTTTCAATGTCTACAAAATCACCAGTGTGTTCAAAACGTCTCTGGAAAAAGTTCCCAAGGTTGTTCAACCAAGCAAACATATTTGTATGCCCCTCAGCAGTGAGTTCAATAGCTTTTTGCTGAGAAGAAATTGCGCTTTCAATGTCTGTGAAATCACCAGTGTGATCTAGGGATTATCACGGGTAACCCTGGGGTATTCCAGGGCTACCCGTACCCGTACCCGAGAAAACCCGTACCCGCATTCAAGGGTAGGGGTTTCGGCGGGTTGGGGTCCGGGTTTCGTAAAAACCCGGGGGTACTCCAACCCGTGTGCGGGTATGCCTCCAAAACCGACTAAAAAACCTCGCAACAGCAGTGCAGGTGTCAATTGACACTGCCGTGCAGCATTGCGAGGTTATGGATTCGGGGATGTTGGGAAAACGGGGTCGAAATGATATTAAAATCATCTCTCCAGCTCGCTGTTGCATGCGAGGAAGGTGGAGGACACACGAACGGGGTCGAAATGCCATAAGAATCCACCCCCGGCTTGCTGTTGCGTGCAAGGGAGGAGGAGGAGGCACTTGGTTCGAGGGAGGCGGTGACGTGGCGTGTTTGTGGGGTGTGTAAGTGGCCGGTGTATGTCCTGACGCGTTTTTGATGTTAGTAGGTAGCACGAAAGGTAGGTGATCACCTCCTTGCGTACCTTGCGAATCTCCCCTCGTATTTCCTATGTGCTCCCAACTCATACACACTCCCAAAATCCTT
>Ga0307517_10014503_pt1 | contig 10582 bp, 8 predicted proteins | sample 23_EM_MG_FD_194515 | JGI IMG/M metagenome (GOLD analysis project Ga0307517, IMG submission 194515) | Populus trichocarpa ectomycorrhiza microbial communities from riparian zone in the Pacific Northwest, United States - 23_EM | ecosystem: Host-associated > Plants > Roots > Unclassified | place...
AAAAGAATATTAAATTCTTTTTCTCTCACAAGGTCTCATATGTCAATGTCAGTGAAACGTTCCAGAGCGGATTATATGTACGCCTTGTATTATTGTGACAGATATCCTAAAAGTGAAGGGACGTTTTAACAGTGTTTTTCCTGTATTATCGGTTCTTTCTATTTTAGATTAAAGTTAGATTACTAAAATGCTTTTTAATCCAAAACAATATGAGGAAAATTATGTCTTTTCATGTTGGTTTTGTTTTGTTTTATTTTTTTATCGAGGATATTATTATATTTTATCATAATAAAATAATATTAGACTTTAAAAAACTGTTGACACAGCATTGTACGTGCTAGCACGTGGGAGACACGAGTGCACTTTAGGCGACGCCTCGATGGTTAAACTTGACCATTCGACGTATAGTTAGATATGTCGCTACGTCATTTTTCAAGTAGTGTAGCACGTGTCATCAACGAGTTGGTGGTTTGCATTAGCAGCCCTTTTTTTTTTCCTTTTTTTTCTCTGTCATTCCTCAAAAATTACTATTTAGTCTTCTTTGTTTTTTTAGTATATATGATTTGGTTCCTTTTCTTTTGATATTTTATTTTTGTCATGACTCTTTAACAAGAGTTTTGTTTTCTTTCAATTTAGTTCTTCAATTTTAATTTGTAATAAATTAATGCTTTTCAATTCGATCCTTATTCTTTTAATTTGGTATTTTCTTTACTTGTCCCTTTTGTATAAGTTTATTTTTTCAATTTCACCCTTCTATTAAAGTTTATTTTGTGTTATTTGTTTTAAAATTTGGTCCTCAATTTTTTTTGCTGGAGTTATTTTTCTCTTCAATTTAACTCTCCAAACAAAAATTTGTGTCCTTTTTTTTTAATTTCTTTTTTTCATCCTTTGCCTTTTTGTATAGGTGTTTTTTTATTTTCGATTTAGTACTTCAATTTTAATTTTTCATATATTTCTGTTTTTTATTTAGTCTTTTTTTTTTGGATTTTTTTTCCTTAACTCTTCTATAAAATTTTTATTGGTTTTTAATCTCACATTTCAAACCAAGTTTATATTTGTGTTATTGTTTTTTCAAGTTTTCCTCATTCTTTTATTTTTTTTTTATTTTTTTTAGTTATTTTTCTTTTCAATTTAACCCTCCAATCAAAAAAATTTAGTTGCCCTCTATTTTTTTTATTATAATTTTCCCCTCATTATGTTAATCATTATTTTTTTATTTTAGATCTTTTTGTGTAGTTAATTTTTTTTCCCATTATGTTCTTTATTATTTGTTGACTTGACCTAATTTTCTTATCTTTTTTTATCCAATTTCATGCTCTCATTTTTTTTTCTCAAGTAATTTGTTTGGTTAATATCACTTTTTTTTATTTAATTAAAATAAAATCAATTTATTAATCTCAAGTCAATATTATAACTCAAATTATTAATATTGTTTTTTTTTGAAAGAAAATTCAGACCCGCTCGTGACTAGTTAGTACTGGGTACTGTTGGCGTGAAAACACCAACTTTAATGCATCCAGTCAATTTCTATGCCTCACAAGAATCAAAATGGGAAATATCTTTGTCAAAAGAGGATTGGGCACATGGCAAAAAAGACAAGCAACGCCCACTGCATCTAACTCAACACAACAAGCTACCATTAAGAAGAGCACAATGGCACGGGCTGGATCACAGAAGTTGTCAAAACAGCCATTACCAAAAGCTTCCTCTCCCTTTCTCTCCTCTACTGATCTATCTCCAAATGCAACAAAACATGTCCGCAAAAAGACCACCTAAACTAGCCCCTTCCATCTTCCTCTTCCTCCTTGTACTCCTCCATGACCAAATCCATGCAAGCCCAATAAAAAGTGTTGTGGTATTAGTGATGGAAAATCGTTCTTTTGATCACATGCTAGGTTGGATGAAGAAAATCAACCCTGAAATCAATGGTGTTGATGGCACTCAGTGGAATCCACTGAACATAACGGATCCAAATTCACCAAAATTCTTCTTCAACAACCAAGCTCAGTATGTTGACCCTGATCCTGGCCACTCTTTTCAAGCAATAAGGGAGCAGATATTTGGGTCTGAAGACACGTCCAAGAATCCTCCTCCCATGAACGGCTTTGCTCAACAGGCTTTCTCTATGGACCCATCAACCAACATGTCCCGGGATGTGATGAACGGATTCGAGCCTGATATGCTAGCTGTTTACAGGGCACTTGTATCGGAATTTGCTGTCTTTGACAGGTACAGCCATTCCTTTTTGTCTGTCCAAATTTAACTAAGCTACGTACTAACTAACGATTCCATTTTTTTTCAAACTAAACACTGATTTTCACTCTATCCACAATCATATAGAATGGATATATAATCCAATAATGTCATGATTAATCTCAGGACTGTACCAATGGCATATTCTAGATGGGATTTAACCATAAGAAAAAGCAGAGAGAAAAAAGATAGCTCAACGGATGATTAATTTTCGTCTCCAAAGCCACCTTCATCTTCTCTTTAGTTCTTACACATGCCATGTTGCAGTTAGTAGGAAACCGATTTTTCTTTCTTTCTTTTGTATAAAAAAAGGGAAAGATTTTTTTATTTTAATTATACAAATCTATGTTGCTTAAGGGGCCTTTTGTCTGTAACCCTCCATATACTGGAAGGAGAACGTTCCTATAGCCAGTCTATCTATTCATCTACCTATATAATTTTTGAGGAAAAAAAAAAAACTGAAAGTATTAAATTAATTTTGTCGACTATGAAATACCCACTTAACTATAATTTTGCAAGTACATGTAAAAGCACATGCAATGTCCAATTAACAACAACCATTCTGGTACTGGCAGGTGGTTTGCTTCGGTTCCATCATCTACACAACCCAACCGGCTATTTGTGCATTCAGGCACATCTGCCGGAGCCACCAGCAACATCCCGGCAATGCTCGCTAAGGGGTACCCTCAAAGAACAATTTTCGAAAACCTTGACGATGCTGGAATATCTTGGGGAATATACTACCAGAACATCCCGGCCACATTGTTTTATAGGAACCTAAGGAAGGTCAAGTACACTTCTAGATTCCATCCTTATGACTCGTCGTTTAAGAAGGATGCGGGAAAAGGCAAGCTTCCTGGTTATGTTGTGATTGAGCAGCGGTACACGGACTTGAAGACAGCCCCTGCCAACGATGATCATCCTTCCCATGATGTTTATCGAGGGCAAATGTTTGTCAAAGAGGTGCTCGCCATTTTTTGTTTTACATATATTTTGGACAGTCATTCACGTGCATGTAGGTGGTTCTATCAGTCTTCTACGTTTTTTTTTATTTTTACAAGAGCACCGTTGTTGAGATTGTCCGAGTTTTTTTCCTTAAACATATGTCTTCTCCATCCCCCCTACCCTCTCAATCGCAAGAAACATTTTTGTAATTCTGGATATTGCAGGTGTACGAGACACTAAGGGCAAGTCCACAATGGAATGAGACACTGTTAGTAATCACATACGACGAGCATGGTGGGTTCTACGATCACGTGGCTACACCTGTAATTGGGGTCCCTAGTCCGGACGGGATTGTGGGACCAGCGCCTTTTTTTTTCAAGTTTGATAGACTCGGGGTTAGAGTTCCCTCTATCATGGTCTCCCCGTGGATAGAGAAGGGCACCGGTAAGTAGCACATCACTTTCAGAGGGAATTCCGGCATATATAAATATCCAAGAATATTACTTGCTCTGTGGGCATTGATTCATAGCGTTATCATATACGATTAAGGGCTAGCTTTAACTTAAATGTCACCCAGCCATACCTTCACGACTAACTGTTAGATTATGTGCAAAATAAACTAGCCTGTTTTACAGAGCTTTTTCATAGAAAAAGAGAAAAAGGTGACCACCTGCTTCTTTTTGTGTTTTTCGCACTCGCCCATTGTCAGTGCGTGAAATGAAATTCTCGTGGATGACAACCAGGCTAGCGAAAAAGTGACAAATACCAATTTCTCCCTTCCCTTCTTTTCATCGACCAACGTACATGTCTTAATGTGAGGAGATTAATTACGTCTGGAGAATCAAGATCTCGTGCGTGATTTTCTCAATTGGAAGGCAAGGAAAATTGTCGATGTATAGCATCATCGTGTAATCATTTTGCTGATAATTGACTGCAGGAGTGTTGATCTATCATGCTGGAAATGAGAAATTAACTAAAAATTGATGGATGTTACTTTGTCATGGTGGTGCAGTTGTCCATGGACCCAATGGGTCACCATTTCCAACGTCAGAATACGAGCACTCATCCATTCCTGCGACGGTGAAGAAGCTCTTCAACATGACCACTTTCTTGACAAAGAGGGATGAATGGGCGGGTACCTTTGAAGGCATCGTACAGACTCGGACTGAGCCTAGAACTGATTGCCCAGGTTAGCCACCTTAACTCGTTTTCCAGGCTTGGAATACGTGAGCTTTTTGCTAACGATTGTTCTTGTTCTCATCCCCTCTCCTGAATAGAGCAACTACCGATTCCAACTCGGATCAGGAAGAGTGAGCCCAATGAAGATGCCAAGCTTACCGAATTTCAGCAGGAGCTACTACAGCTTGCAGCTGTGCTAAAAGGAGAGGATACTTTGACGAGTTACCTTGAAAAGATAGGGAAGGAAATGACAGTCAAGCAAGGGAATGATTACATGGAGGATGCAGTGAAACGATTCTTGGAAGCAGGCCTTCATGCTACGAGGATGGGAGTCGATGAAGAACAAATTGTTCAAATGAGGCCCTCCCTCACTACAAGAACATCCAAACCAACAACCAATCAACCATGATGATCTTTGTTACATGCTCAGCAACATTAGCAATTGTATACACAGAAAAAAAACATAAATAATTGTGAAACAAATAAAGGTTTCTCCATTTCTTGCTATACCGATACTGTTTTATAATGAAATCAAGCTCAGCAATACTACAAGATCACAGAAACAAAAATCCATTACCCTAATACATCCAGAAACATTTTAATGGATGTCGACAAATTAACAAAACACAATTGCATCGAGAGCTAATGCTTGCAGAACAAGAGCTCCATGAAGTTCACTTAAAACATGACAGCATGAGGATTCCGTAGATGAACCACTAGAACTTGCACCTCTACTACAGTCGGGCACACTCTTCTTGTTTAGATATATGCTTTTCGCTATCTCAGAGTAATGTCAGGGGGGAATCAGCAGGAACAAAGGACTACATTAGTGGAAATTAGGGCTTTATTAACTAAAACAACAACAGGAAAGACGACCTCAGTCTACTGAACTGTCTTCAAACAGAAATAGTTGTACAAATGCCAATCAAATTAACCTGCCCGTTGACTTTCAGCCACGGTTAGCACAAGACAACTTACTTCACCATCGTTTCATAAACAGCAAAGAGTACTACAAACTGTGAAAGCAAGAAATTCCCAATTACAGGTCTGAAACATTCAAAATTCAAAACTCAGCACTATTTCAAGTGTAGCAGATATGTGTACAAAAAGAATCCAGAGTCCTTCATGATCAATTCACGTGGTGTCACTAACCAAAGATCCCTCTGTTGTGAAGGCATTCCTATTTTCCTATACCATTCTTCTGTTATCTTGTAGATAGTATGGGTGAATCTCTCACGCAAGAGATTGCATTGAACCAAGGATCAATGAGCTTATGATCCAGATCTCAATCTCAGCCACTGTTTAATGAGTCCCAGCCAGGGATGTTAGCTGTAGCCTCATTAACCATCGTTACAAGTCTCACCTGCAGAGAATCATAATAAATGGATTATTAACTCCATGAGAAAGACAGAGAGAAAAAAATAAGTGCCTTCACTTCCATGGCATACTATGAGAATAAGGTAAAATGACTCATAATCCAGACAGGAATCATTATCTTAACTATCAGTTCCCATGGCATCAGTTACAACAAATAACAGAAAATATCGCAGAACCCTTTACTTCACACCAGACAAGAATACTTGGTCATCAGAGACCAAGAATACTTGAACAACTCAATGCAGGTATGTTTTGGTTTCTTTTCACCTAGGATGCTAAGATCCATGTAATTTGAAATTTGGATGGAGACCAGATAAGGTTTTTGCTCTATACTATAAAACATAGACATACAGTTTCACATTGCAAGTGATCAGGATGGCCAGCACGCCAAGTTGATATGTACACGTGGTTTCATACAAACTATTGTTTTTATATAAAGAAATTTAATCCATGTATCATGTGAATATTATGGGCATCTTTTCAGGGAAATCATACATGTACAATGCTGTGCCACAGTATCTGCCCTTCATATTCCTTCTCTACAAGGTCTGCCTAAGATGGCAATTCTCTTGATCATCTTCAGTGTATGGGTAAAGCCTAATTGGGTTCTAATTCAAACATACTCCTCAGAAAAGCAAGTTCATTATAGCAAGAAAACAAATTGTACAATAACGCAATGTGTTGTAGTTCCAGGCAGGCTTCATTTTAACCCTCTAAGCCCACTTATCAAACATGAATCTTCTGACATTCATATAATATGATTTCCCAAATGGTCTGAAAGATCTAGTTGTGAACATACCACACTTTCAGGAACTCCTGGTGGGGGCAGGGAAAGGTTCTTTGGTGGAGGACCACTGAGATAGGATCTCTTGTCAAACCGCCATTCTCCAATCTTTCCATATGTTAATTCTCCCTGGATAATAACAAATCATAATCAACAAAATAAGAATCAAATATTGGTTGTCTAAGAAACAACTTGTGAACATTTGCAGGAAAAAAACAAAGAAAAATAGAAGGTGAAGAATAACAGTTAAAACATCAAAATCAGAAAAGATAATTATAAATATGAGAGAGAGAGAGAGAGAGAGAGATCCCTTCTTTTACCTTCATATTGTAGTCGCATCCATAAGTGTAGTGGATAATAAATCTCTTCCCAACTTCCAAATCCCATGGTGGCTGAAACATACATGGATATAGGCAATTCTGAATGAGCGACTTTAAGAAATAGAGAGATACAAGAAGCATTACCATAAACCACAGGTACCTGTAGCATAAAGTCTTCATGGAGTATATGCCGCACACCATGCAATGCTGATGCTACAGCATAGGCATACCTTAGATCAACAAAGATATGTGAGCAACATTGAATATATACCAACCATTCAAGATCTAAATTCATTAGCAAAATAGAAAGAATCCTATCAAACATTACTCACATTTCAAGCACCCAACCAAATGCCTTATCAGTCTCTGGGTCATCTTTCATTCTTAGCGAAACATTCACCCATGTTGGTGAAATTTCCTCCAGCAGTGACTGTAAGGATAAAGTGTAGCTCACCAAATGTTAATAAGCAAAACTGTTTAGAGTTAAAGCAAATATCCCATCCCAATGGCTACGACAATAGTGATATTTTGACAAGGACAATGGCATGTCAATGATCAGCACTTCATGTGTTTCCAACTGAAATTTAAATTATATTCCCATAATAATGAGCTCTGATAACTAATATGGAAATGCATAAAATTCTCAGAAGTTCAAATGGTTTAAACAGGCTATAAATGAAATAAAAGGAGTACCTTTTTTATTATTACGGGAGAATTGCCAATTGGATCAACGTCGGTCACAGGACCCTTCTCCTCGGGATAAAACTTTCGAACAATTTTCTCGTGTTCAGTTGGTTTAATATAGAAAAATGGAAACCCTGCTGGATTATCTCCATGTGCCAAGTTAGGCAAAGGATTTGCAAATATGTGGTCAGGTTCTGCCATTAGAATGTATCTGTATCAATCACAAAATGCTTCTGTATCAATCATACAATCACTAAATTTCAGATGTCATACCGAAAGAGCAGGTGTAAAAAGGAAACTGTGAACCATAGCTTTAAAAACTTACTCTTCCTCAATAGTTGCTTTTTCCAGCCATTGCACAAAAGCCCACGGTCTATTTAAGACAATATAGCCCTGGATAGAGCATGAAATGGCTATATGAGCAAATTATGCAATTAACTAATTATTGATAATTTGATAGAAGCAAACCATGAGCATTGACTTCTTTTGTACTACTATTAGGAAGAGCCACAGATTTGGTATGGGAAACACATTAAATGTCTGCATCATTATTGATAGAAATCAATCCAAAACCAAGATGCTTGAGAAATGTCAAGATTTCTCATAGCCCCAGAAATAATTGAGTAAAATGAAAATTGAACCTGTATAATTCATGTTATTGATGAAACACAATACTTGCAGGATCCCTCATCAATTCACTAGGAACGCTTTTAAATTAACAAGGTAACAATGTGTAAACGAGCCAAGGAGAAGAATAAAAAATGACTAAGAGGCATTTCCTAAAGCAAATTCAAGGTCACAATAATTTAAACTTTGAAATCAATATGTAACAGAATAAAAGCTGAGAAATAAATATAAGCAACGGCGGCAAAAGCAAAAATAAAAAATTCTTACCCGATCTAAGCCCTCCGGAAGAGGATCAACAACAAAAGTTGGAATCTCGTCCATCAAATGATCACCTTTTCCCGAATGCAACACTCGAGTAAACTTTCCCATGTCTGATCCTGGCATGTTTTTCATCTTCTTATACCAATAATACATAATCCGGCATTGCCATTGACTATAAGGAGCATCAGTAGCCGTAAGGGCAACATGGAATTTCAAATTCGACTTCCCTAATTTCCTCAAATTGGTTGGCATCCGTATTACAGGATCAGGATTCCCTGATCCAGCTCCTGAACTAGAATCCTTATATTGTATTACCAAAGTCAACAAGTTATACATCGCAAAGAAAAATCCTAGTGCCAAAAGCACCAAAAGCAATGGCGACGCTCGCCCCATATTTTTTCTCCCAATCATCTCGAACCCCCCAATATACAGAAACTAAATTCCAACTCTCTTCACAATTCACAAAGCCAAACAGAACCTCAATTATGCTATCTACAATAGCATATAAATAGAAACCCAGATATTAACATTTAAACCACTCCAATTCACATCTCCAACACACAATTTCACCAGCGAAAACCCCACTATCTTTTCAAAACATCAAATGGTTCGATCATAAAGCTAAATAAAAAGCCAAGAATCAATCTGCATTACAGTAACAATAAAGAAACAATGAGTCAATAATATAACACAAAAACAACTCAATTTCTCATCATCAAACCAAACTAAAACTTGAAACAGAAAAAAGAAAGAGCACAAATCTTAGTGTCAAGCACGTATAACAGCAATGCAAAAACAAGGCCCAGAAGTAAGAAAAAAAATCATTAAAAATGAAAATCCATGCAAGAATCAGAATTCAAGTTCATAAAGACAACCATAAACAAATACACAGATCTGATGAAGGGTCTTTCTTTATCTGTTTACCTGAATAAAGAGAAGAAAAAAACGTAGATTATGGGTTATGTCAACGCTTTGCTAAATGCAAAATGAATGACGTGGAGAAGGCTCGGTTGACAAGTTGCAAAACTGAGAAAGTGGGAGGAAACTGAATGCTTAATAAATTATTCATTTTTATGTTAAGAATAACTAAATAAATAGCGGTGTTTTCAATTTCAATACATATTAATTAGTTATTACAACCTGCAAATATGGGTGTTCTTAGGTGGAGGCTGATGTGGTGGTGATGGCTCGATTTAAGGATGCGGCGACCTTTTGGATTTAACGATTTTGTTTTTGTTTTTGCTTCTAAACTTGTCCCATTCTTCTCTTAATTTTAATCTTGCTGTACAGCAAACCACGTAAAAGAAGGAGAAATGATTGGAAAATGACAATCACCTCGCAGCCAGGACAAAGATAATGAGTTTTTAGACTATGTTTTATTCTTATCTTTCAACAAAGGGTGAGTGCTTTCATCCTTCTTAAAATAAATAAAAAAGAAAAAGTGTTTTAAGATTGCAAGTCCATTATACTTTTGTGAGTGCAAATTTAGGCTTTTTTGTCGTTGTGGAAGATAAAATGAGTTGAAAATTACAAACCAAATACGGTATTTTTTAAAAAATGTTGAAGAGTATTTAAGCGGTTGTTTTTTTTTTTAAAGTGTTTTTTATTAGAAAAATTTTTAAAAATAATTATTTTTACCATAAGCATATCAAAACTATTAAAAAATATATATAATTTTTTTTTCGCCAAGCAAGTATGTAGCAAAAACTCTTTTATATCTTCATGAATCTAGAAACTTTTGCTTGCATTGTATTATTTGGTCTACGCACTGGAACTTATAACGTTTGAGATTATACACGAAAAATTCTTTTTTGACTCTCTCTTTAGCCTTACATCTCTTATCCCTAGGAGGTCTTCCTCCTATTAGTTCGGCTATACATTCTGGAATCTTATTTAAAATGGGAGCACATGGATTGGTTCAAATAAATATGGAATTATTATCCCACGCCCATTCTATATTTTCTTCTTGGTGATAATAGTAGGCGCAATACAAATAATCTATGTAGCTTCAGAATCTTTTGGTCAAATTTTTTTTTTTAAAAAAGAATAGCCTATTCTTTTGTATATCACATGGGTTTTACAATTATAGGAATTTGCTCTATAAGCGATATGGGACTCAACAAGGCCATTTTACAAATAATATCTCATGGAT
>Ga0307517_10014504_pt1 | contig 10582 bp, 6 predicted proteins | sample 23_EM_MG_FD_194515 | JGI IMG/M metagenome (GOLD analysis project Ga0307517, IMG submission 194515) | Populus trichocarpa ectomycorrhiza microbial communities from riparian zone in the Pacific Northwest, United States - 23_EM | ecosystem: Host-associated > Plants > Roots > Unclassified | place...
TAAGAATTTATCTTTGTAATTTTTTTTCTTTAAAACACTGTGAATTGTTGTAGTGTTTTCCCATGTGATTTTTTTATGATTTTTTTCAATATTATCTTTGTCGATTTTTTTTTTAATATGGAGTTGGTTAAGAATTACAATTACAATAAAGCTAAATAATATGAGGAAAGCGTTGTAGTTTTTCTCACAAAACACTGTGGATTGCTACAATATTTCTCTAAATGGTTTTTTATTTTATTTTATTGGGAAAAGCGCTATCGTTTTCCTCACAAAACATTGTCAATTGCTACAACGTTTTTTCTCATGGGTTTTTTTCCTACCAAAATTATCTTTGTTGGTTTTTTTTTAATATTAAGTTGGTAGAGAATTTAGCTTTGTAATTTTTTTTTCTTTTTATTAACTGAAAAGTTAAATCATGTGGCAAAAGCACTGTATCTTTTCTCACAAAACACTATAGATTGCTACAAATCATTTTGATCACTCTCTAAGTTTTTGATCACCAACACAACTTTTTTTTCCATCATGAAATATTTGCTCCATCATTCCTTTAATTTCTATTACTTATCTAGCGTTGATTCACAATTATAACATTATCAAGTGCATTTGTTTTATAAGCCCGCGACAGCGCGCGAACATGTCATCTCATCAAACCTATATCATGATCAAAACTTGTATAATTGTGAAAATGATGGTAATTAAACACATATATGCCACTTGATAAAAATATTAGTTGCCAAACTTGAACCTCAAATCCACAGATTGAATATGCCATTTCTTTTCTATATTAATTTAGTCTGATAATAAATTCATAGCTTTGGTTCTAGACTCTATTTTACGTGCTTGAGTTTAGAATTTGATGGTGTTACAACCGCAAGAATCAGAATCTACTTAGACTCTATTTTACCTTAGTGTTTGAAAGTGTGGTAGCGATTGTTTTTCAAAGTGTTTTTCACTTAAAAATAAATCAAAATAATGTTTTTTTTTTCATTTTAAAAAAAATTATTTTTGACATTATCATATCAAAATGATCCAAAATCATTAAAAAAATTAAGTAAACAAAATAAATTTTAAAATTTTGTGTAACGTCGTTTGGAACATAGTTTCAAATGGCCTCTAAGTGTGTGTTTGAAATTGTGGTGTAAAGTGTTTTTTACAATAGTTTTTTCGCTTGAAAATACATTAAAATGAATTTTTTAAAGATTTGTTTTTTATTTTTAACATCAGCACATCAAAATCATTAGAAAATATTTAAAAAAGCATTAATTTGATGTTTTTTCAAGCCAAAGGCACTAAAAAACAAAAGCAGAAACTCTCACAAACACACCCTAAAATTAAGCTAGATGATCGAGAAAGAAAGGCTCCATGTTCGAACATTGATTGATCTTAGCGTATTACCTACCAATTCATTTCTTATATGATAACGTATAGTGATTCAAGCATATTTGTTTTAAAAAAAATATTGAAATAAAAACATATTAGATTGATATGAGTTTAACTTTTCGAATCTACAATCTTGATCATTAGACCATGGTAAACCCATAAAAAACAAAATTGAAGCAAATTATGAAACCTAATTCTCAATCAATCAAATATTGTTAGGATGAACTTAAACAAATAAAAAAAATCTAAAACATAGCCTGATTTATCCTGTCAAACCTGCGACTCGGGTCATAAGATTAGGATAATCTCATTGAAAGTAAATAAAAAGAAATTATGAAACTCTATTCTTAACTCAATGTTGAGGGTAAAATTGAAAAAGAAAATAAATTAAAAAAAAACACAAAAATAAACAACCCAAGTTAATTTGTCAAACTCATTGTCTAGTTCATAAGACTAGGATAATGTCATAGAAATCAAACAAAAAAAAACAACACAAGTCAACCTTTTAACCTACCAAACCTGCGACTTAAGTCGTGAGATTAGGATAATGCCATAGAAAAAAAAACTAAAAACAAATTATGAAGCAAAATTCTTAATCAACCAAATGTTCAAAGATGAAATTGAAAAAAAAATCAATTTAAAAAAAGGCTACAAAATTGACTTGAGATAGCCTACCAAACTCGTGACTTGAGTAATGAGATCAAGATAACCTTATAGAAAATAAACTAAAATAAATTAGAAAGCTCGATTCCTAATCAATAAAATGATATAAGATGAAATTGAAAAAAAAAACTCAATTAAAAAATGAAAAAAAAAACTAAGTTAACTTGATTAACTTGCCAAACCCGTTGAATTAGATCATGAGACTCAGATAACCTTATAGAAAGCAAATTAAAAAAAATCAAGAAGTTCAATCTCCAACAAATCAAATGTTAAAAGAAGAAATTGAAATTGAAAAAAAAAAAAGATTAACCCGTCAAATGATTAGTACATAAAAGTGCATTCTCATTAAGGTTTTATATCATCATATTGCACTTAAAATATCATTAAATTCTCTGACTTGAGCATGTTTTATAATAACAAGTCTGATAATATAAGATAACTTTAATATATGGTGAATGCTCATTTTAAATGAAGACATATCTCACAATTCAAATGATTGATTGATGTGATTAACTATTGAAAGTGAAAGGACAAAGAAATGGCTAAACTTAGAGAAGAGATGATGGTTCAATTCAAACACGAACACCATTCGGTTATTGGGTAATAACTGGAGCTGTAAACCTTGGATTTATGTCTGGTTTATCTTCATGAAAAAGCTATAACACAGGCCTAAAACATTCATGAAAGGTCCAAGACTTAATTCCGTCGTTTTAGAGTTCAAATCTTAACATCAAAAGAGAAGTCGGAATCTGTCCTGCAGCCTAAACACTATTCAATGTTCACTCCATAGCTAGAGTTCTAGAAGTCTAAATGAACTCATTCATTTCTTGGTGGAAAGCTTAGACAGATTCCTACAACTTTCATGAAGACCACTTTGCCAACTTCTTATTGTAGCAATGTCATTTCATCCAGACAACAAATCCATACCAAAACCACTAAGTCAATAGTTAATTACCAAATGAATAATACTTTTTAGCCTATAAAAAAAGGCATTTGCCATACATTTAGGCATCTTGGTTTTAGAATCAAGATTTTGCTCTTACTTTGTTTCTTTGTAATGTTCAAGTTTTATTTCATGTTATATTTTTAGTAAAAAAACTGAAAAGCCCAATAGTGCGAGCCTACTTGACCCATGAGCCTAGGCTTGTTAAATTTTTTTATTTGTTTTAGGGGCAAACTATATATCGTCCGCCTCACCTCATTAAAAGAAAAACAGGCAACACGTCATTTATTTTCACAGATTTTAGCCACATTTGGTGGCTAAAAATTATGCAGCCACCCTCCAAGGGTTAAAACAAAAACCATTTTGTTCCAATTTTTCCACCAAAAATACCCTAGGAACTTGAAAACCTACTTTTGGTATTAAATCACCATTTAATTCGGCTTAAAAACAAAAACTAAACCCAAATTAAAATAAGATTTAGAAAGTTGATCTACTCTTTTTAGAAAAGATAAATGGAAAAGAAAATAGAAATAAAAATCTCATAATTAAATAGAGTCCATTGACATCAAGAATGACAAGTTTTATTATTGAAAAATTAGCGTTTGTCAACTTTCTCTCTTTCGTCATAATATAATGACTCTCTCTCTCTCTCTTCTCTCTCAAACTTAGAGACTCAGATGAAAGATGTTTTTTCTTTAAAAAACTTTTAAGTATTTCACTAATATAATCTCAATCTTCTAATTTTCAATCCTTTTAAGACAATAAAATTGTATCATTGTTTTAACTCAAGCATAAAAAAAATAGCGATTGAAGGGTGAAAAGCCAGAATTTACGCCTTTAAAAAAAATAAAAGGCATTTTATTTTCCCTTTTCTTGAAATCAAGCACCAATTCATCTGAGATCTCAGTAATATTATAAAAAGAAAGTAAAAACAAATTATCAATTTTAAATTCTAATCAACACAATAATAAATGATGAAATTAAAAAAAATTAATAACAAAATATAAAAATCATAAAACACTATTATAATGCATGCATAGTGAATTATCTAACAATCCACATTAATTTCTTTAATATAATTATAATATATTATGCCTCTGTTTTGCGTTTTTGCAAAGAGGCGGCCCTATTCAATAAATTTAAACTCAACCAACTCTAGTCTTTTTTTGGTGTGATTTGCAAATATCTTTATTTAAAATTAATGGAATTCAATTCTTTACTAAATGCCAAACATTAGAATTGGTCAGAACTTAGAACTTAGGAGTAGAAAGAGATTATTTCAATCTTTTTTGTTTTCAATGAAAATCTATTATTTTCTTCCGCGATTAATTTTATGAATTGGTGGAATGAACACCTTTATCGTCAGTTTTAAAAAATCAACCGGACACCTTCAATTTGTGGGTAGATATGGTCCTTCATCCACTTTGATGTTTTACACATGGTGGACAACCAATGAACTTAAATTTTATTTTATTTTATTTTATTCTATTCGAGAAAACCCTATCTTCTGGAAAGCGTATATTGTGGGTTCAGGTGAACAAGTAAAACTCTGGTTGTTTCAGGCTTTTATAAAAGATGCACGTTCTGACTCGAACTCGAGATCTGCTGTACAGATTTCAAGCCCTTTGTTATCACGCTAAGCGGCTTGGAGACTGCAAATTGAAAGTGTGACTAACAGGGGTAAATTTACGAATTTCAAAGCACGAAGGTATACTTACACCTCGCTATGAATTTTCTCGAATGGAAACTTCTTTCAGCTTCTTAGGGAAACATGTGAAATGGGCTGGAAATCTGCATTTACTCGCTTACCAGGGGAAAAAAAACAATCATTCTGAAAACAAAACAAAAATTACTACCATGGAAAGGAAGGTGTAAGTATTATTTAGTCTAAGGATACATTTATTCTTGTCTTCATATTATAATGTTTCTATGCAGAGAAAGGTGTAAGCATTTAAGAGATACACGAAGTCTTTTAAGACAACATTAATTGTTGTGAAAACCCTTAAGATGATGACCAAGTCATGATGCTACTCGAGCATATCAGAATGTCATATATATATATATATATATATATATATATATATATATATATTAGGGTTCCCCTTTCCAGCCGTTAGACTTCCTTTCACGTCGCGCTCTCTCTCTCACACACACTCTTCTCCAGCCAGTAACAGACCCCGACAGCAACATTAGCAGCTTTAACAACCCGTCCTTCTTTATCTATACAGCAGCTCGTCCTTCAAAAAATATTTTTTTATTATCTTAATTGGATTAGGATTTAATTAAAACTTTTAATTATACTATTTTAGAAAAATAAATTTTCTAAAATAAAGAAAGTTTTTCTAGCCAAAAGAAGTTTTTATTTAATTCATCTTAAAATAGTTTGGGATGTTAATAAGAATTTTAATATGATTAATTTTCTTATTAAATCTTGAAAATGGTTTTTCAAGGAAAATATATTAAATAAAATTTTGTAGAGTTTGGGAAATTATAAAATTGAGTTTAACTTAATATTTTTAAATGCTAGGAATATTATTATAAAATTTCAATAAAGTAAATAAATAGAATTAAAGCATGTAATATTTTTTTATGCATGATGGATGATTAAAAGACCAATGTAATTGAGTTTTTTCTGGTTAAATGATTGTAATATCAAATGGGGTTTATGTGCCCTACTTTTTCTTTATTTTTCTTCTATGATGTAAAATTATTTTCTCATCTAATTCTCCTTGAATGTAACTCAAGGTTTATTATTTAATTTTTTAAAAATTATTTAATTTAGAAATATAGAAATTTAGATAAAAAAAAAATTTATAGTCCAATACGAAGAAAGAATGGTGGAAAAGAATACAATCATGGTGCTCACAAGACTTATAAAGACGTGTAACAACTATATAGGATTTGACCTCAAGGAAATTAGTTTAGATATATCTATAATCATCTAATTAGAATGAAATGTTAAGGGTGTGTGTGTGATTGTCATGCATCTTATATCAATCATGCCATGGGATGAGACCTATTTAATATAATGAATCTCTTTTTAATATATTAAGTACATATTGAGATAGTGATTTGTTACCTTCTAATTTTATATGCATAAAATCAAAGTTTCATTAATGGATAATTTGTTAAGCCACTTAAGGTTATCATAAATTTAATATGTTTAATGCTACAAAAATGGGTTCCTACTTAATTAAACTTATATGAATTGTGTTGCATCCGATACGATGTTTGAGACCTTCTAAATTAATGGGGGGGAAAAAAAATGGAATAGCCGCCCAGTAACTAAAGAAAGCTAGGAATCTTAAAATAAGCTTTGGTTTCTTAGATCCAGGTAAAGCATTGGTTGTTCATAAAAGAAGATAGATATCAATCTTATCGTATCCTTTCAAATAAAAGGTTATAATAACTATGTGTTTTATCATAAATTTATTCTACACATGCCATTAATCGTCTAAATTTAATTTTAATCATATTATATGATTTATTTTATTTTAAAAAGACATCGTTCCTAAACAATCAAAGACTCATCAATAAGTTTGATGTTAATTACTAAAAGTAGGAGATTTTGTTGATCTTTGTCTTTTTATCAAAAACAATTTCACGTTAATACCTAAATATAGGAGATCTCATCAATCTTGACCTTTTTAACAAAAAAGAATGAATTTAATCATTAAAAATAAAAGATTTCATCGATTTTGGTCTTTTAATAAATAAATATGACGTTAATTCAAAATAGGAGATTTCATAAATTTTTTATTCTTTTAAGAGAAATCTTGATATTAATCCTATATAATAGGAAATTTCATCAATTTTGGTTTTCCAAGAGAAATTTTAAAGTTAACCCAAAAAATAGGATATTTTATCAATTTTGTTTTTTCAAATGAAAAGTTTGACATTAATCCCTAAAAATAGAGGTGAGCAAAAAAACTAAAAAATCAAGAAAACCGGAAAAAAATAACCTAAAAAACCAAACCGTAAAAAAAACCGATTAAACCGAAATCGACTGGTTCGATTTCGGTTTTATAAGCCTAAAACTGAAACAATTGAACTAAACCGAACCCAAACCGGAAAAAACTGAGCCAAACCGGTTTTTTCAAAAATAATTGAATCGAACCGAACCGAAACCGATCGGTTTGAACCGGTTTGGTTACTTTTTTTTTTATAAAAATCATACCGAACCGAAAGTGATCACCCTTACCTAAAAATATGAGATTCTGTGGATTTTGATTTTTCAACTGAAAATTTTATTGTTAATCTTAAAAATAGCAGATTTCATCGATTTTGGTTTTCAAATGATAATCTTGACGTTAATCATTAAAAAAGGAGATTTTGATGATTTTAGTTTTTTAATGGAAAAATTGATGTTAATCCCTATAAATTAGAGATTTAATTGATTTTGACTTTTATATGAAATGGGTGTTGGACTCGTATGGATGGTAAAAATTAGGTTTTGTACCTACTCTTTTAAATGTCCAAAATGGGCTCGAAGGGTACCACTCATACTCATTGAGCCTTTATGGGGTCCACTCGTAACAATAGGGATAATATATCATAATGAGAAAAAAAAATATCAAAAACATGTTTACAAATAAAGATGATAAAAAAACATGATAGTTTTTTATATTGAAAATCATATGTTGTCACTGCAGGAGGAACCCTATTAGTAGGATAATTGTTTATTGTATGATGGAAAAGTGAATCCAGAGGGTGATGTGTTATCGTTATTTATCTCATTTCATAGAGGGACTCCGGACTCCGGACTCCTATCTAAAACACCACTCCCACAATGTGCAAGGATCAAAATCGATAACGGCCAATAAAGGATGACAACTCTGCCAGACACCATAATTCTTGGGGTTAAGTTGTTCATGTACATCATAAGTATCATTTATGATTTATACTTTTGTGTTTATATGGTTGATTTCTTGATTTTTTTTTGTTTTTTTAAATGATTGACTTATATGATATGTTTGCTTATGTGTAAATTATTGGAGTATATATTATTATATACCTACAAGTGACCTTTTATATTATTCTTTATATCTAGGATTGGATATGGAACCATACCCTCTACATACTTATACTATATATTTTCATATGTTGACTCTTTTTAGGGAGGAAGTAGTGGCTTCCCAATGGGCGTGTTCCTAGACTAAAGCTCATAACACCTTGAACCTCTTAGAAGCTAGCAAGTTTGAGATAGTTACATCGATGGGCTTCACCCTGGTCCATATCTACTTCTCTTGTCTAGTCTTAGTAGTTAATGACTACTCGAAACTTACCCTAACCATTGAAAGAAGTTAGATCTAAAATTTAAGGGTTTTCTACTTATGTTAGGGTATAGAGGGTAGGCTAAATGTAATTGAAATCCTGACTAAATTAATTAGTCATTATGTTTCAAGATGGGTGATCATGAAGTTTAGTTCTATGAGGCATCCGAATATTGGGTTTTATCTAAGTCGCTCTAGAAACAAGAGGGTGATTACTTAAGAGAAGGGTTTCAAGGTAATCTACTATATTTAAATCATGTTCAGTTGATCATTAACACGACTACTAAATCAATAAAAAATTTGAAAGTGATTGCATCCATAACTGGAGAATAAGTTTCCTCATAATCAATGTTAAGTCTTTGTGAGAAATCTTGTACAACAAATTGTGCCTTAATTAAACTTATCGAAGAACAACTGTTACAGGCTTGCATTTTTTCACATTGACCAATCATTTTTATGTCAACATTCTTTGACAGTTTGTGATTCAATTTTATCATCACTTCTAGTGATGTCAAAAGCAACCTTAAATGCAACTATGTTATTTATGATAATTTTCTTTCGATTCAAAATCTCTCATGTGTGAACATAGTTTATGGATATCTCATTATTTTCCATATGAACTACAAGTCCAAATACTTTATATTTTGCAAGTAAGTTTAACTGTCTATGGATTGCATTTTTTCACATTGACCAATCATTTCTATGTCAACATTCTTTGACAGTTTGTGGTTCAATTTTATCATCACTTCTAGTGATGTCAAAAGCAACCTTAAATGCAAATATATTATTTATGACAATTTTCTTTCGATTCAAAATCTCTCATATGTGAACATAATTTATGGAGATCTCATTATTTTCCAAGTACCTAGATCTCTTTAGAAGATGTCTCGTCCCTCTTCAATAGAATCAATATTAGGAAATGATTTTGACACAATATTTATCGTCTGTTTTATGGATGATGAATCTTTAAGAGTACCATCATCTATTTGTTGTAATTTTTGTTTTCTATGATTTTTGTCCTTAGCACCAACAAGTCTTCCGCACTTCAAATGTGGTATAGATTCATTTACTATCATGTTGCCTTTTTTTTTTTTTACTTCAGGGATTTCAATTCTAGATGGTGCATTTGCAATTAGAATATGAGATTTAAGTACTTTTTCACTGTCTGTGAAAACATCCGGTAATCGATTTGCAATATTTTATAAATGAATTATCTTTTGAACTTCAAGTTCACATTGATTTGTCCTTGGATCAAAATGAGATAACTTTGGATTATTCCAAATAATTTCTTGTCATGCTTCAGCACTAACTTTTCTTTCTCTAATGATGGGAAAATATTCTCATAAAAAATGGTAGTCTTCAAAACTAGCTTTAAAAACATAATTAGTTCAAGGTTCAAGGAATCTAATAATAAATGGAGAATCAAAACTAACATAAATTCTTATTCTATGTTGTGGACCCATTTTTGTCCTTTGTGGGGGGGCACTATGTGCACATATACTGCATAACCAAAAGTTCGTAGATGAAATATATTTGGTGGTATACAAAAAACAAGTTGCAAAAGAGAATATTTATGGTAAGCACTTGGTCTAATTCTAAGCAATTATGCAGCATGTAATATAGCATGTCTCCAAATAAATGTAGACAATTTTGATTTCATAAGTAATGGTCTAGTAATTAATTAAAGGTGCTTTATAAATAATTTTGCTAGACCATTTTAAGCATGTATATGAGTTACAGGATGTTCAACATCAATTCCAATAGAAGTGTAAAAATTATCAAATGCTTCAGAAGTAAACTCACTGACATTGTCCAATCGAATTTTTGTTATTGGATAATTAGGAAATTACACCCATAGTATGATAATATGTGCTATTAATATAGCAAATGCAACATTTTGACTAGAAAGTAAACAAACATGTGACCATTTACTTGATGCATCAATTAATATAATAAAATAACTACAATATATATCTCCTTGAATTCTTTTATGAAAAAATAGTGATTCTATAACAACCTTTGATGAAGATGGTTTGGTAATTAATTTACCTTGAGAACATGCAATGCATGAATTTTTACTTGGTAAAAGAATCTCCAGGTTCTTTAAAGGATACCCATGTGAACTTTTAATAATTCATCACATCATTATTGATCCTGGATGTCCAATTCGATCATGCCAAAGCATAAATATTTTTGGGTCGAAACACTTCTGGTGTACATAACATTTGTTTTAATAGATTTCATGATCGTGTAATAAATTCTAGAAAAGAAAGTAGGTAATTTTTCAAGTACAAGCTTCTGACTTGAAATACATGAAATAATA
>Ga0307517_10014505_pt1 | contig 10580 bp, 4 predicted proteins | sample 23_EM_MG_FD_194515 | JGI IMG/M metagenome (GOLD analysis project Ga0307517, IMG submission 194515) | Populus trichocarpa ectomycorrhiza microbial communities from riparian zone in the Pacific Northwest, United States - 23_EM | ecosystem: Host-associated > Plants > Roots > Unclassified | place...
AACCATGTGAGTAAAAACTGTATCAATCCATAGTGTTTTTTGAGGAAAAACTTGTAATTATAATTCTTAACCAGCTTAATATTTAAAAAATAAAATTGACAAAGATAATTTTAGGGAAAAACATAACGAAAACAGAAAAAAAACCATGCGGGAAAAAACATTGTAGCAACCAACAATAATTTTTTAGGAAAGTTAAAGTGTTTTCTTCACATATTGTAACTGTAATTTTTAACCAGCTCAATATTAAAAAATAAAATAAAATAAAAAGATAATTTCGGAGAAAATCATAAAAAAAAACCATGCGGAGAAACACTATAGCAATAAACAATGTTTTAAAAAAAAAATTACAAAACTAAATTCTCAATCAGCTCCATATTAAAAAAAATATCGAAAAATATAATTTTGAAAAATAAAGAAATAAAATAGAAAAACTATGTTGAAAAACATCGCAGCAATCCATAGTATTTTCAAGAAAAAAATTACAAATCAAAAATTTTAACCAAGTCAATATTTAAAAAGTAAAATCAACAAAAATAATTTTGGAAAAAACAAAAGAAAAAATAAATGAAAAAAAAAGAAAAATTAGGAAAGTTGAAAAAAAAAGTAATTTTGAAAAAAAAGAAAAAAAAAGAAAAAAAACAGAAAAAAAAGAGGTAAGAATCACTGTGGATTACTGTTGCAATCCACAGTGATTTAGGTGTGGGGGAACAGTGATTCCCCCACACCATTTAGATATTGTTTAATATTTATGTGATGTTCGAGGATGAATTTTTTAAAGTATTTTTTGTTTGGAAATATATTAAAATATTTTATTTTTTATTTTTTAAAATTTATTTTTATCCTTCTATGTCTTAGTTAAAAAATTTGGGAATTGAGAGTTTTTTATAAAGATATTTTAGAAATAAAAAATAAAAAATATTGTCTTAATAGACTTGTCTTCCTTGTACCTTCCGCTTTGGAAGTATATAAATTCACTTTAAATTTGTCATATAGACATATTTGTTTTTATATCTTTGTTTTTATCTTTTTCTCTTCAACCAAACATATTTTTGTTTTTATTATCTCTTTTTTTTGTCTCAAAATAGTATCTAAATACTACCTTAAATAAGATAATGTGTCATGTTTGTTAGATGAATTACATATAGTGTTTGCATTACGTAAGAGGAAAATTTGAATTTATTTTTGTCTTTTTAGAGTTATACTTAAATTTGAATTCATATTAATTACATATAGTGTTTGCAGGACATAAAAGGAAAATATAACAGAGATAAATGATATAAGACAGGACAGGAGAGAAGAGGAGACATAATTGTGTTTGGTAGTGGTGTATAAGACATTATAGAAATATTTGTATCCTATTTAATTGATAGTGGACAAGACATAATAAAATATAAAAAAGTTTATTTTACCCTTAATATGTATTATTGTCAAACTTACATATTTAAAAAAATCATTAGATTTTTTTTTTTCACTTTAGTTTATATTGAGTGTTAAAACAAATAATATTATAATAATCCTAGTTATAAAACTTGGATTGACCTGACAGATCGATCCAATACCTGGCCAATGCGGGACATGAACCATTTTGAGTTTAAAAAAAATAGAGAAATGATTAATCTGAACTGATCCGGTCAAAAACCCAGGTCGATCAAGAATAAAACATAGGTCAAAAACCCATTACCTTTTTTAAAAAAAGTTCTTTTGTAAAAAAGAGGTAGCTTTTATTCTTCTTTTTTTTTTACATTTGAGTCAACCCAAGTTGACCCTCTCGACTTGTGACCTGAGTCTTATCCTGGGTTAAATTCTAAGTTAGGTTTTAAAACTATAACAATAATCATTTTTATTCAAACATTGACACAAAAAAAAACTCGTGTTGAACCCCCGACCCGTGATCCAACCTTGCCTTAATTCGAGTTTTAAAACTATGATCATAATCATTTTTTTTTATATATTAAACCGGTTTGACCCTTCTAACCCGTAATCTTGCTTGCCTCAGATCGACCCTCATGTTGGTTTTTAAAACTATGATAATAACCACTTTTATCCTTACATTGACCCGAGAAAACATGTGTTGACCCCCGACCCATAACTCGAGCCTTGCCTTAGGTCAACCCTTGAGTCGAGTTTTAAAACTATTATAATAATCATTTTTATCTTTACACTAACTTGGTTCAACCCAGGTTTACTCTCACAGCCCGTGACATGGAACTTGCCCCGGATTAACTCTTGAGTTGAGTTTTAAAACTATGATAATATCCATTTTTATTCTTATATATCTCAGTTAAACAATTTTCGAATTAAGATTTTTTTATAAGGATATTTTAGGAATAATAAATCTTGTCTCTAGAGACTTGTCTTCTCTGTATCTCTTGTTTTGAAAGTACATAAATTCACTTTAAAATTGTCCTACAGATAGATTTATTTTTATGTCTGTTTTGAAAGTACATAAATTCACTTCAAAATTATCCTACATACATATTTATTTTTATGTCTTTATCTTTGTCTCTTCAACCAAATATGCTACCTTATGTAACATAACATGTCATCTTTGTTAGATGAACAAACCATTCAGAGTTACACTTAAAATTTGAATTCATATTAATTACATGTAGAGTTTGCATGACATAAAAGGCGAATATAACATAGATAAATGAGACAAGACAGAACATGAGAGGAGGCAAAATTGTAAAAGATAAATGGAACTTTTAATAAATAGAACTTTTCTTAGTAGTGAATTAAATTGGTACGTTAGAGGACACAAAAACATGATTATAAAAGATATATCAATATATATACTATCTTTTGAGTATTTTCAAAATGACTATTATATTTCTCTATAAAAAAAAACAAAAAGGATCTTGCAAATGAATTATGAGAATGAATTGCTGATGAAATTGAGTAGAGGACAAGGTCTTGGTGAAAATGTTCACAACTTAATCCTGACTCTAAGTATATTGAGTAACAATCATTTAAGACTGAACTTGTTCCCGGATGTAATGATAGTCAACTTTGATGTGCTTGGTTTGTTCATGAAATACTAGATTAAAAGAAATATGCATTGCGGCTTAATTATCACAACAAAAAAGGCATAGGTTGAGGGTGAGAAAACCCAAATCATCAAGCAATGTTTTCAACCATATAGGTTTAAAAGCAATAGAGGCCATTATGTAATATTCAACTTCTGCGTTGGAACATTCAACAACCAATTGTTTTTTACTTTTCCACGAAACAAGATTTCCTCCAACAAATATACAATACCGGTAGTAGATTTTTATCAAAAGTATTTCCTACCCAACCCACATCAGTAGAATCAAGTATCTGTGTGTGACCATGATTTTGCATAAGAAGGATCCGTTTGACAATCATCATATCAGCTATAGTGGGTGAGTGCATGAATTGACTCACAATACTAACCACATTTATATCAAGTCGTGTAATTGTAAGATAAATAAGCTTTCCTACTAGTTTTTTATATAAAGCTGAGGTAGATCAAAAACTCCCCATCTAAGTTCAACTAAAGTTTGCTATCCAGAGTCTTTGCAAGTTTGCATTCAAGCATATCAGCTTAATGTAACAAATCAAGCATATATTTTCGTTGATTAAAAAACAATGGAGCAATCTTTATGCCAATGAGATATTTGAGAACTCCAAGATTCTTAATAATAAATTTCTGATAAAGAACCCTCTTAAGATTGGTAATGGCTGCATTATTATCACCAGTAATAATAAGATTATCAATATAAATTAAAACCATTGACCTTTCATCAGACTGGTATGAACAAATAATGAGTTATTAAGATTATTCATGGGCAATAGTGTGGGGATAGATAACATGTAACAGGATCAAAGCATAACATTCTCTATATAAAATAATTTAATGATCTTAAATATAAGAATCGCTTACACAACCGTCACATGAGGCTTTCCATAGACATAGAGGTAGACTCCAAACTTTATGTGGACATGATTCGTAAGGAATCTGATCCCTCAGGTCCTAATTCCCAACCATTTCATTCTTTTCTTTTTTCCTTCTCTTGCAAATTATTTGGTGTGTTCGTGTTCGTTGTAGACTAATCGGAGAGGAGACTAGCTAGCTAATCATACAGGTTTACTTGCATGTGATTTTCATGAAAATTCCCCTTCTAATAATAATAATAATAAAAGCTAAATATAGTAACAATTAAAATATTAGAGTTAGTTGCAAAAACCAAAACAAGGGCTTCTGACCAATATAAACAGTGTCTTGAATCGATAACATGCACTGTCTGCAAATAAACAACTTATGAATTATTTTTAGTAAGAATCCCAGATTCTAAACAAAATCGTTGAGGTGTGTTTGGAATTGTGGTAACGGTGGTGGTGTAAAATGTTTTTTATTTAGAAATACATCAAAATAAGTTTTTTTTATTTTTTTAAAATTATTTTTGACATTAATACATCAAAACGATCTAAAATTATTAAAAAAATCATTTAAAGTAAAAAATAAAATTTTAAAAAACACAGTTTGCACGCGAAACTATATTCCCAAACACACCCTAAAAAAAAAAACAGGGAAAAGGCAGTTACTTTTCAATACAAGCAAAAATCTTACATGAAAATCCTTTCATGCACAGAAATTTTGGAGAATATAAAAGAGGATGCCTCCTCTTCTACTCATAGATAAATCCTCGCCATTAACGTCACCATAATAAATTCATCGAGGGAAAGGAGAACCACAAGTTTCTCAGGAATGTGATGATATTTATTATTATGGGAGTTCCAACTATAACATTAAAGTTTTGTTGTACTTGTAGTCTGTCTGTATTATTTCTAAAAAATAGATATTTTAATTTTAATTTTTTATATATTTTACATCGATTTGATATATTAATATTAAAAATAAATATATATTATTTTAATATATTTTAAAAAAAGAACACTTTTAAAAACATCATATTTTAAAAAAGCGGATATAGTAAATCCAGGGACCATAATTTAGCAAATTCAGCAGCAAAAGAAACGAAGAAGACTTTGAGCATAAGAAATTAGGAGAGAAATAAGAGGCGGGGAGGTCGGCACTTCCCTTCATCTAAAGTGGCAAAAAGACAGAGAAAGAAAGGGAAGGTTGAAGGAAGCAAACCCAGAAGCTTAAAGGCATCACATGTACTGGGTCCCTTTAACAGCTCATGGCCCACAAGAATCGTGGCCCGCCTTTGCCGAATATTAAACACCAAATATCTCTACGTTTTTCACTACCCTGTAGATACACGTTGACTTGATTTTGATACATCAACCCAAGGCCCTTTCTTCTTCTTCCTTCTACCAGTAATATGATAATTTGCTGTGGATTATCTTGGATTTCAGCATATTAACATCATAAAATTAATGTATACGAACTAATCGGTGCACGAAAGGATCATGATGGAAACTCGTATGGAAATTATAGAGGGAAATTATTTATCTTCTTAGGCCTTGTATGATTAACCATAAGTAGTTTAATTAATTATGCTATCATAGAGTAATCCATGTCTGGTTTAGGGTTAAGAGGATCACAAATTGTGTCCTTTTTCCTTGTTACAGATAGTATGAGCGGTTCAAGGAAGAAGCAGAGAGAAATATGAAAGCAATAAGAAATGGGAAGAAAACTTTCCACGTTTTGGTGCCAGTTGTTTCGTTCGATTCTTTTGTATAAAGAAAAGGAAAGGTGTTTGGCCTTCTCTGATAAGAATTCAAGTCTATCTGCAAAGGGAAGGGCCTACATCAACCTTTTGTCTGTCGATTTCGCAGCCCTTATCTTATCTGCCCTCCATATTCAGAGATGTGGAATAATATTAACTTCCCTGTCTTCATTCAATCCGCTTTTAACTGTATCCTTGGATTTTTTTATTTTTTTTTTCCTTTCTCAATGGAAATGGACAAAGGAGCAATCTCCAAACCTGTCGCCTGAGTTTGCTGCACAGCTGAGCCAAGAAGCTGCATTTATTTTATCAGCAACTGTGTGATAGCTGATGACAGATGACATTGTTGATTGGATATCCAACTCGAAAGGAATTAGATTCGTCATGTTGCCAATGATATATAGAGCTTCAAAAAAGAGCTAGCATAGAACATGCATGCATCGGACAATTTAGTGGTGAGCTAAACAGGGGAGTACTCTCCATATATTTGAAGTCCCAATAAAAACGAAGAGGTTGGATTTCCATTCCCAAATTTATTTTAGTACAAAAGGGATTCTTATGCTACACAAACTCAATTCTTTCCTAAGCTCTCACTTTCTCACTATTTCATATATAAATATGTACATTAACTTGGAAAACCATGTAAGTGGACATCCAAAAGCACCGTCCTGGACTGCTTCCAGCAAAAAGATAAATACCTAACGGTGGCTACTGCTGCTAGCTAGGATAGTTCTCTTCTCCTCTGCTCTTTCCTCTTATAGATCGACTGCAAGGAGACCATTGACAAATGATGCCAGTGACTGAACTGCAAACCTTCAGTTTATGAAGCTGTTAAAGTTGAAACACCAGAACTTGTTTCCACTGCTCGGAACAAATATCAAGTTAAAGCTACCCAAATTATGAGCTCTCCTGAAATTTGAGAGATCTAGACAATGCTGCAGGATTAGCGTGCAAGACTGGAGAGGTTTCGGCTGCGCGATTCTTCTCAACCTTTGAATCAAAGGCCTTAAAGAGTCCTCGGCCACCAAATGAGCCAGGCTTATCATTCTTAATCCCAAGTGTTGTCCATATAGAGCTTTTTGCGGCTTCTCCTGGGTCATCAATCCTCAGCGTTTTCGGAATCCAAAGGCATCTTTCAGTGTTCACCAGCTCTTCTTTGGAGTTGCTAGGTTTGAGCAAGTTTTCATCTCTTGAATGTTTCCCTAGGGTTGGAGAGTTAGGGTCAGAGCTCGAGGAGGTTTGTTTTGGAGAAGATGGTTGAGGAAGCCAAGGGACATTCCAAGCACCTGGTACAGTACAACCCCAATAAGCTGCTGCAGGATAGAATGGCATAGGAAAACTGGAAGGGCAAAAGGCAGGTGGGGGTACTGGGGAGCTCCATTGAGCTGAATTCCAAGGGTAAGGCCAGGGAACTCCAGGAAAACATGGTATCTGAGGGGGGTAGCCCTGATAATTCTGCATAGCTGATTCTTTTGACACACTTTTGCCAGCTTCGTCGCTTGAATTTGACACAGTGACAGAAGATCCATTAGAATGGTCATCACCGTTTTCACCACCTCCATAAGAAACTGGGACCCTTAATGCTTCAGGTTTATGAAACCCATTCATTGTGCAGTTCCGCATTGTTTTATCAGCAAGATTCAATACAGAAGCCATTGATTCATGAAGAGGTGCATCAGAGCCAAAGGTTAGCACTGTTCCATTAGTTTTCAGTGAAGGATGGTGGACTCCATTTGGAACATCAGCTCGACCATTCTGAAGAGCTTCAGGAATGGTTATGTGACGGTAATGAGAAGCTGAGTTCTTGTTTTTGCGACGACCAGCACCCACAGGCACATTCCTCATGGTACCGCCAGCTGTCCAATATCTCTGACAATTCTTGCAGAAGTGTCGGGGTTGGTTCACGTTGTAATTGTTGTAGTAACAAAACTTTGTGTCCATGCTATTACAGCGGGGGCATGGAATGATCTTGTCTGGTTTCTTCAGGGTTTTCTCTTGTGAATTACTTGTATCACTCTGTTCTTCTTCAGTGTTTGAAGTTTTCAACGCCGTGCTCTCTTTCTCAACGGAAGGTGTTTTAGGGTTTTCACTTGTCCCTGAAGTTGCATCTAGATTTGAAGACTCTTTGGCAGCTACAGGTGAAGCTCCATCTTCCTGGTTCTCAATTGTTGTTTTACCCACCGAATCCTGAATTGATTATGATACAATTAATAAATATAAGTACCAACACTAAATTCTTGAGAAACAAAAAAGAGAACACAGGCTTTGAATGGAGAAAACAGTTCAATTTAAGCTAAAAAAAATTATAACTGACAGAATTTTCACAGCAAATATATATTTTAACTCATTAAAGCTGAACACAAAGTGAAACAGATGAGAGACATAAGGATAGGTAGAGTGCTTCTGAACTTCTTTTTTTATATATATAGGAAATTAAAATGAGGTTTATCCCATCTCAATTTCTCCAAATGATAGTGGTTTGGGTTCAGTGACATTTTTTTTCCTAGAACCATTAAGCCTAAACTAGATGCTATGCCCATAGCCAACTCAATCGCTCACATGGACTATATATTTATTTTCGAATCATCTCAAAAAGGCAAGAGAAGATAATTTTGTAGAACAAGGTCGAAGCATTTCTTATTCAAAATAACAAAACCAAGAAATGATAAGCATTTGTGTTTTGACACACTGAACAAGCCAGAATGGTAAAAGAAACCAATTTATGCAAATCTGAATAGAGCAGAATAACAAAATGATAAACTAGGAGATGAAAAAAGATTTTGCTGAATCACTTTTTTGAGAATCTAAGGGCAGAAATATATTGATCCAAGCTCCTCTAACTTAAAAGTAAGCACCATTAATCTTTTGTCCTTTAAAGGAAAGGAAAATTGACAGAAACCCCTACAAGGAGGCAAGCTTAGGTAGACAGTAAGCATGGATTGTGGTGTGAAATTTCAACTGCAAGCATCAAGGACACTCCTTTTTTTCTCCCTTTATTGAGATGAATAAAGGTAATATTGTTTGACAAATTATAAAAAAGTCAGCCTGGAAATTCACTAGAAAAAATATATAGCAGAAAGTATTTTAAGGCGTAATTCAAAATACCAGCCACTTTTCATGTAACAAAAAAGGATTTTTGAGGGGAAAATTGGTTTTCAATGATACACATATGGAAGAAAGAACACCCATTATATCTAACAATTCAGCACCCAGAACCCAGACGGTCAAAAAGATTACTGAATTTGCTTAAATTAAAAACACAAAAATTACCTAACAAAAATGGCAACAAATCTAATTTTCCCATTATAAAAAAAAAAAATGATTCTTCAGTGAATCATCTAGCTAGTTACTTGACAAACTAGTTATATACATAGGCCTGCAATCTCCAAAGGAACCTGAACCAAATCAATCATAAGCATAAAACAAAGAATCCCAAAGCACTGACTTTTCCAAACCAAAACAAAACAGTGGAAAAGAAAACCCATTAATTATTTTGATTTTTTAAGAAATGGGTCTCTCAAAATCCAAAAAACCAATCAAGATCAATAATAACAATCATTTTACCTTATCATCAGTTTCTGTATCTTCTTCTCCATGATCTCTTTTATCATTGTTATTATAATCGTCAGTAATATTGGTCTCATCAAGAGAAGAGTTTGCACAAGAAGGACGGTCTTGATCTTGACTATCGTCGTCATCATCATCATCTGTGGTGGTAGCAGTAGTAACAGAGATCTCTGGCACTTGAATAGTCTTCCCGAACAGCTTAAATGCCTGGTCTTTTGGCTCCGACATTTCTGCCTGTTTTTCTTTTATTGAACAACTAAAAAAACTGTAAGCTTGTAGAGAGAGAAAGAAAGGGGGAATACTGCTATTTTTAGAGAGAGAAAAGCGTGTAAAGATATCAGACACCGAGCACCATGTGTAAACGTAGACTATATGTGTTGTGTTGTGCTGTGTAAAAGTTGTGTCGATGTGTTTTTGATCCGTTTAGGCAGGTGGGTGGTGCCACGTCGGCAGTTAATAGTATTGGGTACTCTGGCGGCTGTTATTATTTTTTAAAGTATTTTTTTTTAAATAATAATAATATTTTTTAAAAATTATTTTTAATATTTACATATCAAAATAATTTAAAAACATTAAAAAAATAATCTAAAAAAATAAAATTAATTATAAAATACGGTTTTAACTTTTTAACCCGAAAAAGAAGAAAAAAGCAGCTCGGTAGAGCAATTCTGAACCACAAGTATTGTATGTGGCCTTGAAGGAAAGAGTTTATCTGTCTTCTCTTTTAGATTATCTTCTTGGCAGCGCTCTTTTTACTTTCAATCCTAGTCAGCCGCCCCTTTTCAACGCTTTCTTATCCTCTCTAAATAGTAAATACTATTATTATTATTATTATTATTATTATTTCATATTAAACAATTCTCTGTTGAATTGTAAAGGAAATTGATTGATTGTTTCATACTCCTTTTTCTTTGCTGTTCATCATTTAATAGAATTTAAAAATATTGCCCTATAGTTTTTATGTTAGCTGAAATTGATGGATTATTGTATGAATAAACTATTATTATTATTATTCATGTTATTGGCTTTGAATCTATGATCCAATTAGGGGTGACAAAAAAACTAAAGAATCGAGAAAACCGAGAAAATCAGAAAAAAAAATAACTGAAAAAAATAAACCGTAAAAAAAATATATTAAACGGATTAAAATTTTAAAAAAACCGACCGATTCGGTTCTGTTTCGGTTTTATAAGCCTAAAACTGAAAAAATCGAACTGAATCAAACCGAGTTAAACCGAAAAACCGAGCCAAACCAGAAACACCGAGCCAAACCGGTTTGAACCAGTTTTTTTCCTAAAAAACCGAACCAAAACTGGTCGATTTGAACCAGTTTCGGTTTTGGTTTTTTAAAAAAAA
>Ga0307517_10014506_pt1 | contig 10579 bp, 8 predicted proteins | sample 23_EM_MG_FD_194515 | JGI IMG/M metagenome (GOLD analysis project Ga0307517, IMG submission 194515) | Populus trichocarpa ectomycorrhiza microbial communities from riparian zone in the Pacific Northwest, United States - 23_EM | ecosystem: Host-associated > Plants > Roots > Unclassified | place...
ACAAAATCAAACAACCAGGGACAGGATAAAAAATAAAATCCAATTAGAAACTATCAATATATAAAACAATTGCAATTAAGAGAATAAAAAACGAATCAAAAGAAAAAAGAAATTGAATGGCTAACACGCGATCCAAGAAATAACAAGAATGGTCAAAATGAAGGAAACAAAAAAAGAAAAACTAATTGGTGTTAAACCAAATGTCACTGCTATACACAAACCACCCAAAAAGAACGAGGACTCGAGACACATAAAATAATATGGTGGAAGCTTGATTTGAATCACCGCCGTCAGTCGCACAACTTTTTTTTACTTGTATAAAATAAAAAATGCCCTTATAACTAAACAACAATAAAAAAAAACCATATGAAATTATAACAAAGTCCTTGAAGCTAAGGCTAACAAATTTAAATGACAAGTATAATTGAGTAATTCAACTGTTCTTGAAACCGTAAAAAAACAAAAATGCTCATAGGATTAAATAACAATAAAAAAACCATTAGAAAATAACAATTAATCCCTTGAAACCAAGACTAATAAATTTTGATAGTAAGGATACCAATATAATTCAACTTCACGATAAATTTAAAGTTGACATGCGCCCCGAACCAAAGTTTATGATCGTTTGTTTTTTAAAGATAATATAATAATTATATTGGTATTAAAAAAATAAAAAGACAATAGATTAAGAACAACAAATTAACCTCTACGAAGGCTTTCTTACTTCCTAAGTAAAGCTTAAAAAATTAAAAAAACGATGAATAATTTTACTGTAATAATACTAGAAGAATTTCATTGCAGATGGTAGTACTTCAAAAGCTACATGGGGTTTAGTGTTTTACATAATTAAGCGACCGAAAGGCAGTGTGGTCCCCTCCTTTTCTTTTGCATCTTATGCGAGGGAGCTCCTGGCCTCTTCCACTCGAGTCCTCTTTAGCATCCTCCTGTGCCTGGGCACGATGATCTTAAGCAAAGCTGTCGGTCTCGAACAAGAACAAAGATAGAATTCTGAGTACGAAAGTAGAAGTTCGAGAACATATACCTAGAATAAGAACCTTAAAAATAATAATAATAAAATATTATTATAAATTCATATTCTTATCCCTTTATTTTTTTTCTTTTAAATTCATGTTATTATAAATATTATAAAAAAATTATATCTAGAACAAGAACCTTAAAAAAATAAATAATAAAATAAAATTGGATAATTTAATGGTTATTGCTTGAAAATAATAGTTAAAACTTTTAGGACAATTATTGTTTTAAAATAAAATAAATAAATATATTTAGTTGAAGAAATAGTACAAGGGATGTCAAATAAATATATTTTTATGATAATTTTAAAATATAAAAAATAAATATTTTTATTTTTAGTGTCTTTTATCTGCTTTGTCAGTCAAAGTGTTATCTTAAGAAACTAGAAAGAAAGGAAAAGTAAAAAAAAAAGAACATCTCTAAGATATGAACGGAGAAGTGGACTTTAATGAGTATGCAAGGATAGAGATGAAGTTTACTAACTTTGAATTTTATTTGTCACGGTCTTTCACTCTTTCCTTGTCATTTCCATCTCAAAATTGAATGGTCAAAGTCTCCCCTTGTGGGCCTCTTTCCAACGTGGGGTCCCCTCAGTTTTTCTATATTTCTATAATGTAGGGTCCACGAAAAATCGTACTCCTGAAGAAACCTAGGAAACAAGGGGTTTTTTCTATGTTTCTGTGTTAACAAAAAAAAATATCAAATTGTTTTTTAGAAAATAGTTGTCAGGGACATACTGCAGTTATTATGTGCAGTATTTTAAAAAAATATATACTTGAAAATTATAGATTTGTTTTTAAAAATTAAGATCTAAAAACATATTAGAAAAGGTTATTGCATCAATCACACCTATCATTATTAATAGCCTTTAATGAGGTTCATTGAACTATTATTAACTATTTTTAATTATTATAAAAGTATTCTTGTGGGAGATTTTAGCTGGTTTAAGAAAGTGTTGTGGTTGTTTTTCAAAGTATTTTTTATTTTGAATTATATTAAAATAATATTTTTTTATTTTTTAAAATTATTTTTAATATCAGTGCATCAAAATGATCTGAAAATATTAAAAAAATTAATTTTTTTAAAAAATTAAATTTAAGAAAAAGCTTTTGAAACAAAAAAATAAATAAGGTCTTAGTGTGCCTCCTGTTATTTTTTTATTTTCTTTTTTCTTTTAAAGTTTGTGTCAAATTATATTTCTTTTTTTTAATATACTATGTTTTTTTTAATTTGGTATTTTTAAAAATATTTGTTGTTAATTTCTCGTATTTTTTAAATGAGCTAATTTTTTTTAAAAATAGAAGGAAATCGGAAACCAAAGATTGAGGTTCATTGGTTACCTCGTTTTTGTCCATACCAGCCGCCTGTTCTTTTAGTGGCACCATCATTTTCTAACGTGATCATATATACTCGCTGTTATATACTGACATGCCCAGAGGATTTTAAGAGACGTGGAAGGACCTGCGGTTTCTGTGTTTTCTCGGGTGAAGCACACTCCGTATACTGGAATGGCGGCACTGGTTCTGCAGTCTTGACCAAAAGAGGCCTGCAACTTCATCCATGTTGGTGATGGGAGATGTCTTCCTTATCAAACTTATTTTGTTTTTTCGTGAGCACTCGGTTGAACTTCCCGACTCCTGACTCAGATTGTTTTTTATATTGTGTTTTAAAATTATAATAATAATTATTTTTATTTTTATTTTATTTTAATTAAACAATTATAAAATTATGAGTTTTTATAATGATATTTTAAAAATAAAAAAATAAAAAAATATTGTTTTTGAAAACAAGTCCTCTCTATATTTTTTGTTTTTTAAATATAAAAATTCACCCTAAAATTTATATAAGGATTTTTTTATTTATATTTCTATCTCATCAACCAAACATATTTTTATTTTTATTATCTTAATCTTTTTTATTTCCAAATAATAACCAAGTGCTCCAATATTAATATATTTTCAGCACTCTTTTCTAATTTATTTAACTTCACACACTCTAGACCCAATTTTTTTTTAAATAACACGGTCAACAAAAATATTTTGCAAACTAATTCAACTAAATTATGCTGTTTAAAATAGTGCAATCACGCTATTTTAAATAACATAAATACCTAAATTGTACTATTTTTTCATTTTTTTAAATTGAGCTAGATTGTAAATTATTTTTATCAATGAGAAAAACTACTCGAAGCCCCCAAACTAACCGGTGACCCACCGTTCCAAGCAAACCCCCCTCCCCCGCCATTACGGCACATCTGAAATTTATACCCGTAAACCGAGGGCATAACAGTCATGAAAATAACCGCCAATCACTAACACTTTAATACTTCCGGGGAGCCCCACTCCCCCAATCTCGCACTCTCTCTCACACGTCATCAGCAGACGTCTCTCCGTTTTCCTCGTTCCTTCCTTTTATATAGCCACAGCCACTTCCCTACTCCCTCGTTAGAAAAAAAGCTCTTCTCACTCCCTTTCCTCTCTCTCTCTCTCTCTCTCTCTGCAAAAGCGTGACCGCTAAGTAACAATGTCTCGCCGTGGTGGTGGCCGGAGATCGTCAGAACCTCGCCCTGACCAGGGCTCCTCAACTCCGTCACCGTCTTTTCAGCGCGGTGGTGGTGGAGATCGTGGTAGAGGCCGTGGCCGGAGAGGCGGCTTCACTCCTGCTCCGTCTCCAACACCTGTTCGTGCTCCCCCCCCTGCTGCATCCGGCTACCTTTCTGCAACCGCAGGTCCGTCCACCTCATCAACTCCCCAAGAAATGGCATCATCTTCGAATGCGCCACCGCCCTCGGCTTCGAGTTCGGCTTCGATGGAGGAGCTGAGTCAAGAGATCGCAAAAAAATTGTCATTTGGAAGTACTAGTGCGACGGGAGGGTCGGTGCCTGTGTCATCAAAGGCCATTGTGCCTCCGCCCCGGCCACAACTTGGAAGGATAGGAAGGAAATGTACGATTAGAGCAAATCATTTTGTAGTTGAGGTTTCTGATAGAGATCTCTTTCACTACGATGTACGTAACCCTCCCTCCCTCTCTTTCATTACGTAAATGATCGTCCAATATACGTATTGTTTTGTGTATGTACATACGTACCTTTTGTGTTGGGTTTCAGTACCGTATATGGATTGTTTTGTGTTTGTTTAATAGTATTAGCTCCTTTATTTTTTTTTCTACTAATAAAGAACCTGTTTTTAAAAGCAGTTATTTTTTTAGCAGTGACCCTATAGCTGACTTCGATTTTTTTCTTTTCTAGATTTTTTATTATATTTATTGTTTTCTCTTTGGAATTTCTCGTTTTTTTTTCCACGATGAAATGGTTTGTATACATATTGTTAATTATAATTTTCAGTAGGGGTGTTTTTGCCCTTTATTTTTGTTTTATTTTATTTTTTTGTGGATAACATGTTTCAGCAATAACAAACCTTTTAGTTTATTTTATGGAAGTCATTTTCTTTGTGGTTAAAAAAGTTATTTGACGTTGAGAATTTTGATTGATGGCCTGGTTTTTGGATTAGGTGGCAATAACTCCTGAAATTACATCGAAGAAAGTAAATAGAGATGTAATATCTCAGCTTGTTCGTTCTTATCGTGAGTCCCACCTGGGCAATAGGATGCCAGCTTATGATGGCAGGAAAAGTCTATACACTGCTGGGGCATTGCCTTTTGAAGCAAAGGAATTTGTCGTGAAGTTGGTTGAGAAGAATGATCCTGCTAGTTCATCCAGTTCTGTCAAGTAATTCCTATTCTACCGTGCCTGTGTGATTTTGGGTTGTTGTTTGTTCGAAAAGATTATGATTACTGTATTCGTTTTAAAACAAACTTGCTCATGCCATTGGTTCATACGCAGAAAGGAACGTCAATTTAACGTGGCAATCAAATATGCATCCAAAGTTGATATGCATCATTTAAAGGAATTCCTAAGTGGCAGACAAAAGGATGTTCCACAGGAAACCATACAAATCCTTGACATTGTTCTCAGAGCATCACCATCAGAAAAGTAATTCAACTCAGTTGTTTAGAAAATGTAAATTCCCTTTTCTTTTCTCTTCACCTTTGTGTGTGTTTTTGACTAGGTACGTTACTGTTGGGAGGTCATTCTTCTCACTTGATTTGGGCAAAAAAGGCGAGCTTGGTAATGGAATAGAATACTGGAGAGGTTACTATCAAAGTCTTCGGCCAACCCAAATGGGACTCTCTTTAAATATTGGTATAGCTTCATTTACTTGCATTCATTTTGATTATCTAAAATTGATGCATTGATACTTGTTCTAACTATAGTTCTGTTGAGAACTTCACCCCTCTAATATCTTACTTTTGTATTGTAGATGTGTCAGCCAGATCCTTTTATGAGCCAATTTTGGTGACTGAGTTTGTGGCCAAGTACTTCAATCTCAGAGACTTGTCAAGGCCTCTTTCTGATCAGGATCGTGTTAAGGTAACTTCATTGCTTACTGTAATGCACAAAGTCATTCTTGCGAATTACCCACATTTTTTCTCCTTTACCACATTGAAGTTTAAGTATCTTGTATATATCTTCGGGTGCAACTTTCAGGTGAAAAGGGCCTTAAGAGGAATCAAAGTGGAAATTTCATACAGGGACTATGCCAGAAGCTTCAAGGTTACTGGCATATCTAATCTACCAGTAGACAAGACAATGTAAGTCTCCTGGCTTCACATTACAAGGATGCGGATGTTCTTGTGATTTTGAAGCTTGTAAATACTATTGTGGACACTGTTGATAAGGTTTCTGTATTTTTGAGATTCCTAAGAATCCTTAGAAAGTAAGGAAAATAACTCGGGATGTTGTTTTAATATGTTATTGAATTTTATTGACAATGTGTAAAACTGAGTCTACATAAATTCTTTTGAAAGCTGAAGCAATTATTTGTCTTTGAAAGGATTTAGTAACTTTTATGGTGGTGGCTGATTTATTGTGTCTGTCTAACATAGCTTTTTAGTCTTTATTGTTTGGGGCCAAACCTACTAAAAATGATCCTGAAGCTAGCTTAATCTTAAGAAACAAAATTGTGTTACAAGATATTAATAATGTTATTAGACTATGTTTGTGATTCTCAATCTCCTATCATCTTGAACTTTCTACCAATTTTGTGTCATGTAGGTTTACTCTGGATGATAAGAAAACAAAGGTGTCTGTCCATCAGTATTTCTGGGACAGATACAATATTGGGCTGAAATATACATCTTTGCCTCCCCTTCAAGCCGGAACTGATGCGAAACCCATTTATTTGCCCATGGAGGTTTGTTGTTTTAGATGAGGTCCCTAAGATTATTGTACCTCTGCATATGGCTCTGAATTAGGTTGCTTATTTTGGTTTTCTTCGTATTGCAGCTCTGTAAGATTGCTGGAGGACAGCGATACACAAAGAAACTAAATGAAAGACAAGTCACTGCCCTTTTAAGAGCTACCTGTCAACGCCCTTCTGCTAGGGAAAATAGCATTAAGGAGGCAAATAATCTCTCTTCGACATCTTTGTTTCTATCATTGCTAATCTTTATTTTTGTGGTTTATATATGTTACCCCCCTTATATTTGGCTTTATAAGTTATAACTAGTCACCCTCCATCCTCATGTAGATGGTTGCGCATAACGATTATAGTAGGAATGTGCTTGTAAGGAATGAATTTGGTATTCAAGTGAAAGAAGAACTAACATCGGTTGATGCCCGAGTTTTACCCCCACCCATGGTAATTATGCATTCTGCTTTGGATTCATGTCGTATGTCATGAATTAATTATTAACAGCATTAACATCACTTTTTACTATGGTCTTGCAGCTTAAATATCATGATACAGGGCGAGAAGCTAGAGTGGATCCACACTTGGGACAATGGAATATGATTAACAAGGTGAAGTGATGGTTAACAAAATCATTTGTGATACAGGCTTGCCTAATGAGGAAGCTTGGGTTTGAGTGTTAATGTTTCACTGGTTATTCCACATTTACCAGACTGCTTGGAATTGATTTTACTGCTTGAAAAGTAGTTGTAGTTCTAGCATAGAAAAAAATGGTGAATGTGCTTCAAAAGCAAAAACCAACTTGCATCATAATGTTTGTGTATTTAAGGGATTTCTTAACTTGTTGGAGTCTGTGAAATTGTGTTTCTCATGTACTGTTGATGTGTGTGTTTGTAGTGTGAAAAATGTAGTGAACTCAATGATGAGATGACTTTCTATAATAATGGTTTTGCAGAAAATGGTGAATGGTGGCAAAATTGATTTCTGGACGTGTGTGAACTTTTCTACGAGAGTGCAGAGAGACTTGCCATTTGAATTTTGTTGGCAATTAATGGATATGTGCAACAGCAAAGGAATGGTTGGACTTCATCCCTCACTCTTTTTCTGCCATTTTTATTCCCATGGGTTTTGTTGCTATTTTGGTAGATTGACTCTGGGTTGATTTGTACAAAATGCTAGGAATTCCACCCAGATCCCATTATTCAGATACATTCAGCTGATTCCAGGCATATTGAGAAGGCTCTTCATGATGTTCATAAGAAATGTACTGCAAAACTTGCAAATCAGAAGGGGAAACAGCTTCAACTGCTGATCATTATTCTACCTGATTTCAGTGGATCCTATGGTTGGTTACAGAATATGATTTGAAATTCATAGTCTGAGTTGTTTGTCCTGTAAACAAGCTCTTTTTTGCTTGTAGGGAAAATCAAACGTATTTGTGAAACTGAGTTGGGAATAGTTTCACAATGCTGCCAGCCCCAGCAGGCAAAGAAGCTCAGCAAACAATACCTGGAAAATGTTGCTCTCAAAATTAATGTGAAGGTTTGCTCATTTTCCTTTGTTATTTTTTTCCTCCTTCACACTCTTTTAGTCATATGAAGTATTAAATTGAGGATTGAATCTTTCTAGGCTGGTGGACGGAACACTGTGTTAAATGATGCTATTCAAAGAAGAATTCCTAATGTTACTGATCTTCCTACTATTATTTTTGGTGCTGATGTGACCCATCCACAGCCAGGGGAAGACTCTAGCCCGTCGATTGCAGCAGTATGTTGAGCCGGATTTTATCATTTAATTATCATTTTCATGTTAGGTTGTCTATTATGCATCCTTTGCATTTTATTCATTGTATTAAATAGTTTGTTGGGGTGATACAGGTAGTGGCTTCTATGGACTGGCCAGAGGTAACCAAATATAGAGGACTTGTCTCTGCACAGGCTCATCGCGAGGAAATTATTCAGGATCTTTACAAAAAATATCAGGATCCACAAAAGGGTTTAGTTCACAGCGGAATGATCAGGTAAGGAATTGACATGCATCCTTCCCCCAATGTGAAATTTTTGGAAGATTCATAACTGCCATCATTTTGACTCTATTTGCAGGGAGCTGTTTATTGCATTCAGAAGATCAACGGGCCAAAAACCTCATAGAATTATATTCTATAGGTAATTTTGACATTGGATAACAGAAAAGTCATAACCCTTTGTGTTAGATTGCTGAGACCATATGAATTCATTTGACAGAGATGGTGTAAGTGAAGGCCAATTCAGCCAAGTTCTGCTACATGAGATGCAGGCGATACGAGAGGTATTGTGTTACTGGTTAAGGATAACATTGCTGTGGTCTATTGATACTTTGTCGGCCATACATGTTTTAAGGTGCTAGATGGGTCAAGTTAGATTTGATGGTGTTTGCTATTATGTGGTGTGTCCAAAGAGAAGGCTAACTGTGTTGTACAGATCACACTATCCATAACTTTTTCTCATTTATGTGGATTGTGGTGTTTGTTCCTGGTTGTTGTTCACTGCCAGTAAGCTATGCCAGCTAGTGCTTACTTGCATGATTATTGCATTCGATTTTACCATTTGTATGAGCTAGTCAATATTTTTTTTCCTGTAATGTAGTCAATAGTAAAACTTTTATGCCTTTTAATATGCATGATTTTAAATCTTTCTAGGCATGTGGCACCCTGGAAGAAGGATATTGTCCTCCGGTTACCTTTGTTGTAGTGCAGAAACGGCATCATACACGCTTCTTTCCTGCTGACCATAGCAAGCGAGATCTGACTGACAGGAGTGGCAATATCCTACCAGGTTTTGAATTTTGCTTCCCCTAACAGTTTTGGTGTCTTTTTGTTGAGAACTGAGTTTTTTTTTTTTTTTAATTGTTTTAGGCACGGTCGTGGACACTAAAATTTGCCACCCTACAGAGTTTGATTTCTACCTTAACAGTCACGCTGGAATTCAGGTAAAAGATTCTGCCAACAGTCAACACGTTGAAATAAATGATGAATAAGTGATCCTGTTTAGGATATGACATCCAACTCGATTAAAAAATAAAATATTAAGACTTGTTTTTCGGCATCTATACTTGCAGGGAACTAGCAGACCTACACACTACCATGTATTGTTTGATGAAAACAACTTCACTGCTGATGGCTTACAAACCCTCACTAACAATTTGTGCTACACGTAATGTTTTGGCATCCTTTTTTGAAGAATTAGTTTGTTTGTTCTGCATTGTACAATTTGGTAGTCTTGATTTTTTTTTAAATTTTCTTTCCAGGTATGCAAGATGCACTCGGTCTGTTTCCATAGGTCAGACCATCATCTCCCCCTCTTTTTTTTTCAGTGTTTTTTTTTTAATTTTTATTTTTACATGTAATTTAATTATTTCCATCAGAATGGTAATATTTAACATGTGAAATCATGCAGTGCCCCCTGCATATTACGCCCATTTGGCAGCTTTTAGGGCTCGGTATTACATTGAGGGTGAAACATCAGACAGTGGTTCTACTGGTGCGACTGGGAGGAGTGTGGAGGCCCGATCTCTTCCAGTCGTCAAAGAAAATGTCAAGGATGTTATGTTTTACTGTTGATATAGTTGGCCCTTCTTTTGTGTGGCCATCTGAGATTTTTTTGCAGAATCCAACCAACCAACTTGTGTACATCAATCGGCACGCATCGCAGTTGTGGATGCGGAAAGATCAGAAAGAAGAAGGCATATACAACACTTTTCTCCTTTTGTAGCACATGGTGATATACAAGACATGTCTTTTTCTGTAAATAATGCTTTTGAACCAGTAGGTTTAAAACGAACTTCCCTGTTTAATGTCATGCTGTTTAACTTGCGTCTGTTGAAATTTTCTGAAATTTTTTAAATTTCGTTCCACCTGTATGAAAATGTTCGTGCTTGCTTGCTTGTGCAATGTCAAATCCTAGCTGTGATGCTTGGGTGTTTCCTCTTGGCACCCAGTAGTGCAACAGGAATGACCTGCAAGTATTGCATTCGCCTGTGAAATAGCAATTTGGATCGGGTAAATTTATGGTAAAACATCAACCGATCAACAGCTAGGTTCAGAATAACAGTGTTGACACCTCATGATTCTGGGTGTCAACAGCTATTTGGAATTTGGTGGTGTGTACAGCCACCCACACCCAAAAGTAAGAACTCAGGCTAGTTGAGAAGGTTCCTGCTGTTTACGCTACTCGTCGTTATGCTTCCGTGGTGGCGTTTTTTATTTTAAATTATATTAAAATAATTTATTACTTCTTTAATATTAATATATTAAATTC
>Ga0307517_10014507_pt1 | contig 10578 bp, 15 predicted proteins | sample 23_EM_MG_FD_194515 | JGI IMG/M metagenome (GOLD analysis project Ga0307517, IMG submission 194515) | Populus trichocarpa ectomycorrhiza microbial communities from riparian zone in the Pacific Northwest, United States - 23_EM | ecosystem: Host-associated > Plants > Roots > Unclassified | place...
ACTTCCCGGAGGCATCTGGGAGACTACTCAGGAACCACAAAGAGTTCACGTTTCAAGATATGGCTAACTGATTGGAACGATGATTAGAGAATCAGTTCTCTACTCTTACTAATGCATACGCATTATGGATTGATAGATGAGTATCGGACTTGATCACTCCATACTCATGATACTATTGGTATGTAGGCATTTAGAGTGCATATTCCATTATAGTCTATCAGGACGAAGAGATCGAAGACTGACTACTGGTGGAGTGGGGCCACCCTCAGAAGAAATAGCAGTTGGGAGATTCTCAGAGTCAAGCTGGGCAAGATTCATGGTCAAACAGTGTTCGCACTTTGTTCTGACGAACTGAATTCTTAGAAAGATACTTCTTTACTAGAGAAGTCCAAGTAGCGTGAACATTAGTATAAATAGTAGGGCTCTCCCCGATGGTTGAGAACATCATCAAGCAACGGAGAAGAGACCTTAACAATATTATAAGTTATTACGATATTCTTCTATTACTTTATCGAACAATTCATCTTGAGCCTTCCTGACCCATATTCCGTTGTCTCGGGTATCCTCGGCCTAGTTAGCCCGGAATCCTACGGTGTTGGCTACCCCGTAACAGGGTGTATATAAAGAGAGTAACAGCGTAATTGTATTGCAATATCTTAAGTATAGGAAAGTACTTAACGTATTTTACCTAGTTATGGGACGTGTCATAGTTATGGGACACTTTGTCAACCGAGTATTGGGACATGTAAAATACGCATATCTCCACCAATAGAGATTCAATAGACCTGAAATTTGTAGACAATATGAACAAAGGACTTAGCAGTGGCATTGAACAAGTGGAATAAAATTAATGTAATTTCGACTTCGTGAGTTGCTAAGAGATGTTGGGTAAAAAGATATATGGAAAACAAGTTTAAATGGGAGTAGAGACATGAGAATTCCAAATTCTGGGGGGTACTTGAAGGCTTTTGAAAGCCCTAGGTCAAGAGAATCCTACCCTATATTTTGAGGGAAAAATCTCTGTTATTTATTCCAAGTCGTGTGTTTGAAATATTGAAGTCAGAAACCTCCCTCAAAACTTTATTTTTCTTTTATACTCCATACAGTGAAAACTCAATACATTATGCGCAAGCAGCAAGAAACCACTCAGAATGCCTCGGAAAAAGGACAACAAGGAGGAGAAGATCCAGCAAGCTCTCAATGCTTATGCCGCGGATTCTACACTCTCTGTTCGCAAGCTTGCTGATCTCTACGGAATTCCGAAAACTACTCTTCACAATCGCATTTCAGCGAAGACTCTCCCAGCAAAGCAGGCTCACGAAACCCAACAAGTTCTCTCAGCTGCTGAAGAAGCAGCAATCGGTACCTGGATTAAGAAATAGGATGACTTTGGTTTTCCTCCTAGATGTCGGCATGTTTATCAAATGGTCCAAGGTTTATTAAGAGGCCGAAACTCCTCCAACAACCTTGGGGAACATTGGCTCCAGCGCTTTCTTGGACGACATCCCGATTTGGACTCCAAAGTTGGCAAGACTTTGGATAAGGAAAGAGCTCTTGCAACCAATTTGGACTCCTTTAAGATCCATCTGGATCGCTTTTACCATATCAAATGCAAGTTCCATGTGAGCAACGAGAACACTTAGAATACTGATGAGAAAGGTTTCGCAATTGGTATTGGTGGGGCGGGGGTTCTTGTATGTCGTGCGTCTCGCCGCAATCCCAGCATTATTCAAGATGTGGGGCGTGAATGGATCACAGTTGTGGAGGCAATATCTGGTGAAGGAAAGGTATTGGCCCCTTTGATTATCTTCAAGGCTGGTGCACACCTCATGGGACATCATACCCATATTGAGCTCGAGGAAAAGGAGGATGCATACTTTTCCACTTCCTCCAAAGGATATACCAATACTGAAATCACTTTCAAGTGGTTTCAGGAGGTGTTTGAGCCTTCTACCAGGCGGGCGAATGGCATCGAGGACCATCGTATCCTACTTCTGGACGGACATTCAGCTCATGTTGAAAACTACGACTTCATCAGTCATGCTATCAACCACAATATTCACCTGATTTGTCTTCCCTCTCATGCAACCCATGTCTTGCAGCCCCTGGATGTTGGTATCTTTGGCCCACTTAGCACCTATTACAAGCAGGAGTTGGAAGATCGTGTTCGCCAGCTGGGCCCTTATGGAAAGATCAAGAAAGGTGATGTCTTTCCAATGTTGCAAAGAGCCCGTCTCAAGACCTTTACCGAAGACAACATCCAATCTGCCTGGAGAGCCTGTGGTCTTATCCCCTTTAGCCGAGAGAGAATTCTTAATGATCCTGTTCTTCAAGCGAAAATGGCGCCTAAGACTCCGCTTTCTGCTCGTCGTGCTGGTCTCAGACTTGTTTCTAGTCGCTTGGATACTGCTCCTGACCTTGATAAAATTGAAGCTGAGAATAAGAATATCCCACTCACTCCAGCCAACCAGTCTGTCAAGGAGTTACTCTCACGTTGTATTAAACAAGCAAGGATATCTGATGCAGAGAAGACAATCGCAGAAGAGGAGGCCAATGCAGCCAAGCACTTGCTAAAGCCTGCAAAGGCTGATCGCAGGCAGCTTCCAGGTGGGCTTTTGCTTGGCTCCAAGCAGTTGGCCAAACTGTATCGGAAGCGCGAAGAACAGGACAAAAAGAAAGCGGAGGCTGCTCAGAAGCGCCAGGCAAAGAGGTCAGCAACAAAGAGTACTATTGCAGCTGGCTCGAAGAGGAGAAAGGGATCAAAGAGACAGAGAGAGCTAGATCAGGAGTCCAATGAGGAAGATTCTGATACTCTGGGGTCGACTGGCATTGATGAGGTAAGCGATGATGAAGTTGTTGCTCAGGTATGTTACACTTGATAAATAATTACCATTGTTTAAACTAACGAGTTGGGACTTGTAGGATTGCAATCAACTAGCAGCTACTCTCCAATCAAGGGCCAGACCTCAGCGTACCTGTGCCAGGAAACCAAATAATTTTACAATTTTTTCTTCTAATTTGGCGCCTAAATAGCTAAACCTGTTGGCAATTATTGGTATTTTGACTAAATGTATGATAGTTTCAGTAATGGTTGTTTGATGAACCTGTAACTTTTACAGTGAATTTAAAAGCATCTGGGGATTATAAATATAAAATTTGATGTGATTCTGGGCACTGTGCATTGTTCTGTTTAAGTTCTTTTACATCAAATCTATAATTGAAAAAGTGTCCCATTACTATGACACGTCCCATAACTAGGTAAAATACGTTAGATGGTTGTGTGAAGATTCTATCCCTTGGTCTGTTTTTTTTTTTTTTTTTTTTGTAATCATGCATGATTTGTTTTAAGGTACAAACAGCCTCATACAGCGCTAGCTATGGAGAGAAAAAAACCTATAAAGAAGTGCCACGACCCGCTTCACCTCTTCATGGGAAAAATCAAGCACCCCGAATCCATAGGAAAAGTCCCCCTCGCCTAGCACCTATGATAGAAACCTCAGACACGTAAGGAAACAATACATAGAAACGTACAGGTAGAGAGACCCAAACCCTTCCGCAGGCTCACCAAAACAAAAGAAAAGACTCTAACGGCCAGAAACGCTGCCCGTGGGGAGAGGTTTGTTGATCGGCGACATAGAAAAACTCCAGCAGAGGGCCCACCGAAACCATGTTGTATGGTCAGGCAGGTCATTACATGGATCCAAGGCGTTGGACAATAGTTACGGAGGCAGTGCTATACCACGACTAGGCGTAACCGAGGAGGGGCAAACCGATCGGAAGGGTAGATGGCGAGCGGAGCCACCGGGCAGAGGGGAGGCCAGCCAACGACGATGAGCAGTAGGGTGCCAGCCGATGAGTAGCAGTAGGGTGCCAGCCGATGACAGGCAGTAGGGTGCCAGCCGGTGATGAGCAGTAGGGTGCCAGCCGGGGAGAGGATGGTAGCAGTACGGTGCAAGCAGACAGAACTGTTAGGTGGTCCCAGATCTCTAAGAACAAGCGAGATGGGTAAGACCAGGGTACTTTATGGTAGACGGAGATGTGTCTAGGAAGGCTCAATATAAACGTGCGTAAAAATAGTGATAAAGATTTTTCTTGTAATAACTTGTTATATTGATAAGGTCTCTTCTCCGTAGCGTGATGATTTCAGTAAAGCTCGGGAGGCACATCGATATTTATATCCCTCGTCGATAGAGTGCGCAGCCTACAAGTAACTACCATACTAACTAAGTACCTGCTAACCATTCTGGACATTTCCTATAGTGCGAACACCATTTGACCCTGAATAATATCGCCCGACCATTGACTTCCGGACTGGAGAGCTCTTGATTTCTCTGGTGTGGCACCACGTTCCAGTCAGAGTTCACAATCCTTCTTCCGTCAGGAGGAACTGAAACTTGGCTGCATGCTAGAGAGTGTCCTCATCAGCGGACGAACGAAGTGGCCAACTTCGTAATCGGACCTATCGCAGTAGCAGATATTACTCTTGCTTCCCGCACTCAGGCTTCAGTCAGACTATCAGTCGGGATCGTACCAATGGCACAATTCTCTCATAGTCTTTTCTTACCGAATAATCCTGAATGGTACTATACCATTGGTGTGGATGCGGTCATACACTCATTTCATTCTAGAGCAGACACGACGAAAGCGTCCCGTTACTTTAGTGACATAGTTTCCTGTGCCGTACCGCTATGTCTGTAACTTTATGCAACGTGGACCGATTTCGCCCGGAACACTTGCATAAGCTCGCCAGAGGTCCCCTCTCATATATCCTGCGAGCAGCATCCGGTCGGGCGGACGGCCGCGACGTATATGGTGTTATGAGATAGGTTCCTATGATAGTGTCCTTTGGTGTTGGGACGCAACTACGACGCCATTCGGCGTTGTCATGCCGTCCCAACCCCGGGGCCAGAGGGGGGTGTTAGCTTCACAGGGTGAAAGTAGGGTAACCCCAGGGTACACAAAACTAGGTGGAAAAGCTACGCTTTTCTCATATGCCTAACAAGAACCGGGAGGAGGAGGGAGGAAGGATCGCGAACAGGCTAGCCGCAGACGACAAACGGGCCATAGAAAGGGCTTTTGGGACGACGACGAAACCGAGCGAGACTGTGATGTTACTAACCAAGGCTTTCCCCATCAGAGGTACAAGCCCAGCAAGTTGAGGCCTACTTCGACCGAGAGTCCAGCACCGTGACGCCAACCGTGAACGAAGCGAGAAGCTTTCCAACCATGCAAAATGCTAAGTGAGGTGCAAAGCAAGTGCGGGGTAAGGAGGAGAACTGAACATCATGAGCGGGTGTCAATGAAGGACGTGAACGAGAACCCCAAGGAGGCGAGGCCGTGAGGCCACAGGAGAGGAGGGGAGATGGCTTAACGGCAACTCCTAGGCAGTAGCCATCGTGGGAGAAGAGAGGTGGGTGGGGGAAGGTCGCGATGATTTCTCGTGGTGTTGAGATTTCAAAGGCTGAAGGTGTTATTGCGATGGTGTCACAAATCGTGACTAAGCAAGGCAGATTTCACATGACTCATACTTATGAGTCATAAGGTATGTTGGATTTCACACTATGACGTTACTTGACTCATAGTTCTCACATCTAATATGTACTGGGCAGTTTTATCAAAACTAAGATCTCAAATGTCTGATCTGATAACTGTGATACAGAATACACCACACGAAATATCTCAGAATGTGCAGGGTTCCTGATTATTTATACCACTAGGTGTATTTGAGAGCACAGGTGCGCAAAAATGCCAAGCCAAAAGGATTGGCACATCTTCTCTTGACTACTATATAATCTCCTGTCTTCTCTCTCTTCACTCTCACGCTCCGCGCCCTCTACACCTCCAGTCATTGAAATTACAACTCCACGTCGTTCAGTGCACGATCCCCCCTCGCCCCTATCTTCTCCTGCCTTTCAGGCTTCGCGTCCCTGATCCCCCATCGTCACGATGGATGACCTCCCCCCTCTCCCTTCCTCGGCGGCTCCCTCTCGGGCTTCGTCAAGACAGTCTTCTACACCGGGCCTCAGCGAGTCCCACCTCTACATCCGTGACTTTGTCCGCGAGACACGCCAGCGCCTTAACTTCACTTCAGTCCAACTCCCTATCCTCGACGATACCCAGCTTTCCGAGCTCTCTGATGGAGAGACCATCCTCCTCCCCCTCTGCTGCTCGGCCTTGAACGCGCTTGCCTCCATGACGCGTCAGCTGGACACCATAACAACCCAATTGGGTACCCTGCAGGGTATCGTTGCAACCCTCCCGACCACCGCGGCCTTGGACTGCAAGCTCTCCCCTGTCCAGGCGTCCCTACGTGACCTGTCACAAAGGGTGTCTGCTGCCCCCCATCCACAAGCGCCTGCCCCCGCTCGGCCGTCTGTTCCCCCGACTGGTACCACCACACACCACATGCCTCCGCCTCCACCTCCCCAGGTTAGGACCAAGACCCGTGCCCCCCCCCCAACTAAGTCGACCCCCTCGTCCTTCGATCCTGACATACCGCGGTATGACCCGGACACCCGCTCCTTTTACGGCAATCCCCGGGCGTACGCGGAGAAGTTTCCTGATTCTTGGGAAGCCAACGCGTTTCGTGAGGGAAAGTACCCCGACCCTACCACATTCATCTCGGGCCATCTCGCCCCCGACTGTCAGAAGACCCAACCGTCGTACGCCCAGGCTGCCACTGCAAGCGCCCCGAAGGGTAAGAAGAATAAGAGCTCTCTCACGGCTGCCAAAGTCGCGTCAGCCAGCAACGCCGTCTCCGTCCCCCAGAGACCAAAGTCGCTCCCAACCGCCGAGAGAAGATTCTACGCTCCCCGTTCCTCCCCCTCCGAGCACCCGCAAGCTTCCCTGATTGCTGCCACCTCCCCCGACATCTGCGCCCGTGTCCTCAGAGATGCGAACTGTATCCTCCCCCTCGCTGTCACCGCTAAAGTCAACGATCGAGGGTCCGTCACCCTGCTCGTCACCGACCCTGCCACTCCCGCTGCGGCCTTCACGCCCTACTTTGATGCCCTCTCTTCCCAGCTCAACAAGTCCTTCCCGGTGGGAGACTCTCCCTGGCTGCCCTTTCGCCTCGCTCCCAACGAGTCCCAACTCGCCATCCACTCTCTCCCCCTCGCCTTCCTCTCGGAGGATCCGAACGAGCTCTTCCCGTGCCTCGCGGAGTCGATCCTTAACTCCAAGGACATCCGCATTCTCGCCGCCAGATTCCTCAACCCAGACGCCCGCTCAAGGGAGGGCAAGACTGCCACCTCGGTCATCGTCTCCGTCCACCCTGGGGACGTCCAGGCAATGGGTTCCTCCATTAGACTCTTCTCTCGCTCGCGCACGGTCGAGCGGGCCTACTCCTCAAATAGGTACACTCAATGCAAGAACTGCTGGGGCTTCGGCCACGTCGCTCCCAGGTGCCCCTCCTCTGACCCGGTTTGCCCCATCTGTTCCCTCAACCACACACGCGCCTCCCACCGCTGTCCCAACCCCACCTGCCCTGGAGGTGGCAACCTTAAGGCTACTCCTGGCTGTTGCTCTTCCTCACCGCCCCGCTGCGTCAACTGTGGCGGAAATCACACCGCCGTACATAGGGACTGCGAAAGCCGTCCGACTCCGCCCACTCTCAGGCGTTCAGCCGTTGCCGCCGAGGAAGTTCCACCGCCGCCAGCAGGCGACGAAATGGACACGGCCGCTGACGTCCAAGACCACTCGCCCCCCCCTTCACCCACCCGCTCCCTCCAGTCGGCGTTGGAGATGGCTACTCCAAGGGCCAGAAGGACAACGATTCTTCCGGCCTCAGTAAGGCCCACACAAGGCACAGGCGCCCTCCCCCCCGCGGAGCAGCCTAGCCCCTCTCCCATGAGCAGATCCGCCTCGGGCCTGGCCCGTTAATGCAGTACAACCCAACGTCGTGGGGTGGCGAGCAGGTCTCCCCTCCCCCTCCGAAACCCTTCACACTCGTTCAACACAACTGCCTCGGGAGCTGGGATGTGTTTCTTTCACTCTTCGGGTCCTTTACGAATTTGGCCCAGCCTCCTTCCATTGTCGCCCTGCAGGACCCTCCGGTCTACAGGGGCAAGCTACCCTCTTTTAGATTGTTTTCTTCTTTTTTCCCCCCCACCTCTGGTGGCTGCAAGCCCCGCGTTGCCTTTTACGTGTATACTTCCTTTTTGTCTACTATTTCTGTCCTCCCTAGGTTTTTTGACAGGGGTGACGTCATGGCGCTTGACCTGTTCACCCCCAATGGCTTTTTTAACCCCTCTACGACTAGTTTTTCGATTATCAACTCCTATAGCACCAAGGGTCGCCTAAACAACACTCGCTCGGTCTCCCCGGAGATTGTTTTTCCCCTCACCTCAACACCAACTCTCACCCTAGGTGACCTCAATATCCATCACCCCACATCGGATCCCCTCAGGGCGTTCAAAGAGGACGAGGTTGCCACATCGGCGCCGTACTTTGATAGGGCTACGGAGTTGGGGTTCTCCCTCCTCAACACGCCAGGGGTCTTCACCCGCTTTTCCATGTCACTCATTGGGCGCCCTGGCGTCATTGACCTTGCCTTTGCTTGCCCCCTTCTTGCACCATACTTTTCCGAATGGTCAGACCCCCTCCCCTCCACTGGTTCCGACCACATACCCATTCTCCTTCGCTTCGAGGCCCCTCTCTTTAGAGCCCCCCCCGCCTCCCCCAATTGGGCCCTTTCCGACTGGAAGGCCCTGGAAGAATCACTAAAAGCCACGGTTATTCCGCCGCCGCCCCCAATCCCAACCACCCGGTCTCTGGACATATGGTTTAAGACCAACCTTGACAGGGTAACAGCCCAATTCGCCATGCACACTCCGCTTAAGAGGGTGACGTACAGGTCGAAGCCCTGGTGGACGGACCTCCTGTCGATCCTCAGAAGAGCCTATAATTCGGCGCTCCGCTCCTCGAAGCAAGACCGCCACGACCCCTCTCTCCTGGCCTCCGCGAGGGCCGCCAGGGCATCCTACTTTAAAGCCATCAAGAAAGCGAAAAGGGACCACTGGTCCTCCTTTCTGGCGGCTGCGACTCCTCAATCAGTCTGGACAGCGAAGAAGTTCGCCGTCGGGCGCCCCCCCCCTCGTTTCCCTGAGCTCCCGGGTGCCAGTACACCAGAAGAGCTCAACAAAGCGCTCCTAGAACATTTCTTCCCTGGTGAGCCCCCCGGGCCCAGAGACACCATCCTCCTACCCTTCGCGGACTGCCAAGCTCTGGAAACGGAGGAAATCAGCAGAGCCCTCGCCCGATCGTCCCCGTCGTCGGCCCCTGGGCCTGACATGACACCCAATTCTGTGTGGAAGAGAGTGCACCGGGTGGCTCCCCACATCATACTTGACCTGCTTGCCCCACTGGTGACCTACGGCTCCCACCCCCTTACGCTAAAAAGGGCGGACGGCATTGTCCTCGACAAGCCTGGAAAGCCTTCGTACGACTCCCCCTCCTCCTTCAGGGTTATAGTCCTTCTCCAAACGTTCTCAAAGATCCTCGAGAGAATAATGAACTCAAGACTCTCCTGTGTGGCCCGCGCTTGCGGCCTCCTGGACCAACACCAGTGCGGGTCGCTGGCGGGCCTCTCGGCCTCGGATGCGACCACTACCCTGACTCACGAGGTCAGAACCCTCCAGATGGCCCAGAGAAAGGTTTCTACACTCTTCCTGGACATCAAGGGCGGTTTCGACAACGTTAACGCCTCCTCCCTCTGCGGCATGCTTAAGGCCAAAGGGGTCAACCCGTATTTAGTCTTGTGGACCAGGTCATTCCTGTCCGGCAGGACGTGCCGTCTCCTCTATCAGGGCTCCCCCAAGATATTTGCCCCCGTTTCGGTCGGCACCCCCCAGGGCTCCCCCGTGTCCCCGCTATTGTTCGTTGTGTACGTCTCCCGCCTGCACTCCGAGATCCCTATGGGCCTCACGCTCTCCTACGTGGACGACTTCGGTCTCAAGGCATCCTCGGCGTCCTATCGTCGAAATATCCAGATCCTGCAGAGGAAGTATGCCAAGTTGAAGGCCAGAGGGGCCAGGCTGGGCGTCAGTTTCTCTATCCCCAAAACGGAGCTCATCCACTGGCGCACGAACAGGGACAGAGGCCCCATTTCCAACGCGCCGATCCACTTGGATGGATCGGTTTTCAAACCCAAAAGCGAGGTCCGGTGGCTGGGATACTGGTTTACCCCCTCGATGTCCACTACCCCCCACTTCACCAAGAGATTGGCCAAGGCCCAAGCTGCCTTCGTGGCCATCAAAAGGCTCTCCCCCCCTGGGATGGGTCTTCCCCCCTTCCTGTGCCATCGTCTGGCCTCATCTCTCCTCTTCCCCGTCCTCAGCTATGGCGCGGACGTGTTTGTACCAACATCCCACATGGAAAGGAAGCTCGCTGTCTTCTGGCACAAGGTCCAGAGGTGGACAACCAACTGTTTCCTCAGCACCCCGACTGACATCCTGGCCATCGAGGCCTGCCTCCCCCCGATTGACCTCCTCCTGAGGTACAAACGTCGGCTTGCCGCCCTCAGGATTCTCTGCTCTCCCCCGGAAATTAACCCGGCCACGGCCCGCCTCCCCCCCTCGG
>Ga0307517_10014508_pt1 | contig 10578 bp, 11 predicted proteins | sample 23_EM_MG_FD_194515 | JGI IMG/M metagenome (GOLD analysis project Ga0307517, IMG submission 194515) | Populus trichocarpa ectomycorrhiza microbial communities from riparian zone in the Pacific Northwest, United States - 23_EM | ecosystem: Host-associated > Plants > Roots > Unclassified | place...
CTTTTTTTTAAATTAGTGAATCATTGAGCTACCTTTTCATCCAATTTTATTTGAATTTAATTGCAATTGCAATCATGGTCATTTCTTGAAGAGTATTAATTATATTATGTTCACTTTCACCATCAATATTTCATTATACAAACTATAATTATAATGAGCTTGAGTTCTATAAGGTAAATCTTCTAGTTGAATGTTAGGTAGAGTTGGGTGTTTATAATAATTTTCAAGCTTTGGTTTTTGATAATGGAGTCTTTATCCTTTAATTTTGTTGATGGATAATTCCTCACTAAATTGTTTTGTCAATGCGTCAATGTCATTTTAAGGATTGGCTTGAGTATCTTTTAATTAATGACAAAAGTTTGCTTAGACCTTATTTGTGATTCTAATTAAATCTATAAGTTTTTTGAGTTATAGTGTTAAAGAAGATTGTGGAAGGTGACAAAGTTAATATTTGAACATTTACAATTTTGGAAGGTATAAATAAAGGTTTAGCAATAGATTCTATATATACATTAAAAGGAAGATATTGTATCGCTGATGAGTTATACAGAATACTAAATACTTTACCTGCATTTCATCGTGGGTTAGATTTTTTTTTCAAATAAAAAATTTGTATATATAAGCTTTTTCAACATATTTTTGTAGTTAAAAAAATTAGGTGAAAATAAAGAAATTTATGCATACATGCAATTAAATAAATTGAAAATTGTGTGTGTTAATAAATAAAAAACCATAAATGATAACTAAAAATAAAAAATGAAAAAATTAAGAGATAGAAGTAGATCAAAATATTTAATCTCGCAGGTTGAGAAATTTACCCAGTTGTGTTTGCTAATTTTTTTTATTAAAATATTTTTTTTATTCAAGCAAACGATAATAAAAATAAAAAAAAAATATATTAATTGAATAAAATAAAAAGAAAAAAACACTATGTAAAGCTGCACATATTAGAAATATTATCCAAAAATATATATTTTTTACTTTAAAAAATGAAGTTCATCTATATAAAAGATAAAGAAAATATTATAGATGAATCACAAAAACTCTTCAAAATTTAAATATATAACAAAAAAATAATAATCACTTAAAAGAAACACTCTAAACAAAATGAAAAAGAGAATGAGTATAGATCTAAATATAAATAAAAAAACATTAGAGAAAAAACTATATAAACAAATTAATTTAAAAAAATAGAAAAAGTAATTATTTATAAAAAACAGAAAAGGCGAGGTGTTGCTAGGCCTGGCCCATTTCGTTAGGGCCCACGCATCGGCCCTTATTTGTTTTTTCATTTCAATTGGGCCTCAATTTAAAAAAAATAATTAGACGACGTATCATTTTATTTGCCTAGATTTCTTTCATTATGGTGGTCGGAAAATCAAGGTTCATTTTTCTTACCAAAAAACATGTTTTTCAACCTATTTTTACCTAAAACACCTACAAACCACCTTAAAAACCATGAGAAACCTATTCATTATCTCAAAAAACCATCCAAAAACCAAAATCAACCTAAAACAAAAAAATTAAACAGAACTCAAATTTGCTTTTTTCATGAAATTTAAATGTAAAAAACACCTAATATGAACTCTCATAAGTCATCATCAAATAGAACCATTTGACACAAATATCGACCGTTTTGGTGGCCTAAATCAGTATTAATAATATTTTTTTCTCTCTACCGCTGGAATCCGACGACCTCTCTCTCTCTCTCATCTCTTAAGAAGGGACTAAAAACTAACAAAAATGAACTTTTATACCAAAATTTAATTTGAAAAAAATTGAGGCACTGAAATCGTATAATTTATGTTATTTCTAAAGTTAGAAGACTAAAGTATATTTTTCCTGAAGCATCTGTCACGCCACCCATGTTTAACGCCTTTTTAATTTTGGTCTTTATTCTTCTAATTTCACCCTTGCCTAAGAAATTCAAATTAATTAGCCTTCAATCATGATCAAATCACCCAAAATAAAATTTTAAGGACCAAAATAAATTTTTAGAAAATAAACAGAGCTATCCAGAGTATTTTGTGAGGAGGTGAACAATGCCGACTGCATAATGTTCACCCTACACATTTTAGTTTTTAAATAATTAATTCTATTATTTATAATTATTGAGCAATTGTATAAATAATTTTATTAATATATTTATTATGAGATTGTATAGATTTAATATCTTTTTGTGAGATTTGAGCATTTGAATCAATTTTTAATGATTTAAAATGAGTTGATGGTATTTTTGTATGATAAAAATCATTTTTTTTAGAAGAGATGTATATGGTTAATTTGATTATTTGCAATTATATATAGTTTTGTTTAGCTGTAATTTGAATATTTAGTTAACTGAGTTGAAGTTTAATTTTTTGTTTAGAATAGATTAATATATTTCATAATATAATATCATTTTAAAAATAATAATAATAATTACTACTATATAATGTAGACTTTTTCCTAGACTTTATGCTTATTTGGCATTATATTTTTGTTTTTTAATTTATTTTTTACTTGAAAATATTAAATTAATATTTTTTAAGTATTTTTTTTATAATTTTAATATACTTATTTAAAAAAAATATTATTATAATATATTTTTAATTAAAAATATTTTAAAAAAATACATAACACTTAATACAAAATACACACTTTAGTTTGTAAACGAATATTAATATTTTTTTTTATGATGGTTATTTTTTATTTTGAAATTAAAAAAACAAAGGCTTGTTCGTCAAAACGACAATAAAACAGGTTACTAGAATTCTAAAACATAAACAAAACATAAGACAAACTGCAGCTGAAAAATCTTACGCTTCTGATCAGATTCAACACACAAAAAAAAAAAACCACACTCCCCCTCCCCCTCCCCCCTCCCCCTCTCTCTCTGCGGTTGGGTTTCTCAGATGAGGGAATTTACCCGCCAAATCAAACATCCATTATCAACCTCATCACTGACAAAACCACCCCGATGAAAATAAAAATCATGATCAGCCACCATAATCTCTCAACATTTCCATTCAAGTCCTCTTTCTTTTTAGCTCTCCTTTCCCTTTCTCTCTTCCATCTTTTCTCCAGCCCCTCTCCCATTTCCCAAACCCTAGCCCCCCAAAACTACATAGTCCGTTTCAAAGACTACGAGAAATCGGATCATCACCGTCGCTATTTAGAATCGAGAGTCAAATCGGACGGCTGGAAATGGATCGAGAGGAGGAATCCGGCGATGGACTATGCCACGGATTTCGGAGTGTTGGCGATCCAGAAGGAGAGAGTGATTGGAGAGATTGAGAGGCTGGAGATGGTGAAAGATGTGAACTTGGATATTAGTTATACGAAAAGGGATTTGCTTGGTTTTGTTGATGGCGAGAAACGCCCTGGCAAGATGTTTACTTCCATGTCATTTGACGCTGAAGAGAGTTATGCTGTAGCCCAGACTAGTAATTCTTCAATTCATTGGGGTCGCCAACTTTTGGGGCAGGTATTTTCAGGGTTTTATTTTTATTCTTCTCCATGGCTGTTTTTTAATTAATGCAATATGGTAGTCAATGCCTGTAGCTGTAAGTGATTTTGCTTCTATAAAACGACGCAAGGCTTAACTATGAAAAAAGTTTTTTTTTTTGGTGATTGGAAGTGGAAAGAAGTGAATTTTGAAGGATTTCAGATGGGCCATTATCTGCCACCCAAAGTTTTCTTTAGACCCTTTTATTGTGCCGCCCAAAGTTTTTTATTACGTTCACTTGCTCATTGTGTTTGTATCTGTTGCAGAAGTCACAGGTGACTTCCTTGTTCGGAGCAGATGTTCTTTGGTCAAAAGGGTTTACTGGTCATAAAGTCAAAATGGCTATTTTTGATACTGGAATTCGAGCTGATCACCCGCATTTCCGCAAAATTAAGGTATAATCTCTGCACAAACAAGAAAAATAATTAGATTCTGCTTCAATATTATTCCCTTTAGCTGAGAAACTGATACTGATATGTGATCCCCTGTAATTTTTTTAGGAGCGAACAAACTGGACTAATGAAGATACTTTGAATGACAATCTTGGACATGGAACATTTGTTGCTGGTGTTATTGCTGGTCAAGATGCAGAGTGTCTTGGTTTTGCACCTGATGCAGAGATTTATGCCTTTCGCGTGTTTACAGATGCACAGGTAATGATTGTCATAGGTGTATTTTTCAGCTTATCTTGTTTCTCACCAATGAGATTTGAGAAAGCATATATAATGTCTCGTCTTGTTATTTGCATCTGATTTTATCCCCTAATTGGTTGAAAAGTGCCTTCCCTAATTCATTAAATTCAAAATGTATTTAGATACAATAGAAATGTTAAAAGAAAAGACTAGTGTGTCCTGAAGGCTGGAAGGTTTCCCCTCTAGACTAGATGTTTCTTATTCAATCTTATACATTTATAAGCTATAGACGAGTAAATAAGCACTGCTTTGAGAAATTATCTAATTCTGTCTAAAGTATATCTTTCAAGCTTCACTTAAAACTTAACATCCTTTTATAAGTTTAATTGCTCTGTAAAATGTGGCAAGATTATGAGAAATTTTTATTCAGCCTATTGCAGGTATCTTACACATCATGGTTCCTTGATGCATTTAATTATGCTATTGCAATCAATATGGATGTGCTAAATTTGAGCATTGGTGGACCTGATTACTTGGATCTACCATTTGTTGAGAAGGTAAGACTCTTCTTGCCTGCTTATTTCAGGTTTTTGCTATTTGGCATGATTCATATAATGATTCTGTTTGCTATGTGAAGCGATGATTCACTTGTCCTCATGTCCATTTCCCACTGACCAACTGCACATGTCCTTTAAATAACAGTCTTGATAGAACTAAATCTTGTGTGCCTTACCGCCACTATTGTGTGACCCATTTTCCCAACTGGCAAGGGATCACCTTTTAGATTCGCCAACTTTTTTAGTGACTTCATTCACAAAGTCTTGTGGGGGCAGCTTCTGAAAATTTTGTTAGTAATCAATACTGACAATGATTCTTCTACTTGTTTGTTTGGTACTTATTGATCAGGTCTGGGAAATAACAGCTAATAACATCATTATGGTTTCTGCTATTGGAAATGATGGACCTCTTTATGGAACATTAAACAATCCAGCAGACCAATGTGATGTTATCGGTGTTGGTGGCATAGATTACAATGATCACATAGCCCCATTTTCTTCGCGTGGCATGAGCACTTGGGAGATTCCTCATGGGTAAACTATTATTCAGACAGCTTTTGGTTTTAGTTGTCTTGTTATATATTTGTATTTTTGCTTTTCTTCTTGGAAACTGCAATAACTATTTTATAAATCGATCTTTTCTAATAATATCGTGTGAAATATCTATGCACTGAGCAAGAATGTGATGAAAAAAGGAAAGACAATCCTGCTTATCATGCAGCAGATTTTGAGCTTTCTTTGAGTTCTAGATCCTCTTCAATTCTGATCCATCTCTGCATCAGATACTGAATCCAAATGGGAGCAGAAATAGGGGAAGGAGGGTGTGCATCTATTCCACCTGGCCCTTTCTAATCCTTTGGGTTTTCACAGTTCATCCCTTTTCATAACGAGGATTCAAATCTACATTCACAATCTGTCTCATAATGACTTAGCCTCCCCCCCACCAATGTGTGTGTGTGCGTGCATGCACAAATATTTGTGTTGTGTCATTGAACTGAAGAGTCTCAAAGTCACTTATTTTTACATTGCCCAATTGTGAAGGAAACATGGTGCATGTAATTTTCTATGGTGGAGGTTATTGGGAATTCCCATGAATGGTGGTGATTTCTTGATCCCTTTTGTGGGTTTCTTGAGGAGGAAACACTTTCTAGTTTTGAGTTGCTTTGTAGTCTTATGGTATACCTAGTTGTTGACTATAAAATTTTGAGAACCAGTACCCTATGAGACAGTTCCTGTAGGATACAATAGTTTTCCTCTCTTCATTGTGGTTTCATGATTCGGGTGGTTTAATGGTATTTCCTTAGCTGATATGCTTAGTGATTGGGCTGCTTGTTTGTGTGTTTAGTGATTGGGCTGCTTGTTTGTGTGTATCTTCATTTTTCTTTATATATACAGAGAGAGAGAGAGAGAGAGAGAGAGGGTATCCATTGATATCGCTTTGGGCTGCCACAACTAATCCTCCAGTGCTTAGGACTGTCCATACTAGGTCACTCTATCCCTTCGATCAACAATGCCCCGCCTTGTTTTTTTTCCCTGTTGGAAGAGGTCACAAAGAGTTAGCTCTTGGAGCATGACTTATTCTCCGATTTGCTTCTGTAATTCTTTCCAGCTGTTGGAATAATTTTCATTCAAAAAAATTCATTGTGGACTTGCTTGTTATGTGGACGGATGATTGAACTCTAACTATTTAAATTTTCTGTACAGCTACGGTCGTGTGAAGCCCGATGTTGTTGCATATGGGCGGGAAATCATGGGATCCAAGATAAGCACTGGTTGTAAAAGTTTATCAGGGACTAGCGTGGCTAGTCCTGTGGTTGCTGGTGTGGTTTGCCTACTTGTCAGTGTTATTCCTGAAAGTGCTCGTAAGGACATTCTGAATCCAGCAAGCATGAAACAAGCTTTGGTTGAGGGGGCTGCTAAGCTTGCTGGTCCGAATATGTATGAGCAGGGTGCTGGAAGAGTTGATCTGTAAGTGTTTTTTTATGTGCAGACATTATTCTTTGTTAGTCCTGCTATTAGTACATTTATTTTTCATGCATCAGAGGTTTCTAGTTGATGAAATTAAGGATGTAGTCTGGGTAGTGTAAAGCTCATTAGAAAAACCTTGAATGCAGTTCTCGAATTTTTTTCTTTACTTTTCTTTCTTTATTCTCTTTAATAGAAACCAATAGAAAGTTTTCTATTAATTATCATCTGTTCCTGAGTTTTTCTAGTTGTTTCTAATAGTTATCACAAGATTCTGTTAGTATCACTGCTTCTAACTGTTTTTTCTGTGTCAGATTAGAATCATATGAAATCCTGAAGGGTTACCAACCTCGGGCAAGCATCTTTCCAAGTGTTCTTGATTTTACAGATTGCCCTTATTCCTGGCCCTTTTGTCGTCAGCCACTTTATGCAGGTGCTATGCCTGTTATGTTCAATGCCACCATTCTGAATGGAATGGGTGTCATTGGCTATATTGAAAGTGCTCCAACATGGCATCCTGCAGAGGAAGAAGGAAATCTTCTAAGCATTCACTTTACTTATTCAGAAGTTATCTGGCCTTGGACTGGTTATTTAGCATTGCACATGCAAATCAAGGAAGAAGGTGCGCAGTTCTCTGGAGAGATTGAGGGTAATGTAACTCTTAGGGTGTTTAGTCCTCCATCTCCAGGTGAGAAGGGCCCTCGAAGCAGCACTTGTGTGCTTCAACTGAAACTAAAAGTAGTTCCCACTCCACCAAGACAGAAGCGTGTTTTGTGGGATCAATTTCACAACATTAAATACCCTCCTGGATATATTCCAAGAGACTCTTTGGATGTTCGCAATGATATCCTTGACTGGCATGGGGATCACCTGCATACAAATTTTCATATCATGTTCAACATGTTACGAGATGCTGGGTACTATGTTGAAACTCTTGGTTCGCCTTTCACATGCTTTGATGCTCGCCAATATGGGACACTGCTGCTAGTGGATCTTGAGGATGAATACTTTCAAGAAGAAATCGAGAAACTGAGAGATGATGTTATCAGTACCGGATTGGGATTAGCTGTTTTTGCAGAATGGTATAACATGGATACAATGGTGAAAATGCGATTCTTTGATGATAATACGAGGAGCTGGTGGACTCCTGTTACTGGAGGTGCGAATATCCCAGCATTGAATGATCTTCTGGCCCCATTTGGGATCGCTTTTGGGGATAAGATTCTGAATGGGGATTTTTCCATTGATGGAGAGCAAAGTCGATACGCATCTGGAACTGATATTGTGAGGTTTCCAAGAGGTGGGTATACTCACGGTTTTCCCTTCCTGGATAGCTCAGAAAGTGGGGCCACCCAAAATGTGTTGACTTCTGGCACGACCAAGGTAAAATTCATGATCTTCACTTTGTAGTTTGTGCGATGTGTTCTTGCCAGGGAACTACTGTTGGGACAAATTTTACGAAGTTTGCTACAAGTATGACAATTTTTTTTTTCCTCACTAAGTAGTGGGGTATCTGTGGGTCCTCCTTTTAGGCCCCCATAACTTGTCCTCTGGCCCTTGTGTTGACAAGAGCCCATCTTGCTCTTTTAGGAGGAGGTTTCATGACTCGTGGCCCACAAGAATTAGAAATTACACTAGCTATTCAAGGGTAGGACTTGAACCCAAGACCTCCCAATGTCTTAAGCAAAGTCCTTATCATTTGTATATTTTGGGCCATGATAATCTAGCAGTTTCCTTTTTGGACAATTTCCAATTTCACTGTCTCAAATGCTGTTGGGACCCTCCAACAGACATGATAAGTGTTCATTTATTTATGGCGTCTGTTATAACTGCAGGCAGACTCTTCAATTCTTGGCCTTGTAGAGGTGGGACAAGGTCGCATAGCAGTTTATGGAGACTCCAACTGTCTGGATAGCAGCCATATGGTCACTAACTGTTACTGGCTCCTGAAGAAAATACTGGATTTCACTAGCAGGAACATTAGAGATCCATTGCTGTTCCCAGATTCAGCTAAAAAAGATGCGGCCCTATTTGTAGATGACAATCAATTACCTACTCGCCGTACTGATGTAAATTTCTCATCGTATTCTGCTGTTGTGGGGAAGGATTTAATCTGCAAGAGTGACTCCAGATTTGAAGTATGGGGAACTAAGGGATACAATCTACATGTTAGGGGAAGGAATAGAAGACTTCCAGGCTACCCTCTTATTGATCTGGGGAGGGGTTTGAATTCTACCATTGATACTTCCAATTTGAGGCGTCCAAAGGACACTCAGAAAAATAAGGTTGTCTCGTTGGGAAACAGAACTTGGGGCATGCTCTCCAGGGATGAGGTAAAATATTAACATTTTGTTTCTCTTCCCCTATCGTGTTGTGCGGATGGTTGTGACTATCTCTATTTACATTTTTCGTTTGCAGGCTGATGTACCGGTGCTAGTAGCTAGTCATTGGTTCCTACCTGCAGCAATAGCAATTACTGGTCAGTGAACATCATTAAATAGGTAAATTTGAAGAAAATTTTGATGTTTTCATTGTATATTGACTTGCGTTTTGCTTTTTAGGCCTTTTGTTGTTGAGCATTTGGCACATTCGGCAAAGGAGGCGAAGGAGGAGGAGAGGGTCTGGTTCCGGCCGACTGGGCAATTTATAGCTAAAAGAACAATCATTTTGATAACTTCTCTCTTGTTTTCTCGCAATCTGAACTTTTTTTTATACTGTAACATTGTTACGAAATTGAGCGTGCTGTTGCAGGCATCATAGTAGAATTTAGTTGTATTTGCAATAGAATTAATATTATACTCTTGGTTTGGATGCTTGCAGTGGCACAAATTTTTAAAGTAATGAAATCACCATTTCACCGAAGAGTCGAGGTTTACTGATCAAGTTTACCTTGTGTTCAAAAAAATAAAAATTATGTTATCAAGATTGATTTTACGTTTTTGTATATACAGAAAAATCCAGTATTTATGAATATTTTTATCTGATTGCTCTTAGCTTTTTATTTAATCAACTAGGCTGCTAATTAAAAAAAAAATATTTTTTATAATTTTATTTGTTGTTTTTTATGTGAATATTTATTTCTATTATTTTATAATTAAATAAATAAAATTACATTTTAAAGTTACAGAACTTGTTTGTGCACATGGCTTGGGTCAGAGGTCACGGGATGGGTTGAATTGAGTTAATTTAAATCATTGTTATTTTAATATTTTCTTTTAAAAAAAATCTAAGACAATGTTCTTATGAACTTAAAAAAAAATTAAATCAAGTTTTAACCAAATTAATTGAGTTACAAGTAGGCCTATTGAATTGATCAACCTAGTTTTGGTTTAAAACTCACCCCAAATCAAGATCAGGTCAACAAGTTACTAGATTAACTCATTAGGATGAGCCATATATAATAACTTTGTCAAATAGTTTCTTGTGATAGCTTTTCCTATAATAAACTAGAACAAAGGTTAAAACATTGTTTCTTTCAATATGGTGCTAGACATAGGTGCGTTGTAGACTGTTAGGTAATATTTGGTTATTATCCTTAATCATAAAAGATGGAGACAATAGAGATAAAAAAAAAATTTAGTTAAAGAGAAAGAGACAGATATAAAAATAAATCTGTCTCTTGAATAATTTTAGAGTAAATTTATGTACTTACAAAACATGAGATACAGAAGGACATGTCTCCTGAAACAATATTTATTGTTTTTTATTCCTGGAATACCTTATAAAAAACTCTCAATTCCAAATTGTTCATCTAAGACATATAAGGATAAAAATAATTATTATCATAGTTTTGAGGCTCAACTCGGGGGTCGATCCAGGGCAAAACCCGAGTCACTAGTCGAGGTCCGGGTCATGGGTCGGGTTGACCCAAGTTAGTATAAGAATAAAAATGGTTATTATCATATTTTTAAAACTCGATTCGGGGATCGACCCAAGG
>Ga0307517_10014509_pt1 | contig 10578 bp, 9 predicted proteins | sample 23_EM_MG_FD_194515 | JGI IMG/M metagenome (GOLD analysis project Ga0307517, IMG submission 194515) | Populus trichocarpa ectomycorrhiza microbial communities from riparian zone in the Pacific Northwest, United States - 23_EM | ecosystem: Host-associated > Plants > Roots > Unclassified | place...
AATTAACACTCTTTTTTTTTTTTTTGTCACCAGAGATCCAATTAATAAACCTTAGGCTTCATAACAGCTTGTAGTCCCTACCCACCGTTTTAGATCCAAGAAGTTTTTAATTATATCCCAGAAATTACTTATTCGTAGTCTCTTAACAAGAAAAAGCCGGAGAGTAAAATATATATATATATACACACACACACACTATTTAGACAAACAATCATAATGACAAGCCACCGTACCATCATCTTTTACATCCTTAATTTCAGGATTGGAATATTTTTTTATCTTTTAATCTATTTTAACTTTATTCAAGTCTTAGTATAAAAAGTCTTAGTTTAAATTTTTATTTGAAATTAAATTTTTTAAATTATAAAAATATCTAATCTGCGTGCGGTATAAATAATTAAAGCTTGTTTGAGAGTGTAATTACAATTGTTTTTTAAAATGCTTTTTACTTATAATTCTAAAACCAGTAAGAAATTCAAAGAAACTTGTTTGAGGGTGTAATTACAATTGTTTTTTAAAATATTTTTTATTTATAATTCTAAAACCAGCAAAAAATTCAAAAGAGCAGCCCCTTCAACCATGAACAGGTTTGAATCATTTGATCCATGGTGAGCTAAACATGACATCTCTAAAATTGAGAATTCTAAACTTTCTGATTTATGTTTACGAAGCGATCTAAAACTTTGCTCAAGTGGTCCTCTGGGGAACTAAATGCTTTCATTTTTCATTTTCATCGAAGACAATTACAGATTTATTTGGAGTCTAGCTGTGATGGTGGTCCATGCAGTTACGAGAATCCAAATGTCAACTAAATCTATTAAACACAGAAATTTTACAAATCACGTTTGTCAAAGCTTGCCGTATGAAAGTTTGGCTTATATTATTCCAGTATCAATAAATGCTGGAATATATGATTCTTAGCAACTTCTTGCAATTTGACTAGTTGCTCTCTCTCAGGGATCCAGCTCCTTGGTTAAACTGACTCAACCCTCGAGCATTAGTCAATCCTATCATCCACTGACAAATATTCTTGATTTTTATATATATATTTGCAAAGAAGCTTGAAATCAAAACTAACCTTCAGATCCAACAACTTACAGAAATCAGCAGCCTGATTCGATCAACAACGAATTTAAAATCATCTTTCGTCTCCGCCACAGGTTCTAGAAAATAGAAATGTATATACCTTTCTTTGCAATTGTGTGGAATTTGACCAGCTATATATTTGATTCTCTGTTGCAGTAATGTAACTAGGAGGTCCAGGCAGCAGTTGACATTAATTTCATCTAGCTTCTTACTTTTATTGCAAGAGAATATATTCTCGCCGTTTTGCAATGCCGGGAATTTCCCGGTTGACGCGGAAATTTAATTAAAAAGAATTTGCTTCCTTTTTTTTTTCTACTTTCTTATCCTCTTGACACAAGGGATATCCTTGAGAGCCAAACTCAGCTAGCAGGACCTGCCCGTTCAGCAAAATATGAACTTGCTTTAAAGTAGTTTTTGTTTAATTTAAGATTTCTTTAGCATGATTTTTGAATTATAATTTTTTTAGAGTCATGATTTAAAGATTATTTTTTAAGCCGCTAGCCCCAAACATTAAAAAAAAAAAAAAAACTCCCATTTTTCTAGGTTTGTACTGTGATTTTTTTTAGACTTACTACGTGAACTATACATATCATACTGTTTTAATCGATATGATTCAAGTCTATGTAGTGATTTTACTAGCTAACATGGACCTCATAAATTAAGATTCTTTCTCTCCTAAATTCTTCTGAGCGTATAATGAGGAGTCGTCTCATTTAAAATTAAAGAAAGGTAAAAACGCGGATAAGTGGAACACATGTTTGCCACAAAACCGGGCCCAATTAGGGACTAGCCCTGGCAAGACTCTTGTGAGTGATGTCACGCTTGATTGAAAAGTTACAGTACTTTAAATGAGCTTATCCTCTTCTATCCAATAAAAGAATTATGCCTTCGAAATCTTTGGAATCACAGTATCAGCACCACACATGACCTAGTTTAAATAAACATATCTTCCTTTATCCTCGAGAATTTATTTAGTGGATCCACGCTCGGCGCTCAGATTAACGACGTCCCTTCAGGGGCTAATCAATCAAGGATCTCTTAATTAATCTCACATGGATCTTTTCGAGCAAATTGATGGCTATATATGTATTTTCAAAGACAATAATGCGACAATTCTCTGGCTCACTGCTTGGAGCCGCAATAGCACAGCCTAGGCACGGGATTTATCATCTTCTCTGTTCTCTTTAAGTGTCTTGGCTTCAGACAGGAGAACCTTATCTCGAGAATTGGGTGTTTATCTAAGCAGCCGACCTCATACCACCAACCACAAATATTATTGTCAATAAGGAAAATGCCAAAATATATTAATCAAAAAACTCTCCTAGGCTCCTAGCAAATCCAAGATCAGCATTATTGCCCATCTCGAATCCAAGATAAAAATTTACACCTACCATAAACCCAAGCATGACGCGTGCTAATTTGTCAATAGGACTATAGGGAGCCATTAATCTATGCTGTCTCGCCTTTCCTCCTTATCTTTCCCTGCCATTCATTATTCATATTATTATCCTGATCTTGTGGAATACTCTCGTCCATTAATTATTATAGAATATTAGTGCACAAAAACACTGTACTTTACCTATCAAAGCACTATGTTAATTTGTTTCAAGATAAACTCGAAGAGATTGATTTTCTTTTGGCACAACGTCTTATAAAAATGTTGAGTTGTCGTGATTCTAAATATATTGTTGATGAAATTACATCGGTGACATGAAAAGGTTCAGCAACCTACCAGCCATGAGCGCTTCAACGTTACCCACACACAAAAAAAAAAAACATTTTTGATTTAGGAACAAAATATATATTCGTCATTGAGCCTGGGAAGATTTTGCAGGGAGATGCCTATAATATCTATTTTTCAATGCATGGAATATTGGTAAATCTTCTTATCACTTAGTTTCAGTGAAAGAAAATAAATTAAATTAAAAAAAAAAAAGGATGAAGGGTCAACTATTTGGAAGCATATCCTAGGAGGCCAAGTTGAGCCAACGACCTTATCCGTTTATCTTTATGCAAGAAAATAACAGGAAAAGGAGAGTCAAAGATATGGGCATGGAGGACACGTGGCACGAAGGAGTTGGAAGCTGGCAACATGTCCACTTGTACACAAAGGATGCATCCCATATGTCAAAGATAGAAAAAAATGTAGAGAATTGAATAGAGGAACGTGGGATTGCAGCCGCAGCAGCAGCAGCTAGCAGCCCTAAACACCGTCTTTTTGGGCTTATAAATAGCAGAGACCGTTTTGCATTATATCCCACAACCGCAAATCTTCACGTGCTTTGCATTTCGAAGTTCTTCTTTATCTGTTTGTTTCCTTCTTTCGTTTTCACTCTGCAACTGCAAACCTTATCTACTGCTGCTACCTATCTGTGTTGTTTTCTTGGGTGTCCTTTTGGGGTCAGTAGAGTTTGCTCCCTCTTTTTGTTTGGTGTCTTTTCGTTTCAGTGTGGTCGTTGTTGTAGACTGCTAAAGAGTAGTTTTGTTCGTTGGTTGACAAAGAAAGCTTAAAAAATCTATCTTAGCATGGAAAACAAAAGGCAAGTCGTTGCTTCTTCTTTTGATCATCTTTTTGGTCCTAAAGACTCTTCCTCTTCATCATCCGCCTCAAGTGGGATATTCGAGTCCATTTTTCCTCATCCATCAAAGGTACACTTCACGACCTTCTTTAATTTGTTGCACTTTTATGCATGCGTTGCCGGGTGGGGTTTTGCCCTCTCGCCATCAGCCCAACAATCAGTAATGACGAATTAAAATGCAAGGTTTCCATGGTTCTCCTGGTTTTTGTTACCATATTTAGTTGCGGGGGTAGCAAAGTAACTAAAAAGATTAATATAAAAAGGGAAAAAAGGGATGTTAAGCAAAAGACAGAGAATAGAAAAGAAAGAATCCCTTTTGTAATAATTATTATCTTAAGAAGGTAGGGGTGAGAAATCTCAAAATACTCAGTTAGTCATTAACAATACTTATTCAATGGACTTGATTTGAAAAGAGAGGCAAATATGAAAAATAAAAGAAAAAATCACATCAATATCCACATAAAAAGAGATAAAAATAAGTATCGATAGCTACTCCATTTCATATATAATTGAAGTACTACATGTGCTGTAAATAGAGTGCTGTGAGTTTGTCTCCTGGATCGATATTATAATTCTGATAAAAGAAACAGAGAGAACATTACAGTTTTTGTTGTACTTGTTGAAAGTGCTGAGATTTTCTATCTTTTAACTGTTCCGATTCAGGTGCCAGCTGGGAGGGACTCTGGAGTTATGGAAAGTCATGGTGGCAGGGGAAAATATGCGAATCGAGGTATGTGATCAAAACTTTTTGTTGCTAGAGCAGAAAGTATGCCTCCATTATAATTTATATTGCACAATTACTCTCTTGTAGGTTGTTCTCTGATCAGTTCTCTAGGCTTGATATGGATGCTATATAATTTTTGGTTGTTTTCAGATAATGTCGCTCAGAAAGCCAAGGGAGAGGGCAGTGGCAAAGGCAAGAGTGTAGTTTTTCAGAATGAAACACCAGAACCATGCTACCTCAGCTCGTCAATCTACTACGGTGGTCAAGAGAACTATTCTCCAAGAACCAAGAACTCAGAATATCAACATGTTGTGAGTAGTGAATTTGTCAATAAACTAATACGTGTGGAAGTTAAGAGTATGTCATCCAATACTTGATCATGCATCATAAGATGCATTACAATAATAATGGAACATGACAGCTTGATTTATTTTACTCTTATTAGCTGTTGAAGTGATAGCTGACTTTTTCTTTTTTCCCCTTGAACAGTTCAAGAAAGATGATGAACAGGAAAATCCCAATGGCAACGATCCGAACAGTGCTTCAAGGGGGAACTGGTGGCAGGGTATGATACCTGTATAGTTGTAAATATGTGGTATTGTGATGTTATTTTATGACAGTGTGATAAATTTTGATCCGATGCATTTTTGCAGGTTCACTCTATTATTAGGCATCTAGCCCCATTTTATCAAGTGCAGAACACCAACAAATTGAGGTGCGCAAAATTAGTGATCCATTGTGCATCCATTTAAGAATTTTGTAATCAATTACTCGCATATATTAGTCACTCTTGATTTCTCAAAAGGAAAGAAAATATAATCGTAAGACAACGTTTGAAGGCATCAGAAAATTGCCATTATAAAAAAAACCAGAACATTGTAATTCACATGCATGGTGGCTCTCTCTTCTTTGCATAAATATGCATATTACTCTTCTTCTTTGCCTTTTACAGGCCATTCAGATGATTAATGGTGTTTGTTTAATTCGATGCAGGAATTATGACTATGAGATCCCTCAATATAGACCATGGAACTAAGAAGCTAATAGAGATTGGTAAAGACTAGTACAGCTTAATATGGAAGGCAGGACAAGGAGGCATATTGTTGGGTTCTTTTTTTCCCAACTAGTTGTATGCACGAGTTGATATATTGCTGTGGGAGTTTTATGCTTTCACTCCTTGCAGAATCTTGTATGTTAACCAAATCCGTCAAGTAGTCCAGTCATGAACTAAATATTATTCTACCTGTCTTTGGACTGTTATGCTCTAATTCTATTCTCTCCCTCTAAAAATCGTACTGTTCAAATTCAAGCTTGTGCCATATTATAGCTTCTGCTGTGACAGATATTGACTAAATTCAGAAAGTATAAATGGAGAAATATTAACTTGTATGAACTAGAATTGCTCCCTGCAAATCAGCAACTGGAAATGGTAGAGACATGATTAGATCATGATTGCGCCTGCCTTGTTAATTATTTAAACACATGATTCGAGAAGAACCGTCTTTTATTCTTGAATCGGGTATCTCAAGCAGCACGAATATCTAATGGCCACTCGTTACTAGTTTTAAAGGTTGTTGATCCACAGAGTCTGCAAGTCTGATTAATAGAGCACTATGGAGACCCATGCTCTTCTTTCCATGATATTCAAGCCCATTTGCGCAGAGGAGTTCCCTCTTCTATTTTCATGCCATCAAATTGTAGCTGTAAAACACGGCCTGTCCGACGGGTCGAAGAACTAAGGCAGTGGGCGGTGGACTAATTTACATTAGAAAGAAAGGGAATCTGCTGGGAAAAATAAAAAAACGAAAACAAAACGCAATTGATCGGTCCAAAGGAGATTAAACACCAACAGTTTATTTATTATTCAGATGTCTGGATGTTACATTAAATTTGGTAGCTAGAAGAACTAGCAACAAGGATGTGAACTCCAGCAGGTTGGTAGAAGTACATTACAGGGGGAGCGCTGTTCATGCTATTCATTCTTCAGGGTAAAGTGTAAGCTGCAAGAGAAAAGAAGCAAATTTAAACGGTTACAATAGTAGTCAATAAATCATCCTGATACTGAGAAAAACAAGAGAAAGGCAACAGGAAGAAATATAGAAGACTTGAAACAGAGGGAATTTGTGAACCTACCTCCACACTTGTAGCCCACAGGACGATCAGCAATGTTGCAACGTTTGGGAATTGTCATTGCAATTTCTGGGTCGATTCCAGAGCTCTTAGCTGTGTTCGAAAGCATAACAGCGCATAGGCAGGCTGGATTCTGTTCAATTTTCTTAACCTTGGCGCAACATTGGCTAGAAACTGAAGCATTCTCATCCTGTGCTGCTGATGCACAAGGAGCCAGCTTGAATGCCTCTTTGTCAGGAGTAGTGGTTTTCCCACATTCACCAGCCCCGTCAACTTGATTGAACAAAGCAATGCTGAGAGTTGCAAGAAACATAACAAAGCAAATGTTCTTCATTGGAGTTGCCATTTCTTCAATGCAGAGCACAAGTAGTGCTCTACCTCGCAGGATTTTATACTTAAACTAGCACCTGAATGGTGCTTGCACTTGAATCCTTTAAACAATAGTGAAAGTAGCACTACAAGTAAAAGGTCATTTTGTTTATTGCAATACCTACTCCTTCCACATTGGATTCCAAACTTACCTGGTAAATTTTAGCCAATGACGGCAAGTGCTCCCTAAAAGTCTTCGGAACCATTCCATTGCTTTTTAGTGTTTCTCAAAGGGGAAAATGGGAGCTTTTCATGAGCAATTGACAGCATAGCAGTGTACTCAAATCTATGAAGATGTCACCGTTATTGCCCTCTAATGTTCACACTACTGTGAAAGATTCCGAGTTTCCTCTCCAAATGCTCTAAAGTAACAGGTAGTAGTGCAAGGCACCACATGACCAAGAGTAGCTTACCAGAACACACCACTTGTAGAAATGATCGGTTGCACCCGCTGACCTTTTTCCCCGGAATATTTATTTGGGTATGTAACAATAAAAAAGACATAACGCTAAATGTTAATCTCTGTCCTGCAAGTATAGAATCACTGACCTTCATCAGAATCCACTGCCAATTCCATCATGTAGGCAACTTCGAATTCTTGACAGAGGAGAAACAAAATGCATTTATCCTTCACAGAGGAAAAAAAACGATAAAGGCTAATCAAATCATTTTCATCTTCTCTCTACGCAACATCAATCAAACAGCTGCACTCACAGCCTTACAGTTCCTTCACTTCTGCTCTTCCATCTGGATACCACACTAACACAGAAAGCATCATGTATTTCAAAATGTTGATATAAAAGTTTTACTTCAACTTAATTGGAGTTCGACACAGTCTAGAGCAGCAATTTGTTCTTTCCAGATATCTCCAAGACAATTTCCCCTCTCCATCACCCCAACCATATCTCACAATAGGCCCTTCAACACCTATCAAAAATGTTAAATTAATATAGCTTACTTTGGTGAGGTAACATAGAGTACCGGAGGTGAAGACCAAATAGAACATACACACAGGACAAACAGAAGAGACAATAAATGAAAACTAGGAATATGTAGACAACTAGCGATCATAAGAACCAAGGCAAAACTCATTTTGTCAGGTAAAAGTTCTAGGATCATCCTAATGAGGATCCACCAAAGGACAAAACATCATCTACCATATTTCAGCATTATTGCTGTCACGTTTTTTCCCCCATGAAAAGGAATCTAAGGGGTTTCCATTGCCTGATTGTACTCCGATTACGAAATAGCAGTAGAGTCCTTATCCCATATCACTGGACTATTCTCACTAACCTGCTAAGAAATCAGATCCATATAAGTGGAAGCATGATCCCACTTCTCCTTAATTCTACTCTCTAGTCATAACTCAACCCAAGATTACTAGTCCATCTCACCATCATTAAGCCTCCCGCTTTTCTACTTCCTCTTTCTGCCAAAACAACTCCAAAACATTTCCCACCATTTTTATCGCACCTATCATTAATGATTAATTACACCGCCCACATTAAATTATGCCAAATCAAACATTAAAAAAAAGGAAAAGAAAACACAGACCCTGATATCATGCGGATGATGCAACAAACACAAACAACAGTGATCCTATTTATCTCGAACTATCCATTGTACTCCGCATGTTATCGGGCAAACTGATTTGTTATGATATTTGAAGACGAATAGCATCATTCTATAAACAATTTAAGCCTACGTAACACAAATCACAAAAACATACTAAAATCACTTCACAAGTCCATTAATAAAACCAACTTGCACATGTATTACATATCGGAAAGCCTACAACATGGAAGAAACACTTCCCATTTTTTACTTCATTGGATACAATTATCCTCTCACATAAATCACACAACATTAAATACTACATTAACACAACTAGCGAGTAAAAGCGTACAAAACAATTGAAACATAAACCAAAAGAGCAACAGGAACCAAAATAACAAGCGGAACAACAGCAGCATAAATATGTCCGTTTCCACAACCCAAACTCCCAAGCTTTAACTGAACAACATTAACAAGCGCCAGCATCAAGAACACGCATCCACAAACCGACCCAATACCAGAAACCAACATCCCAACCCGAATCAAATTCTTATTCACGTGCGCTAACATGAGCTCGGCCGCCTCCAAATAATTTCCATGAGTGTGATTTGAAGTTTTAGCGACCCTGATAGCTTGTTTAAGAGCGAGAGCGATCAGGCTAGAGAAGAGAAAGGAGCTGAATGAGTACACGTGGAAGGCGATCAAATCTTCAGCGATTTTGGGGCTTGGAGAGCAGGAGATGGGGTCATTGGGGCCAATAAGAGTGTTGGTGGGATCAGTTGGGTTCCAAGCTAGGCCAATGAAGACGGCTAGTGTGAAGAGGGAGTTCACATTTACGATCCCGTCTAAGGCGGTGATATGGATGCTGGTTGTCATTGGGATTTGAAATTGAGAGGTCGGATGGTGAAGAGGGATGGAGTGTTAAATCAGGGGAGGGTTTATGTGGGAAATTGTGGGATTTCCTTGAGTGACTGATTAGGGTTTGTTTTTCTGGTTTTGAGCTTCTCCTCGTAGGAAATGGGGAAGGAAGTTGCGAAAAGGTAAAGAGGAAGAGTAAGAGTGACGATTTGTTTGGACAAGGAGAGCGGACGGTTTTTTGGACTTTATGCAACGTGTCACGACGTAAATAAGAGTGCGCATTACGCTTTCTTTCTTTGAAAGGGCAAAATGTGAATGAAGGAGGAAAGAGAAAAAAGATGCGCCGTTGCCGGGGATCGAACCCGGGTCACCCGCGTGACAGGCGGGAATACTCACCACTATACTACAACGACTTTCTTGAGAAGAGTTTTTTCATAATATTAATATAGTTAGTTTTTAGTGTGGGAAAACCACTACAGGTGCCTTAATTCACAGTAAATTATAGTAGTGAATTACCTTTTTTTTTTTCAGACGGTCTTTCAGGGGTAAAATAACTTTTTTTAAGTCTTCGGTTGTTATTTCTAGATTTGTTCGAGGTATCTCAAGTGGATTTGGTCATTGTTATTATAATTGAATTTTTTTTTTATCCAATATCAATTTTTTTTTAATTTTAGATTTGTTTCTTGCTTTTTATTATTATTTATTTTATTTTGGGTATTTTTTATAAAAAAAATTATAATTTCATCATTATTCGTTATATTTACATATCAAATTTTATTCTAATTTTTTTATTGTTATTTTTAACATTGGCAAGTTTTTAAAATTAATTTTTTTTTATTTTATTCTTCAACATTAAATTGAGCTTCTTAATTAACTTCAAGTCTAGGATTTAACGGGTTGCAAGTTTGAGAAATTAATTTAGATTTAAGAGATTCTTCTAGGTTAATTTGTTGAATTTTTCTTTTTTTTTTAAATCATGTTTTTTAGTTTCATCAGTTTACATTTGATTTAACTGGATATTAAGTCTCGTAGTTTAAGTTTCTTTCTTTGTATAGATTTTTTTCATTGCTTTTAAAAAATACTTGAGTTATATCTAGGTTTTTTATATGTTTTTTCTTTATTATGTTTAGCTTATTTTTAAATAATATTTTTTAAATTAAATGAAATCAATTGCTCAATATTTATTTTCAAAAAATATATTACCTAGAATGTCATTATCTCCGTTTATTTTAACATTTTTAAGGTTATAAAAAGAGTATTTAGCCCATTGTGTAGTTT
>Ga0307517_10014510_pt1 | contig 10578 bp, 4 predicted proteins | sample 23_EM_MG_FD_194515 | JGI IMG/M metagenome (GOLD analysis project Ga0307517, IMG submission 194515) | Populus trichocarpa ectomycorrhiza microbial communities from riparian zone in the Pacific Northwest, United States - 23_EM | ecosystem: Host-associated > Plants > Roots > Unclassified | place...
TTAATATATTGTCTAAATCATTTGTTAATAAATTCGTTACGTGGCTCAGTTAGCTATCATGTGGAACTGTTGTAAAGATGGTATGGGCTGATGAAAGTGAATCTAGCCTGTTTTCTTTTTTATTTGATTTATTTTTTATTTGAATATATATAATTCACAAGGTAAAGCTGATGCAATTTTTTTACGATTTAATTTAAAACCTGAACCATTTAATTTAAAACCCAGACTATGTAAAGAGTTGGGATGAGATTTTTTTTATTATTTTTTTTATTTTCATCATTGAATTGTTTTTTATTAAATTATTATTCAGTATTGAGTTGATTATGAATATTTTTATCATATAATAAAATAAAAAATTTAACTCACCATAAGATTTCATAACCCGAATCATAGGTTTAACAGGTTGATTATGATGAATTATTTGTTTCATTTTTTCCTTTGATTCTTTTCATTGAATTTACTTGATCAATAAGGTTATTTCTAGACAACTCTCTCACGATTTAATTTAAGATTCGAGCTAAGTAAAGAGTTTGGTCGAGATATTTTTAAGTTTGTATCGTTATATCAAGTTTAATAATAGTGTGAATTGTTTTTTGAATATCTAGATTTTTTTTATGTTTGAAGAAATTTTAATATTTTTATCTGTAATAAATCTTGGTACAATCGAGATACTAAAATATTATGAAGGTTGCTTTATAACCATATTTAAATTATTTAAATGAATATTTTAAATTATATTTTTGACTTTTTTTATAAAAAATAGTTGTAATCTTGATGTATCTCTTGTTTTATTTCTGATGACAAAATTCATTTTTATTTTTAATAAATGGATTGGAATTTAGATTGGAATGTTTTTTTCATTATATTTATGAGTGGGACGAAATTATTACTAAAACAATTAAAAGGCATGAGGTTGATTGAACTATTTATATAAACAATAAATTACGTTAATATATTGTTTAAACCATTTGTTAATAAATTTGTTACGTGGCTCAGTTAGCTATCATGTGCAACTGTTGTGAAGATGTTAATGGGTTCGAGTGGCAGAGCTGACAACATTTTCTGTTATGTGGCAATTCATTTACCACATTACTTTAAAATAATAATAATTTGATCTAATGAATTTCATAACGTGAGGTTTTTTTTTTTTTTTTTGAATATACCTAGTTAAGAAGGTCACCCTGATGCAACTTCTTCACGATTTAATTTAAAACCCGGACTATGTAAAGAGTTGAGATGTGATTTTTTTTTTCAATTTTATCCTTAAATTGTTTTTTTATTAAATTATCATTCAGTATTGAGTTGATTATAAATCTATATTAATATTTTTATCATATAATAAAATAAAAAATTTAACTCAACATAGGGTTTCATGACCCGAGTCATAGGTTTGATTGAGACAACTCTCTCACGATTTAATTTAAGATTCGAGCTAAGTAAAGAGTTTGATTGAGATTTTTTAAAGTTTGTATCGTTATATCGAGTTCAATAACAATGTAATTTTTTTTTAATATCTAGATTTTTTTATGTTTGAAGAAATTTTAATCCAGACCGCAACAAAAAAGCAATCAATAACCCAATTATCCTTCTTTTCCGATTCCCAATCACTAGACTAATTGAACTAATTTATGACAGGGCTCAAGTTTTTTCCTACACTAGCATAATAGAAAAAAAAGGTATTTTCAAACTAGTATAACTGAAAAAATAATTCTCAAATTAACACGATAGTTGATACAAGCATGTAGGGCATGCACAATTAAGTGTGATGCGCAGCACGTGCACAACTAACAAAATTCAATTCAAGTTTTTGCTCTCTCAATTAATTCATTTATAGAGGAGTCAATATTTTTTTTTTATAAAGATCCAACGAACATGAAATAAATCAAAATAATCTAATGACTAGAAAAAAAAAAAGATGTTATGTAAAAAACAAAAGGAGAGAAAAAAAAATAAATGAAACGTAAAAGATATACTAAAATTTTAATAATAAAATTCTCAATAGCATCAGAAAGATATCGACTAAATAAAATTATAGGCACCAGAAAACCAGCTTACCTGTTAGCCTCTTATCACCATCTTCAAAATTAACTTTCCATAATCTTTATAAATTTGTCTTATCGGTATTTTCCTTGTTATACGGAGAATTTCATCTCCGGAGAGCTTTTCCGACAAGAAGCTGGTCGATAAGCCGGCCAATTGTCCTTTTTTTTTCCAATTCCCAATCACTTGACTAATTGAACCAATTCATGGCAGGGCTCCAAGAAAAATGACTAAGCACCAGACACATCCTACTTCATCAAAACAACCGTGTCTCCTTAGCCATTTCATCGAAAGTGTCTTCTTCGTCAATATCAAGTCACCCATCTTTTCGCACATTCAGCTATTCAAATGTCCAAACAAAACACAATCATTAATTATTTAAAGCTCTTTTTGAAGACTAATTTTCCCCCAAGAGCATTGATCTAGCTCGCTCACCATTTGCACGAGCATTGCAGGTTCATAACCTTTTCGAAGACGAAAAAGAAAATTTGACTCAAAAAATCAAGAAACTATGAAGAATTCATGAAATTAGAGGTTGTTTGGCCGGACGGTGCAACCACCATTTCATGATATATATTATTTAATACATTATAAAAAAAATTAAAAAACAAAATCTATTAATATTATAAACACCTTAACACTGAAAAAGAGAGAAGCCGAAATAATGAGTAAAGGTCAGAGAGAGAAAGAAGAGAGAGATTAAAGGGCCATATTCTTTTGTTTTAGTACACTTTTTGTGCCCTTTCTGACGTGGGATTTTTGCACAGACAAATCACGAAGAAAAAAGTACGTGGCGCAGGGCTCTCGCATCGCATCTCCAAAACCACTTCCCTCCAAATACTTTCCCATCAGTCGCTCATGCTCTCCCCGGATATTCTTTCGAATGTACTCTTTATTCCTCTCCTCTAAATTATTATCAATTTAAATATTATCAAACACTTACTCCTATATTATTATTATTGCCATGAACTAGGATGCTCTTTGGTGTTCCTCGTTGTATTGTGCATTACCTGGACCCACCAAGTTGGTAATTTCAAGAACTGGGACGGGAGTCGTAGCTATTTTTTCTTGTTTCTAAATTGTTTTTAAAAATTTTAAATTTTTTATTTATTATTAAATTTTTGATGTTTTTATATTATTTTGATGAGTTGATATTAAAAATAATTTTTTTAAAATAAAAAATATTATTTTAATATATTTTTTTTAATAAAAATTATTTTAAAAAACAACTATCAGCCCACTTCAAAATATTTTTTAATACGTGTGATGCTGCCGGTCTCAGAGTCGTCTAGTGTAGTGATTTCAGTTGTCAAATGTTTGTAGTGAGGAGAAGAGTAGGCTAACATACCCTTGTCATTTTGGGGGAGAGGTGCTGACTCGAAGAGGGAGGCACGAATGGCACGCTCTTTTGAAGCATTTTAGAACCACGCTCTGCCTAGAAATTAAACCTGGGTTGTATCCACTGTATTTCACGATTTTTTTGCTTTTCTGTTTGCTTATATATATATATATATATATATATATATATATATAAAACTCAGTAACTCACCAGTTATATGAGAATTGAGGTTGACAATGACCGCGTGTTTAGACTTTCTGGGGCTTTGACAAAGGATTATAAAAATCAAGCTGTGGTAAAACTTCTAGATTGAGTCACGGTACCATTTTGTGATTGAAAAATATTTTTTTGAAGACTTTTAAATTTGTTTTTGATTTAAATTATATTTTTAATGTTATTAAATTGTTTTGATGTATTAAAAATAAATTTTAAAAATTAAAAAAACATAATTTTAATTTATTTTTAAATAAAAAATATTTTAAAAAACAATTAATATCGTAAAACTAAAGGCTTGAAAAGCTCATTGTGTTTTTTTTAACATTTAATTAATTTAAAGTTCCCGTTTGCTTTTGGATAAAGTTTTCAACTTATATGAAAAACTTCAAATTATTTAGTTGGTGTCAATGCCTCCAACTGTCTTAAATTAGACAAATCCAATTTGACTGTTGAATTATAGATGTAAGAGATCGATGCATCTTCTTTCATGCGAAGCCATCTTCTGACTTTTATTTTTCTTTGACATTTTCACTCTTACATATAACCGAAAATACCTAATTTTCATAGCACGGTTTGTATGATAGATGGCATTTATAATAATAATTAAATGGAAAATACCTAAAGAAAAGAGTTAAGCTGAAGTTGACCCGACGGTTTAACTCAGCAAGTAAATTACTCGGTGAAAACTTGGTTTCATTTAAAAAATTTCCCTTCAAAACGACGTAGTACAGGCAGTAACCGCATGAAGTTTGCTTGTATCAAGCTATCAGTATGTAAAATGTTACGTGGTTCAATTATTGGCAGCTCAGGCGTGGAAGGAGGCGGAGCCAAATAAACGAGCTTCTATGTTTTTCTTGTTTCCCTAAAAAATAACCATTGAAGTTTCGTTACGACACGCATACAGCACGCGCGTGTGGTGACTCCTTCTTATTATGTGCTACCTGTTGTTTCCTTCTCTTCTCACCTTTTATATTTTATTATCATTCCAATACTCTATATATTTTTTTTCACTCATATTATTTTATTTTGAACTTGCCGTCTGTTAATTTTTTTTTTTTTTTAATATTTCCACCTTTCTCTCTCTTTCCTTTCCGAAAAAGAAAAGAAAAGTCTACGAGTCGAGCTCCAAAAAACACTCTATAAATACCCATGGTCACCTTGCTACTTTTCTTATAACTACCAGCGCCACCCATTTTTTACCTTCCTTTCGGCAAAAGCAACCTCTCTCTCTCTCTCTCTCTCCCCCCCCTCTTTAACTGCCAAACAACAAAAAGTTCAAAAGCAGTAGCAGTACAGTACCTAACAGAACATCCCTCGTGATTCTCTCTAAAAATCTTCTCACATGAAAATTGACCACAACTCCACCACCTCTGCCACCAACGGAGGTGACACTACCGTCTTCAGGACTATCGAAGTGGCAGTTTTTGACCGCCGCGATCTCAGTCCACCTCCGGTCGTCGCTTCTCCTTCTCCGGTTGTCGGAGACGAACTCAATCTTATTCCACCTCTAAACTTTGCTATGGTAGATAATGGCATCTTTAGGTCTGGTTTTCCTGACTCTGCTAACTTCGCTTTTCTCCAAACTCTCGGCCTCCGCTCTATCATGTAAGCATTTTCTTCTTACTTTTCAGTTAGTTTTTTTTTTTTCCGTATAATATGGATTAGTGAAGCTAGGGTTTTTTTTTCAGATGTCTATGTCCTGAGCCGTATCCAGAGGCGACCACGGAGTTTCTAAAGGATGGTGGAATCAGGCTCTATCAATTTGGGATCGAAGGTTACAAGGTATTTAAGCTAGATCAACCGTCGTTTTGAATCTGATTTTTTTCAAGTAGTGGCTTTGGAGTTCACGTAATGATCTCGATCTTTCATTAATTTTTTTATTTGATAATGAAATTTAATTAGAATTAAATAGAGAATTTTATTCAATGTGGCCATGTGGGGACATGGAATATTAGGAGATTTTAGAAGAGGTTTTTTTCATGAGGTCCTGGGTTACTGCATTATTCACAACTTTTTTTTTTTTTTTTTATATGTATATATCAGAAGCCGTTCTTTTCTCTTTCTCGTAAGGTGATTGTTCAGAGAAAGAAAAGTATGGTTATCATCTCTATCTAGGAGTTTCTTACATGTGGGTAGTCCTATCCTTTCTATGTGTACATCTATACATTTCAGAAGTAGCAGCAGTTATGTATTTGACAAAAAGGAAATCATCAAAATAAGAAAAGTTGAAAAAAAATGAGAATCACTGTAATACAGAATCCTTTCAGGTGGTAGACATGTGAATTTATTCTTCTTGTTTTTTTTCCTGAATGATTAATTGCCACCTGCAGTTTTTCATTGAATTGTGATGACTGTATTATCTGATTTTGACAATACGCAATGCACTTGTTAAATTCGGTGGAGACCAAGTTTCTTGTTTTTGCTATAAAGGTTTTTAATTATATCCAACACTATTGATGACCTTAATTGTTTCTTATGCAAAATTATGTTTTTGTTCTATCTTGTTCCTTCTAGCACTTTTTCATAATAATTTTTTTATTTTGGTATTTTAAATTTATTTTTTCAAAGCCTGAAATCTATTTTGTTACTTACTATTATTATTTTTTCCGAAACTAGTTAAATTGTGGAAGAACTTTTGAAACCTTTTTTCTTTCTATATTTTTTCCTCCTGAGACGTTGCCAAAATTTTGATACAGTTCGAAGGCATGAATATTAAGCTCTTTCTCTAAATTCTTGCAATTGAAGAATCCTAAGATTGTTGGTATTTGTGGTTGAGATGGAAATAAGTAACAAGAAATACTGACATTTAGGATCATGAATATGTTATCGTCAAATGGAAACACAAATCATGGCTATTGTTATAGAACATATCCGAATCAGGTGAATCTAAATCTAATTCCTTTAGGGAATTGTGTGTACAAATCCACAAGTCCCTTCTGGCATCTTCTGGCCTTTTCAAAGAGTTACGAAGTTTTTTCGTATTTTTTTTTCAAAAAAAAAAAAGGAGTTGCCAAGTTTGCAGATGATCATACTGGTCTCTACTTCAACTGGAACATCAAGAAATAACCTATAGATGAAGTGTAAAGAGGCTGGATCAGTTCTTATGCTTTTGAATTTTAATTTGATACACAATTGGATTGGTTAATATGCCTGTGTGTGAAGTAAAGTCATCTTTTATGCGCATTCAAACATTTAATACTTAGTGAGTTTGTCAAAAAAAGAAGAAAGTGGATCTGTTGTCAACTCTACTTGCAATTAGTTACTGATTGTTAGCACATCTATATTAACAAAATTGTATGCTCCAATAACTGATTTTGTTTAGAATTTAATATTTTATGGCTTGAATGGGTATTAGCTCTTCTGAAACTCTTCAAATTTGAATAGATTTTTGTTGATTTACCATGAAATTGTCTGGCTCTGGAGTTCACAACTTTTTATACCAGTAACTTAGGTCTACAACTTCTAGATAGTTGTCCTTCCAGGAGATGCAGTGTCCTTGGCTTCAAAAGAGAAATGTTTTCTGCAATAAAAAGCATTTTTCAGCATTTTGTTTATTCATTCTTAACATACATGTATGTAAGCAGCAAGGAGCTCTAAAATGTGAGAGAAATTTGTATAACCTAATAGTTGTCTTAGGTTAATGGCTACCAGTAGTGCATGACTACAATCCAATTTTAGTACAGTTTACCTCATTTCATGTTTGTTTATGTGTGGTTTTTGTCCATCTGCTAGAGTGCAATATTATATATAGATGTCTTCTGCGGGTTCGCATTTTTTATGAGATTGCTTTTGCTTAATTTGAATCAGAAGTTTGATTATCAAATACACTCTACCTTCCATCTATCATTATACACCCTAGTGGTATTCAAAATTACCGACAACTCAAATAGATTCGAATTAGCACACGGAACTACCCCCTACATGTCTCACAAATGCACATGTGCGTATAACGTTCCCGGACCCTGTACCATGTTCCGAACACTAACAAACATGAAACTGAATGTCTACTGGCTATGCTGTCTTGCTTCCGATAAGGGCAATGCTCGAAGCACACTATAGTCATATTATGGTAGTGGCGAGCCAGAAAAATTCTTGCATGCCAGTAATCCTTATGACCCGGTGCATGAACAATTGGATAAGGGCATAGTGTATATTTGGTCCCTGTGAGATGACTTTGCACAAAAAGGGTTCTAGGTCAAAACAAACACATACTGCAATTTTGATTTGACCGACACAACACAAAATCATGTTAGAAGGCTTCCCTTGTGTGTGTGGCTTGTACAAAAAGTCAGAGATTGTCAATTAGTACATCGAATCAGTAGAGAAATTAGGACAAGTTTGATGAAATTTGTGCATCATTTGCATGTTTGTCTCAAAGAATAACACTGGAGGTAACTTTTTTCATGGTTAATGTTTCTTTTTATTGATTATATTGGGGGTCTTGGAAGAGGTTTTTTATGCTGCCACGTGATGTTTCAATTATGCATCCAGGAGCCATTCGTAAACATCCCAGAGGATACAATTCGTGAAGCACTGAAAGTGGTCCTTGGTAATGCAAGCACATCCAAACTATCTTGTTTTATATCTGTCTTGATTAATTGCTATTATATATTTGAGGGATATAAAAATATCCTTTCATGTTTGTTTCCAATGCAGATGCAAAGAATCATCCGGTTTTGATTCATTGTAAACGAGGAAAGGTATGTCCTCTAGTGGTTTCTTGGAGTTCATACTTGATTCTAGGGTCAACACCTTCTGAGTTATGCTTGCTTTTCTTATATCCAGCACCGAACTGGTTGTCTTGTGGGTTGCCTGAGAAAATTGCAAAAGTGGTGTCTCTCATCCATATTTGATGAGTATCAGCGGTTTGCAGCCGCAAAGGCTAGGGTTTCGGATCAAAGGTTTATGGAGTTGTTTGATGTTTCTACCTTAAAGCATATGCCAATGTCATTTTCATGCTCGAAGAGGTAAACCACTAGCTGGACTAAATTTTTCTTGCTTATCCTTTCTTTGTTAGTGGAAGAGAATACTAGGTCCTGCTTTGGAATGAATAGGAAAGGTGGTGAGTTTCTGGATCCATTTCTGCGGCAAAAGGAATAACTCTTGGAGTTCAATCTGGATTTCTGCTTCAAGCTCTCTTAGTTAGCCTGTCTCAAGGTCTTAGATGACGATGAATTCTGAATATGAATAAAACAATTCCTGCTCTCCTCACCCTTAGCTGCTCCAGGCAATGATTATTTCAGGCCAGGCAGAGTGTACAATGATTTCGATCTGCTTAGTCAAAGATGGAAAGAAAAAGATTTTCTCCGTATAATGTATTTTAACAAATAATAGAATCATTGAAGCAAATAGATTCCATTAATGCTTAGCAGTGTTGAGTGATAGATCTTACTGTCTCTGGTGTAATATACGGCATGCTGATGATGGGATGGATGTTAGACCTTTGTACAAACTTCCAATAAAAAAAGAACAAGAAAAAGAAAAAAAAGAAACATAGCGCTTCTGGTGATTGTTGGAAGCTCTTGCAGGGCGATAAATTCATGTCAAATAGAGGGATATGATTATTATGCTCAGGTTTGGCTTCCAGCTATTTGCAGAGGATATTGGTGAGTACAATAACCTAATTGCAAATCTTTTGAGATCCTTGAGAAACATTAGCTGCGGGCTTCTCTTGTAAAGCAAGTTGTAATACTTGAAGATTTTAACAGGCAAGCAGGGCTAGTGCAACTTTGGTAGGAATTACAACTTGAACATCCAGTGTTTTTTTTCAGAAATTTCAACGATGAGTTATGCTGTCCAGTGCTCGAGGAATACTCTGGACCGAAATGGTTCTTGTGTTAAGAAAGTCCATCCATTTGGTGTTTTTCCTACATGGGAGGCCGCTGTGGAGGATGAGAAGGCACAAAATACCTTTTGCCTATAAGGTATTGTATGCTACCCAACTTATTTTTCAACCTACGTATAGTACAACCAAGTTGGAAATTACATACGAAAACCGTCATAACACTTTCCAGCAAGCACTTGGGCAGTTCACCGCATTTTTCCCATGAAATTAGTGATTTCTAAGACACCTTGAGCCATGTCTCGCATCAGACAACAAGTCCTCCATGATCTAGCTAGTTTTCCTCCATAACTGGTCATGCTTGTAATCTCCAATAACTACCCTGTACTTTGCTGTAACTTCCGTGGTTTTCCACCCATAAACTAACTAGCCAATTGCTAACACCACTGCTGCTAGAGTTACTGCGTTCCCGCTTGACTTGGATAGTTTGTCCATGCCCACGTTCGTGCCAACATGAACCCATTGCTCACACAAGCTATTGCACGGTCTATAGATTTCACCAATGTTCTCGTGGTTTGCCAGTGCCTAAGGTATCTTCCAGGTAATGTGTTCGTTGGCGAGCTGTTGCACCCAGCCCCCTAACAAACCTACCTCACTAGAAGATTTCAGTACTTTCGTTGAAATAAAATCACGTACTCCTATACTTTGTTTTCAAACTATCATAAATTTAAATCTTTCTCTCACAAAACCTCCTAGTTCTACTCCCATTTCACCAAGAACTCGGTTCGTCAATTTTTTTATGCTGGCCAAGTCTACAATGATTTAGGATTTCGACAATTCTATTGTTAAATTGTTTCCCAATAGTAAGAGGGTATGTTGTGTCTTGCTCCTCTTTTGGTTCTCCTTATCTAGCTCACATGAAATGCAGGGTAAAATTTCAGCCTCTTGGATAATTTCAACCTATATATATGCTACTGTTCCCATCTATTCCAAGACTTCAAATGACCCATCATATCTCTGAACCAATCCTTGAGGCCTAGTCTTGCCAATGATCTTCTTCCGTATTTGCAAAGTTAACTTAAGTAACATATCATCACCTTTGTTAAACTTTATGGGTCTTCTTTTCAAGTCTGCACATTTTTATATCTGCTTGTTATCTTTACTAAAGTTATCTTGAGCCTATTCAAACAACTTTTGCCTT
>Ga0307517_10014513_pt1 | contig 10577 bp, 12 predicted proteins | sample 23_EM_MG_FD_194515 | JGI IMG/M metagenome (GOLD analysis project Ga0307517, IMG submission 194515) | Populus trichocarpa ectomycorrhiza microbial communities from riparian zone in the Pacific Northwest, United States - 23_EM | ecosystem: Host-associated > Plants > Roots > Unclassified | place...
GTCACGATGGAAAAAAAAATTTAAAGAGGAAGATTGGAAATACATGACGAAGATGAGGATGAGAGAAGCCAATGACAAAAGAAGATGATGAATAATGTTACAATAAATTCCAATGGAAGAGATGTCGAGTCGTGAGTAGGGACCCGAGTACCTTTAGAGTCGAAGGGCCTCCAAGCAGCTCCAAAAGATCGCCGTTTCAACTGAGATTTATTCCCCGAGCTTCGAAACCTCAAGAGACCTCAGGGAACCGCTGATGAACCAAAACATCTCAATCTCTCCACAATCTCAAGACATTCCAGACGCTTTTGAGATTGTGAACAGATCGAGACGACCAATTAAACGAAGCTAGCCTGAGCTGCACATTCGATAAGCATTGTCAACAACCCGAGCATCCGAAGTCGCCAGACCCCGACCAAGCAACGTCCGAACTTTTTCAGGAAACGCTTGAGCTCCTCCCCCTAGGTCTTGGCCCATTCTCGAACCCAATAATTTCATCCTTATAGAAGTACCTGACATGTTCGGTTTTGGAAAGCCTTACTCGGTCGTTTGGGCTGCGGCGGGTAATAGATGGTTCCCGGCGATTGTCGGGGGGAGTGCTTGGCGAACGGGGTAACCTATTGAGGTAAGAAATGTCCGCAGGGGGTTCGTATTCATAAAGTACAGGGTATGGGAAACCCGAGTTGCGATTGTCGACCACGGGAGGATCAATGAGCTGATTAGGGCCGTGTCGTCCATCGATGGCACGACGTCGAGCTTTGCATCCGAATATAATTAGAGATCCAGAACCGACGAGAGTGAAAACTAAGAGGAGCGGGACTGGGGGACTTGGTCGTTGAGGTTGCAAAGGAAACGGGGTTTGTAGTCGTTCTGTTAACCGGGAGCGAGAATATTTAGGTCTCGAGCGATCACCGGTTTTCTTTGGGGTATTAGAGGTAGTAGCACGTTTCGGGAGGGACGAAGGTAGAATTTTAGTTTTCCGTGCCTGGGGTGCCTTGCGGCCGCGGTAATAACCAATCAACTTTCTGAGAATCCAGCCACATATAGAACCAAACAGTATATTCATCATGACGAATTCTTCGAAATTTTGGGGTTTCGGGAAATCGTGTATGAATCCTGCCAGAGAGGGAGGCGGGGGCGGGGGCGGGTCTTCTCGAAATGGCCTAAGACGTCGGTTATAATGAATATTTCCTTTGGTCAAGGTTAATCGACTGTAGGAAGAGATGAGTTAAATTCGTACCCCGGCGTCGTCTTGCACCCGAAGAGCTTGGGCTTCGACTTGGTGGTTGACTTCCTGAAGGACGCCTTGATGGTGGGGGCAGGGGCCAAGGAGGAGGGTCACGGCCTATTCAATTATTGAGATTATAATGATATCCTAGTGGGGATCTTACGTCGATCCAGTTGGGCGGAACGCTGATTTTCCTTAGCAGGTCCGGTTGGTGTGGAACTCGCCGTTGGCCCCTGCAGACAACTAGGAGCGTTCTGGATAGAAACGCCATTGTTAAAGTGGGGCATATTTGTCCGAAAATTCATGTTGTCAGTCAAGAAGCCTAGAGCAATCATGCCAGCCATAGAGTATACTCGTAAACTAAAGGAGTCGGGGCTGACACCCAGGGTGTTGATGAGTTTGGCAGGTTTGGCGGCCGTGTATATTCCAGTGTTCAGAGAAGAGAACGCAGAAGCAGACGAGAAGACGGTGTGGATCCCAAGGTATAGAGTCATGGTGTGTAAAGATGAAGACAAGCGTTATTTTTAGGTAGACACTTTGGCCGGCCCGACGTTCCACATGCTTCGAACAATGCTTGAACAATGCTTGAAGGCCTTGGACGTCTGGACCCTTAGAGACGGAAGCCAAGGTGGCACGGCACGACACATACGTTGCAGTTCTGGTGATCGTACAATGCGTATGGTCGTCTGGATATTTTCTCAATATGCCTTGACTTGGGTTTCGATTATTTTAGAAACTAAAGCTGTGATCGTAGCCGACTATCAACGTGTAGAATAAAGGACATGATTTTTGAGTGTATATACATATAGTTGAGTTATACTACGGCCATCCTAACATGAAACTCATTTCCAGCGGCAATAAAAATTTAGGAGTTACTCAGTAAACTATATTGACGAATGACTCTTCCGTTGTTATCAAGAACCTCAATGGTGTTCCAGTCATCAACAGATACGACATAGATAAGCTTATCGACGTCTACTCAAAGATTAGTATACGATACAGACATCAACAAGAAGCTTACCTCCATGAACGGTCCTGGGATGCTGGGTACGAAAATCAATAATGATATAGTCAGACATCCATCCCTTCTCGATCCATTCACCATACTCCCCTTCGGTGAATCATCTAGCGTGTTGGCTCAATCGATTACCGTCACGGAGCGGTTCAACGCCCCATTTTTTCGACCAGACGAAGAAATTGATCCTTCCGTTTTTCGTACCAAACTCTGGAAACGAAACAGAACCATTGGCGTGCTTAGACGATGCGGAGTAGAATTCGTCCTGGAATTGCACCTCTGGGATAGATTGTGCCTTGGGACCAATTTCGCATTTTTCTAGGCTCTGCCGTGAAACCTCTTGGTGACAGCTAGAGCAAATTCTAACAGGTTCGACTCGGCGATCCTGGACTCCAGTGGCAATCCATTTAATCATCCAGTCAATACATCGCCTGTGGAGCGGGGATGCAGACGTGTACAACACTCCCTTGATATCTGCTCTAATTTCGGTATGAAGCCAACCAGAACTTGACCAGAACGGAATATCTTGCGGAGGGCAGCCATTCGGTTATCGTCGTGCTTTGGTTTTGAAGCGAGGTACTTGTCTGGGCAGACGATGTGTTCTTTTCTAATGACTTCACTGAATAAAGCCGCTATATTCGGATTGTCAAGAAGGTCCGTTTCCGGATCCGGGAGACCGCGGGCAAATACAGTCCTTCTGTAGATGCGATTGACTATGTAAGTCATGGGGAAACCAGTGATAAACATATCGTATGTGTATTTCGCAGATTCCCGATGACGGTATGACTAAATAAAATCAGTTCGAGTCAAAAAGAAGGAAAGGATTCTTTACTTCGTGCGCGACGACCATGTTCATTAAACTCTCGCAAGCTCCCACATGACCGTTGGTCATATCAAAGATGCAATCGAGAAAAATGCCTATCGCGGAACCTCAGTTGTACGAGCTCGTTGAATTCCTCTCTATCTCTAGTGAAAAGAAGGCCAACAAGGATCCCGTCCCCGCAGTCAAGCCGAGCAAAACCCACGCGCTGTTCCATTCCGATCCACATGGGCGTTCCATTGTCGGCCCCGGTGTAACCAGAGGTACCGTGGCTGGCGAAAGAACAACCCGCATATCCTGTAAACCTGGATTCTTAAATTTACTCCAGAAGTTTTTATCGTCTGCGCTTCGTCCAGAATGAGGATCGTATTAGGGGTAGTCTTCACAGGCAGATCTTTTGGCCATACGTCAACAATAACCACTTCCGTATCGGTTCCATTTCATTGATATAGCTGCGAAGGAGTCCCGCTACCTGGAGTGCCTTGCACTGAAAAAAAATTAGTTTAAACGAATCGGTGAAATTCTCAAACAGTGCCATGTACCCATCTTCGATGTTTGAGTTTCTCATAAAGAGCGGAGACTGTTTCTTCTCGCAAAACATCTGAGGGTAGACATTCATTGTAAGATTGTAGGCAGTAGATTAAAAGCCTTACAAATGTTCCAGGGGTCCTCTGTCGCTTGAACTGTCGTTCAGCATCTGAGTTCATCGGACAAATATAGAATAGACAGAATCAGAATGACACCACCAGCAATGAGTACGGGACGGACGATATGAATGGGTCGCTTACTGTAAGCAGAAAGTTTGGATTCTTCAGATGAGCCCGGACTGCATGGGGCTGGGGACATGACAGGGCGTGACAAGGGTACGGGAATGCCAGGAAGCCGTTTGGCACAACGGGGAACAGAAGGATTAACAGGTGGCGAGACAGCACAGTAATAGAGATAAATGCAGTTGATATATGCAGAAGATGGTGAGCTAAGACACGATGGTCTATCACTTACCACGCAGTACGGTGATGTGAAGATGGCCCTTGGCCAGATTTCTGGGAAAGACATCCGACACTACATCCGTAGGTTCTTCCAACTCAACCAGGAAGTAAAGGAGGCGAGATTCATCGGCAGACATTGCAGGAAGCAGAAGTTGTAATAGAGGGAAGTAAAGCATTCTCTGCATAACCAGAGAAATAATTTCTTGAATAAAATTTAGTAGGCCCTTGACTGTGTTGCGGTATGTGCAGGACAGGGTGTTGGCTCATGACTAGCTATTTTTAGATTATTAATAGGAAGCTGACGCGATTCGACCATGCAGTGATGACACTCCCCAACATCAACCTAGCCACCCTGTCCGAAAATGCGACTCGACTCGGGATGAGACTCCAGGAATCCATATCAGAGCGTACGCGCGAGTTTGGTCTAAGCAGTGGTCGAGGTATGCTTTTCCTCTCCGAAGTTTATCACGCCAGATTATTTTGACGATGCAAAAGAAGGTACGACAAGTTTAGGATCGTTGGAGTTGACAGAGGAAAAGAATGGGACGATCAAGAAACAGCTCGAGTCGGGTGGTGATAGAGAGAAATTGGACGCAATGCGAAAGCTGATAGCCGTATGTTGCACTTTGAACCAAAAAATTACCCAGCTAACCACCATGTAGTCAATACCTAAATTTCCGACCACGTCTCCACACCCCCAATTTGCGTCGGTCGTGAAGCTGGTGTCGTCTCCGAATATCGAGATACGGAAATTGGTGTATATCTACTTGCTCCAATATTCGGCTAATCAGCCGGATCTGGCACTGCTTGCGGTGAATGGGTTGAAGAGGGAAATGGGAGGTGAACATGCGGGTGGCGCTGCTGCTGCAGGGGCGGGGGCTTATGGTGCGGTGGCGATGAGGGGTTGGGCTGTGAAGGTTTTGTGTGGGATGGCGCTTGGTGTTGCCGGTGTGAGAGGGAGAACGACGGGTGCTGAGAGTGAAAGTGGGAGTGGAGGATTGACACCGCTTGTGAGGTTGGCGATTTCGAAATGTGTCAAGGATGGGAATGTGTATATTCGCAAGGTCGGATCGTTGGCTTTGATAAAATGTTACGAGTAAGTTTTTTGGTTTTTTTTTCTTCTTTCCTAATCTTACCTCGTATCAAAAAGTCTCGATCCCAGTCATCCGAGCAACCTTTCTACGCTTTCTACCTTCCTCTCTGATCAATCCCCTCTCGTTCTCGGAAGCGTTCTGTATACATTCACACAGATCAGTCCGACGCGGTATGATCTGCTGCATAAACATTTCCGGCGGATATGCAGGCTTTTAGTCGAGATGGACGATTGGGGCCAGGGGGTTTGTCTTGGTGTTTTGGCAAGGTATGGGAGGGTTATGTTGTCCAGACCGAGTTGGGCGGAAGGGAAAGGGAAAGGGAAAGAAGGGGTGGATGATGATGATGATTTGAAACTTTTGCTTGAGAGTGTGAAACCTATATTGCAGAGCAGGAATCCTGCCGTACGTTTCTTTATTTTTTTCTTTCTGCTGTTTTACGAATATAACTCAACTTCCTAGGTCGTAGTAGCAGCCGCGCATGTTTTGTATTATCTCGGACCACCCTCGTGCTGGCCACTTTTCATTCCTCACCTCTTGAGGCTGTTCATAGTCTCACGGGAAGTAGAACGGGTCGTCTTGGCGGATTTATTGATAATCTCTAAAAAAGATCCTGTATGTTCACCCACTTTTTTTAAACTATTATGTGTTTGTCTGAGTTTTATACAGGATCTGCTCGCTCCGCATTATACGAGGTTTTTAGTTCGGTGTGATGATTTGAAAGAGGTTAAGAAGGATAAGATTCGGTTGATGTTGAATGTTGTTAATGACGAGAATTGGGCTGCGATTTTGAGGGAGTTTATTGTATGTTCTCTTTTTTTTAAACATTGGTGCTCTGATGTGAATTTCGAAATTAATAGGACTATGCGGAGGATGCGGACGATTCGGCTGTGGAAGAAGCTATTGGAGCTATTGGGAGTGTTGCAATGAAGATTTCGCAAATGGAGTGTATGAGTCAGTGCTTGACTGCTTTGATTATGATGATTAAAAGCCGCTATGGTACGTTTTCTTTTCTTCTTTTCATTATTTATTGATAACGAGATATGTTGTAGATGCGACAGTGAGTAGCGCTGTGATGGTACTTCAACGGTTAGTACAAGTCCAGTTGGCGAGTCGGACGAATAGTGGTGGTGGTGGTGGGCAGGGACATTCGCCTGCGGAGATAGTTGCTCACCTTGCAAGACGGGTGGATGATATTAAGCATCCCAAGGCTAGGGCATGCGTTGTTTGGCTTGTGGGTCAGTATGCGGGAGTGGGTGTTGATGTGGGAATGGCAGGATTTGCGCCTGATGTGTTGAGGAAGCTTGCAAAGACGTTTGTGGGCGAGTCGAGGCTTGTGAAGTTGCAGGTAGTGACTTTGGCGGGAAAGTTGGTTGTGTTGTGCAGGGATGGTGGGGATGGAGTGGAGGAGAAAGTTGGGGTGTTGGCGAGGTATGTGTTTAGTCTTGCGAGATATGATAAGGATTGGGATGTGAGGGATCGAGGGAGGTTTGTTGGTGGGTTGGTTGGGGGGTTTATTGGACGGGGTGGGAGTGAGGGGGTTTTGAAGGATAGGGTTGGGGTTGTGTTAAGGAGGGAGCAGGTTAAGGTTGTGTTATTTGAAGGGAAGAAAGTTGGGAAGGATTTTGGGAAGGGGGAGGATGAGGAGATAGTTGGGGATGTTGGGTCGTTTGGAAGGGTGAGACGAGGAGGGGGAGTGAGTTATTTTGGAGAGGAGGTGTTGCCTGATTGGTTGGAGCGAGGAGTGGAGAGTGTGTTGAGGGATGGGGAGGAGGGAGAAGGCGGTGGGAATGTGCGATTACCTTTGGTTCAAGGGCAGGAAAAGGTTGTGTTGGTGCCGATGGGAGTGAATGGGAGTGGGGGATCTACGCCTGCTGGAAGTTTGAAGATGGATTTGGATGCTTTTTACAAGGATGCAAAGGAGGATAGCGGAGAAGAGGACTACGACGACGAAGATGATGATGATGATGATGAGGAGGAGGAGGAGGAAGAGGGTGAGGAAGGTGAGGATGAGGAAGATGAGGACAAAGTGGAGGACGAGGAATTGGAATTGGAAAATATCGATAGATAGGTCTGCCAGATCTTACAATTATAGTACAGATGATTAGCGAAACTTTGAAGGGTCTACCCGTGGTATCTATTTTTTTTAAAGGACAACTGTAGGATGGTTTCAGTTTCAGTTAAACGATTGTTACGGTAAATACAAGACACTCAAAATGTTTTTGTAATGAGATACACTATTATATATTCTGTCAATGTAATTACATTTTTGACGTGACAAATATGTCACAAGCTCCATTGAAAGTGATCAGTCACCCTTCTGGAGCCGAGGTACTGATGGCTTTCACTGAGCATGGTGTTCACCTCCCCGTGTCCACGGTTCACTTCATTCTGCTCACCGGTTTAGCTGGGAGATGACGACTCTAGCAACTGGTGCATCGGATCAGTATTCTGCGCTGATTCCACTCTCCGACTCACCAGACAATCTTACAACCTCTAGCTCTCATAGGCGGACTGGAGGAAAATCTGGGTGTTGGCAACGTTGCCATTGATCCTCCACCTTGTATCCGTTTTCAGCCTCTTCGCCATTCTCACGACTTACATCAACGGACACGATTTTAACCTGAACTCCCGACATGCGTTGACAAAGTTCACCCCTCTCCAATCCGACGTCACGACCGCCATATCAAGCGGTATTGCCATATATCGATCCTTTGTCTATGTGGTCGGCCGCAATGCTTTGGCAATGTATTTTCATCTTGATGGATCATGGGGAAAGGCGGCATTTCTCTACAACAAATCGACAGTCTGCTAACTTGGCAGATTCATCTACGCCCACGCCTAAAGTCATCGCAAGGGTTTGGTTTGCTGGTCTCGATCATCCTACTGGCTGCCATTCCCTCCCAACTGTCGGGACCTATACACACAGGATCGATTACGTGGTCGTCGTCACATCGTTATACTGAGGGCCAGACGGTCAGAGGCATAGATGGCCCGACCACTGCCAGCTGGACCCCTTCCTTCGTGGAAACGATCTATTCTCTCGTTGAAACGAGTCCTTCGTAATCTTGGACACCTTCCAATTAACTCGACTTTGAACAATGTCACATTACCGTATTTCGCCGTCAGCAACCTGGAGTGGGTGAAAGAGCCCCCTAGCGTGGAGGTTTCGTCCGCCCTCAGTACTACACTTCGGAATCCAATGTCCAAGTATCCCTGGCCGGGCATTTTCCTGACAATTGGGATAACGTGACCGCTTCTTCATCCTATACTGGCATTGTGTCAGAAACGCGGTTCCTTTTTGGGTTTTATACGAATGCTTTTGGGCCCTTGCCACCAAACGTCAGTTGCTATCCGTCGTCCCCCAGTAGATGTCTGATATTTGGCCGCGTCATGATCACTTGCGTGGCTGGGGCCGCCGAATGCCGGCAATGTAGGGTCTCTTCTTGGATCACCGTTCAGAACGACACTGCTCTGACAGTGTCACCATCCATAGAGGCTCTGGCTGCGATAAGTATGATGCCCATAACCGGGGCCATAATGTTACAACAAAATACTTCCCTTCCGCAAACCATCGACAATCTCGAAGGATATATCACCGAACTTCTGATTCGATCCTATTCCGCATCGTGGACTTACGCCAGGTTATTCATTTATGATTCTTCTTTATCGACTGACGTTCTATTGCCAATTCCAACCTCACGTGCAAATGTTTCCTTGTGGAGAGTTTGGCTGTGGTTATGGCTCAATCTTCTCTTCCTCTTCGCACAAAGGGTGAGTGGCCAACGGCTGGTAGGGTCCACTGGCCTTGCTGCTCTCCTTCTTGACACTACACCGTCCTCCACAAACGGCATCGCGCTTTCTGCGACTTTTCGACATTAACCAAAGATGACAAGGATTTAGGTTATCTACACCTCACACGCAAACTGGATCAAAGGGGTCATAGGCTGGTGGAAATTATCGAAAGATGAAGGAGGGTAATATGCCTCATGACTGCTTCTATATTTTTTTCCGGGTTGGGATTTCTTGACACATCGGAATCTTTTATTAACGATGAAACTTATGCTATTATCTAATTATTAGTGCTTGCCACGCGATTTCTTGAATCTCCTGGAGAATGCTTCCATATTTAGGAGGGCCTTCCGCTTGCTAACGACCTTACAGATATTGTTGCCAGTATATTTTCTTCCGTTCTTTGTGATGGTTATGTGGCCAACGACTTCGCTTCCGATGTCCACTCTCTCGACGGACTTGAGCTTTGTTTCCGCAACGGATGGCTTCAGGCCGACATTTTTTATGACGCCGACCAGGGAGACATTGTTGCCTATGTCTTCTCATCGTCAATTCACCGCTGGTATTGTATGCTCCTTGTGGTTCCATTCCAAGCAAGAAACATCCTGGACTTTGTGATATCAAAATTCTCCATCAAGCGTCTTGCCCTGGTGGAATTCAGCGACCACCGCAATCTCATTATCAAAACGAATTTTACATATTTTGTTCAAACGGCTCAATCGTTACCTTCCCTGAATTTGGAATAGCTGATTTCTACATCCCACCTTGGAATGGGGTGTGGAACTTGTGCACGATGGTGATCGACTTGCTGAACATTCTGGTCGCTTTTCGCACGTCCAATACTGTAGGCATTTTTTTTTTTCAACTCTTGTAATTGATCATGGGCTTATTCTGGTTTCACTCAGTCATTCAGAAATTCTATTCAACAATGACGTGCATAACGTGTCGGAACCGGTGGGAAGCTCAGATTGTTAGCTTGATAATGTAATTACTGCCAGGTGGCGAGATATATATTTTTTTTAAAAACGGCCAAACTGAAATGCAATCCCCAAGCATACACGCGAATTCCTTGTAAATTCGTCATCATGTACATGCTTTCCCTCCTTTTCTCTCATTCAACTGGCACAATTCATACCATTCCATATGTCGTCTGTTCTATAATATACCCGTACTGATTTTTAGAATTTAACTGCTTGGTAAGTCGTAAGTTGTGAAGCAACGCACTGAACGCACCATTCTGACACCCCTGCAACTCAATCATTGTCAGGGCTGCCCAAAGGGTTATTACATTATAAATGCCTATTTACAGTAGAAGCAGCACATTTCATGACAGAGAAACATACAATCAACATGGTGATAAATAATTGCTAAGCATGGATGTGTGCTCATGCCTTCTCTTTACCAGCCAGCGCACGCTGGTGCATCATCTCGGCTTCTTTGTGACGACCTTGAACTTTGTAGAGGTTCTCCAGGTTGTTGACAGTCCTGAGCGTGGACGTGTGCCCAGGTCCCAATGCTTTCTCATAACCAGCCAACGAACGATTGTACATCATCTCAGCTTCATTGAAGCGGCCTTGATTGTAATAGAGGACACCCAGGTTGTTATCAATAAGAAGCGTGGATGTGTGCTGAGGACCCAATGCCT
>Ga0307517_10014514_pt1 | contig 10576 bp, 10 predicted proteins | sample 23_EM_MG_FD_194515 | JGI IMG/M metagenome (GOLD analysis project Ga0307517, IMG submission 194515) | Populus trichocarpa ectomycorrhiza microbial communities from riparian zone in the Pacific Northwest, United States - 23_EM | ecosystem: Host-associated > Plants > Roots > Unclassified | place...
GAGGGTAAAGCCATCGCCCGGTACGTGTATGGCGGAGGTTGAGAGGTATTGCGTAACTCTGGAGAACTGATTTGGGGTCGGAGACGATGTCCATTGATCAATTGGTTGCGCGGCTGGTCGAAATCATGACTACGGTTCGGTATGAATATGAATGGGCTTACAACATGTAAACTGCGTGAATGCGTAATGAGCCGACCGATAGTAGGGTCGACAGGCCTATCGAGAGAGGGATGTTTGTAAGGGGTTGTGGGCGTGCGGTAGATTTCGTAGGTCATCTCAGGCTCCTGGTCGGTTATCCTCCTCCGCGGCCGACGGGCATAGACGCAGAGCGAGGCAATCAAGGAAATAACAGCAACAAAACCGAGGGCGCCGAAGACGATGATAGGTATGAGCCATGTCCCAAAGCCTTGGCCGATCTTGAGAAGCGCGGCCCCAGCCATGGTTGGTCGTAAGGATGTCTTCAAGAAACAAGGAATGACAGCTGTGAGCGCAAAAGAGTGTGTGGTAGAAAGTCCCAGAGTGTCCCAGAAATGGTGCTAGAGCTTCATGCGGGTTGGTCGAAATTCGAGTCCAGTAGAGTGTTCGTCAAACGTTGGGGAGAAGTAGAAAGTGGTTAATCTCAAGTCACGTGCATCATCTTTTTCTCTTCCGCCTTCCGTCTTCCCCGTTCCGTTCCCTCTCTGCTGCAGCTTGAAAATGCAGAGCGACGATGTTATCTGGTCCGTCATAAACCAGCAATTTTGTTCATACAAGGTCAAGTGAGTGAATTCGTCACGCTAAAATTCCGTACTCTGATCGCATTTTTGCTAGAACCGTAACCCAAAACTTTTGTCGGAACGAATACAACGTTACCGGCCTGTGTAATCGTCAGTCTTGTCCACTAGCAAATTCAAGATATGCCACCGTTCGTGAACATGAAGGTTTTTGATCGACTTCGCACCGTTGATGCTGTATTTGCTGACCAGAAGCGCAGGAATCATGTACTTATATGTCAAAACCATTGAACGAGCGCATACACCCGCTCGTATGTGGGAGAAAATTAAACTGTCGAATAACTACACGAAAGCTCTCGAACAGGTGCGTCGAGGGTCAACGCTTTCAAATAGGAGTATTGAGCTCAGCGTCTAGATCGACAAAGAACTGATTTACTGGCCAAACTTCACTATTCACAAATGCAAACAACGAGTAACGAAAATCACACAATACCTCATCAAAATGCGGCGGCTGAGACTACGGCAACAGTGCGTATGCTACCTAATTAGTTCCGTGCACAACGGCTGAACACCAGCTTCAGACCAAAGCTTGTCGGTGTGAAGAAGAAACTGGACCGAAGGGAAGCCGTGCGGGAGCGCAAAGCCCTATCAGCTGCACACATCGAAAAGTCGATCGAGAAAGAGCTTCTTGAGCGACTCATGTCCAAAGCCTACGGTGATGCTCCACTGAATGTGAACGAAGCCGTGTGGCAGGCGGTTCTGGACCGTGAAAAGAAGGCCTCAAGTTCCAAGGACATGGAAGCCGAGCTGGACATGGTAGATGACGAGTCAGAAGAAGAATTGGACGAGGAGGAATACGAGTTTGAGGATGAGCGGGAGTTCGTCAGTGATGTCAGCGGGGAGTCCGATAGTGGGCTCAGCGATTTGGAGGAAGTTGTGGTGAGCGTTGCCATAAAACCATCCAGTCATTGGAGTCAACTCATGCTTCAGGAGGATGGCGATGAGAACGACGACGAGCCATCAAGAGGAAAACGGCGGCAAAAGAGACCACGGTCTGGCTCACCTGAAACACGGGCGAAGAAACGCCGTGGTCCAAGAGTGGAGGTTGAGTACGAAGATACGGATACCCTTCCGCTAACTCAGAAGGAGCTGGCATCCTGGTAGCACGCTATGGGTCGATTGTATTGGGGAAGCTAGGACTACATTCCATTATATCTTCAAACACTCTGCCGCTCGTTTATTCAGGAAAGATCGACCCAAGAAAGATTAAGAACCAAGAAACGTCACTAAGCAGGGTGCCTACGCCAAACGAACCTGAGAATCGAATAGACCTCATCAGCGAGGTGGCTCATTTGTCAATCCATCAAACTCACGACTTTGTTCTTCTCGATGACCTCGAAAATGAGTTGTCCAACGAAGGGGTGGAGACAGGCGACGATCTGTTGGGCGACCGAGCGTTCGCAATTCCCCACGCGAAGCTGAAACACGTCCAGCGGTCTTCCCAACTTCCACCTCTCAACCAAACCCCCCACGGTATCAGGGGGGACCCCTTGAAAATCGACTATCCGTAAGGTCCGAAGATGCTGACAAATAGTTCCATTTTCCCCCGTCTGACTAAAAAGGTTCCAGAAATCTGGCCACTGATTGTCCACGCCTTCCCCTGGTGTGTAGGTGAGCTCCTCGAGGTTGGGTAGGTGCTCTAGAATGTCCCTCCAAACCGCCGGCGGGATCGCGAGCTCACAATTCAGACGGATCTTCAAAAGGTGAACCGACGGCCCTGTGCGACGGACCGCTTCCACCAACGGAAGGGTGAACGTCGTGTGCATGATGTCGTTGGGCTCGATCGATAGCCCACCCCACTCGTTTAAATATTGGATTGTTATACGTCCGATCTCTAGTACAGGACGGAACTCCATGTGTGATTTGTGCCGTAGGGCTATCTGGGGTACGCCGTCAATCGCGTGGCTCGAGTTGGGAGGGAGTAATGTGGATAGTAGATCCTCAAGCTGGTCTGGCGGGGTGGCTACCTTTAGGAGAACCTTCGTCGTGGTAGGGAAGCGGAGGTACCTCAAGAGGTAAGCTACGTTGAGGGTTTCATCGAACAGGGTGAGTTCCTCGAGGAGGGGGAAATTGGCGGTCCAGGTCGGTCTGAGGCTGGTATCCGGAAGCGATTCTTTGCTGCGACACTGCGGGACAGCGAAGTACAGAGAACATTTCTCCAAACGAGGGGAGTGGGATAAAATTTCCAGGAACGCATCCATCGGGATTGAGGTGGCGCCGGGGATAAATCCTCTGTAGTCCAGGTGAAGTGTAGACAATCCGTAGAAGATATTCGACTCCCACGGGACGAAGATTTGTTGGAGATAAACGTCTTTGAGCGTGCGTTGGGTGGCTGGGTTGACGTCCCAGACCTCCGTGTCTTCCTCGGGGTCCAGCATGACCTCCATCGCCATGGCCCCAGAGGAGAGTGTTAAGACCTCCAAGTTGGGCATGTAGTAGTTGAAGATCCACGAAACGGCCGTGAAGTCTTCATAGATTCCGCAAAATTCTATCAATTCCACTCGTGTGAGGTGGAGATTTGGCATGCTCTTCCAGTAGTTTAAACAGATGCGTATCCTCGTATTGGCCACGGGGTCCCCCTCCATGAAGTAGGGCACGACGGAAATAGGGTTCCCCTGGCATCGTTGCAGAAAGAGGGGACCAAGGGAATTGCGCATACTGACGAACCCCCATAGTTCTGGGGTGCCGAACACGAGTGTGCGGAGGTAATGACAGATGGAGGTGACGAGCCGCACGGCCTCCTGGTAGTCAGGGCTAGTCTTGATAACATGGCGGAGGGTTGCCACCAGTATTTCGCCGGGGATTCGGAGGATTGCCACATACTGGCTGTTTCGAAATCTGAGAGCGGCGACCTCCACCACGGACCTCGGTCCAACTTCACCGTGAGGGATGAACGCCTATAAAATGACGTTAATATTGCTAGATCAACCACTGGAGCATCGGCGGCCGACTTACCTGGGACATACGGAGGGGCGTAGTGATGACGGTAGTGGTGAAAGGGTGAGAGGGAGTTGGTCCCCGTTCCCCATGGACTTGATCACGGCGTCAATGAGCTTACTCACTGACGCTGACCAGTTCTCCGTCGAGGTGATCCAAAGATCCGGATCAACCGAGCAAGGCTCAGGCCTGGTGAAGTTTGAGTTTTGGTCGCGCTGGAAGGCTATTTCTCACTGACCCATTCCGATTTCTGCATACCCCACTTCCAAGTTGCGACTCCAGCAACCTGTTCACGCCCTTCGATAGTTCGGTGCCCGCTTCCGTGCTGTGTGGCGCTCCGTGTCGTCTCGGCGGTAACCTTTGAGGTGCTTAACCTAACCATCAAAGCGGTCCACAGTTCAGCCCGATCAGCCAGGATCTTAGTCTGCGGTGGGTCACCGTCGCGTGCCATGGGCTAAAGTCGGTTGAGGTTGAGCGACTTGCCCATTCAACACGTCGGAGTTCTCCTGCCTGTGAACACGCGAGATATCACCTTAACATTTACTGTCCTCACTTTCCCTTCAACCACCTCCCAAGAATCCGTTTGTAGTAGCCTGTGAGGTGAATTCCTTCCGCCGTGGCCTTTACTGACGTTCGATTGTAACACACATCAGGCATCCAGTCGTTTCGCTTGGGTCACCGGTGCCACTCCTGTTTCCCAATGCAACTCTGAGAAAAACCGACGATTTGGCCAACGAGACAACCGAGATGCACGTACCACACCAGCTTGTCGGACCTTCTCTCTGATGATAGAACAATTCCTTCATCCGACGCAGTGCATCCGACACGTAATGGTATCTCGCTTTTCTCGCCTTTGTATCGCGAGCTGGAGTCTTGTGAGCCCGAGACTGGTTTCATCGGTGAATCGGGTTTTGAGACTATGAGTGCTTCCTCCGTATGAGTTCGCCTTCAATCTAGTGAGAAGTGTTTTCATTCTCCGGCACTGAGTGGTTGGCTTGAGGAAGTAGGAGGTTGATAACACGTTCGACCACTCGGCGACGCATCTGGCTGAAATTTCACACTGTAATAGAATGCGGGACGGGGGATGCCCGTGGAAGCAGGCTGCCGCCAGTGAGTTGATCCTCGACTTGGCATCAGCGATAATGATCTCCAGCTGCAACCACTTCTAGTGTCGAGGTGTAACGAGCACCGTCCCAAATCCGGCCAATAACCCCTCGAGCCGCCCTCCCGCGAGCAAAGTTTTGTATTCAATGGTTATCCAAATCACGCTCCTTTCCAATCGGACAGAGTCGGATAGGGTCCAATTTCATCTCATCCATTTAATTTATACTCATTCTATAGGGTAAGCAGATCATGCGAGCCCGGATTGCGATGTCTCCGGCGTCAACCCCCAACTTCGCTCGGCTGTCTCAATCGTACGATGCATCAGATCACCACGTCGGTGCTTTGGCTCGCCGATAGGAGGGTGGATACTATTTATGCGCACGACTCCGGTGTGACCCGTACCCCTTCTGATGCCCCGCTATGACCACCATTCCCGACGACCAGCTGTATTCGTACAGCGACAGACTTGCAGGAAGAGTCGTGCTGATAACTGGTGAGTGCCCGCTCTTGACGTGCGTGTCTGCCAGCGATCGGAATTGATCACTCCGTAATTTAAAAGGTGGCGGAGCGGGCATCGGAAGGGAGACAGCGCTCCAGTGTGCCAAGTACAAGTACGTCGTCTCTTGTCTGCTCTCCCGGAAGCAAGTTAACACCCATATCTGCGTTCCGTGTGCAGAGCTAAACTTGTGCTGGGTGACATCAATGAATCCGCGGCCCAAAGCGTAGTCGCAGAGATTAAACGTGCAGGAGGGTGTGTTGAACATCCACCGACTGTGGAATTTTTGAGCTCTAACTGGAGTGCTAGCGAGGCCATTGGATTACGTTGTAACGTCACTTCATGGGAGGATCAAGTCAATCTTTTCCAAACTGCATTTGTCACTTTCGGCTCCGTGGACGTTGTGGTACGTTGGGTGTTCGTAGATTGTGCACGCATGACGATGCGTTACCTACAGGTCGTGAACGCTGGGGTGAATGAAATTGGCGACTATTTCACTCCAAAAGTCAGAAATGGAAAGCCAGAGAAACCGACCGTTACCACTGTCGACGTAAATCTGTTGGGGTCATTATACAGTAAGGGTGATCCTGTCAATCATATGTTTGACGCTGCCTTATCTGTATCTACCCAGCTACGCACCTGGCAATCCATTTTTTGGAGCTTGAACGAGAGCCAGATGATACACTGAAGTCCATAGTACTGCTCGGCTCGATGGGTGAGCTCCCAAGCTGTTTCCGTTGACTTGTTCTGGTTCTTACTGTACCAACAGCGTCTTGGCAAGCCACAACTCGGGCTCCAATATACTCTGCAACCAAGTCTGGGGTCTTGGCTCTGGCTCGATCGTTGGCCTACCCACTGGCACAGAAAAAGATTCGGGTGGCCGTCATTCATCCATTCTTCACAGGTTTGTCACTGGCATCTTTCCCGGTGCACCGAGTTGTCTCACCAGGGTGAATAGATACTGCCCTGTTGGATGTTGAGAACAGAGTATTGATAGCGGGTATCCCCCTTGTCCCGATTGAGCGGGTTGGCGGTGCCATCATCTTGGCTGCTACAGACCCTAATATGTCGTCGACTGGGGCTGCCTGGCTCCTACCTGATAGTGGTCCGCTGCTGCGGTTGAAGAGGGAGGTTGTGAGGGATGGGGTGTACGATATCATTGCGGACCGCAACAGGCGACACGGGACGTAAGGCATTTCATCCCTATTTCAGAGACCGCATCCTGATTCATGTGGAGCTACAGGAAGATCTCGCGTTTAAAGGTTGCGGCAGACTTGTGGGCTGTGTTTTGGTCCGCGGTTGCTTCTGGAGTTGTGCCTGCAGCCGTGGTTGGCTCATTGTTCTACATGAACTCTCGATTGTGAATGACTCCATACGGGCGACTCTTGCGCTTTCAGGGAACCCGATGTATAGATTGTTGGAACGGGCAAAGCATATTTTCACCTTGAGTCCGACAGGCGACGCCGTGCTTGAAGCTTGAAGTTTGAACGTTCAAACTTTTGAAGCTTGAAGCTTGAACCTTGATGACCGGTTGCCAATTCGACTTCCAACAGCCGGCCGCGGTCTCCAAGTGGAATTCGGAAGGAACAGGGACTGGATATTGGCTGATAACGCTTCTTCCTGATCTCCGCTAAATGTCTTGACAGCTCCACATCGTTCTAATGTACTGTGCATATATTCACTATACTATGAAGCAAAATCTATACGACGAGTGTGCCTTCGGAGTTTGTTCCATTTGTTATCTCGGCAAACTCCGGGACAGCTTTACCCCTACCTTCGTGCGCCCACTAGCACAGATCTGACATGGGTATCCTATCAGATCTCCCACCTGAACTAATCGCACTCATCGTAGATAACCTCCACGACGATAGAGCAGCTTTAAGGGCTTGCGCCCTTGTATCCCGTGTTTTCCTTCCACTATCGCAGGCGCATTTATTCGAATGCGTGCAGCTGTGGGGCAGGTGGATCTGCGACGATGGGATTCCAGAATCGGATGCCAACTTAGCAGAACGTGACAGGCTGTGGTTTTTTTGGATCCTCTGCAGTATGGATGAGCCGGCCGCTCGGGGGAACATCGACACCATCCGAAGGTTCATCTTGCCGGGCCCTCATGACGTTCTGTCGTACACCCAAAGTCTGTCGATTTTCATTAGACCCTTGGTTCAACCCCAACATCTAGAAACAATCTACGACTACTTGATGGCGTTCAAGAACGTCAAGGAGCTCCAAATCTCCTTGTTTGCCCCTCATTTTACCCGAGAGGACCTCACGTTACCCTCGCGCTATTTCTCCCACTTCCAACCGACGTTGCGCTGCCTCCATCTCAAGACTTTGTTGGAGAACCCAAAGGATCTCGTCAAATTCATCGCTTTCTTCCCCCTTCTTGAAGAAGTTTCGATCGAGACTATATTTTTCCGCCTTCCATCGCTCCCAGACGGCGAGTCGGATTGGTTCGATCCAGATCTGCTCTCGCCCTTCAGAGGTTCTCTGAAACTATCCCAGTTTCGACACGAGAACGCCTTTGCGACGGAGCTGGCGAAGGTTCGGGTCCAGTATCACACTTTGTCACTTTGCGATGTGACGGTGTGGACGGGGATCCGTGAGTTGATCATCGCTTGCGCTCCTACGCTGCGAGCATTGGACATCTTGCGTGAGACTTGTGAGTTGACCACCTTCGACTTTGGGTACTGCTGGATTGCGGGGGTTTGACCTTCGATCCTAGATGGACCAGAAATATGTTGGGATCCTTTAATGGACATCCTCCCCGCATGCACTGGGCTAACGGAAATCGACCTACCCCTCCCAATTTGCGATCTCCAATCAAACTTACAACGCTGTTCAACACTCATATTAACCATTCCTTCCCCACACCTTCAGAGAATCACAATCACCTTCGACGATGACGTCGTCACCGATGTCGGAGTGGCTACCAGGATGCTATCCTACGAGGAGTGGCTGACCTTCGAGGATGCGCTTTTGAGGATATCCTCAAGGAGCAGGAATGTCCTCAAGTCGGTCATAATTTTCTTGGAAGTACCCCACGCACAGGCGATACCCGGTTGGGATACGTTCCTGCCACGATTCAGGGAAGTAGGAGAGGTCATACTTGAATTCCCCACTGGATGATGAACCGAGGTGAGAGGGAGACCGGTGGAGAATTGATACCTGCCATTCTAATATTCCTCGTAGTAGATCGGAAAGATCCCAAGAACGGTGAAACTTGTACGAAGATGATCCAGCCACAAGGTCCACCACATCATGCAGAATAAAGGCGAGGGTTTACAGGCAGATTTTCGAGAGGAACAGATCATGTAGCATACAATGAAACGTACTCACAATGAGGTTGACACCCAAGTCATTATGCCTATGGTGTTCATTTTGCGTGCGAGTCGGTGTTCCCCGAGACTGCTTTTCCTCCAGATCTCCCACCCGAGCTAATTGGGCTCCCCGCCGAATACCTCCATGATGACGAAGTGGGTCTGAGTTTTCTCTCGTCGCAAAGCTCGGCACATCCGACGAGCCGGTTGGGGATTTTCTCACGATTGCGCATTCTCTCCGCGCCAGGTGCGCGTTGCGCTCAAAAGACCCTGCCTCTCGTTGACCTTTCCCCAGAATGTCGATTGACCTGAGTTTGAGCCGCATCCGCCTCATCCTCTCACACCTCCCGACCTACAGGCGACCAACATGTCACATCGCGGGGACCAACGGCAAAGGCAGCGTCTCCGCTCTCCTCTCCTCCATCCTCCAAGCCTCCAAGCCCCAACTTTCCGTCGGCCAATTCAACAGCCCACATCTTTTATCCATACGAGACTCAATTGTCATTAACAGCAAGCCTGTCGCCGCTGACGTGTATGATCAAGTCCGGGGTGAAGTCGAAAGGCTGGATCTGGAACTCGGAGCCGATGCCTCGAAATTCGAGGTCTTGGCGAGCACTGCGATGATGATATTCGAGAAGCTGAAGTTGGATATTGTGGTCACGGAAGTCGGTATGGGCGGGAGGCTGGACGCGACCAACGCAATACCCGATGACGCCGTTGTTGTGTCTGCTCTGACTAGCGTTGATTTGGATCACCAAGGGTTCCTCGGAAATACGGTGGCCGAGATCGCGAGAGAGAAGGTGGGGATTGCGAGGAGAGGGAAGCCGTTCGTGTTGGGGAGGCAAAAGTTCCCCGAGGTTGAGGAGACTGTCAGGAACACTGTGCTGGGGGACAATATCCAAGGTCACCTCGTCCGAGCCGTCGAACCCGTTGGGCTCCCCTCAGAATATCCTCGTGGTCCCACACCTGTCCTCATACCGCTCCCCTGCTTTCCTGAACCGCTCAGAGGGAATCTGCCCCTTCATGGTTCGCACCAGCTGTCAAATCTAGGAGTCGCCTCGACGATCATCTCCGAACTTCTCACGCACCCTTCGTGTTCGCATCTCAAACTGAGTGGGAGGATCACCCCGGAGACGTTTGCCGCTGGACTCGCGAAGGCGAGCTGGCCAGGCCGGCTCTCGTTTCATACTTTGCCCAACGGGAAGAACGTTCTCGTTGACGGAGCTCACAACCGGGGTTCCGCCCAGACGCTCGCGGATTTTATTGCTACCCTTTTGCCCGGTCTATCCACCACAAACGATTCGTTCAATTTGACCTATCTACTCGGGCTATCCCACTCTCCGCCCAAAGAACCCCTCGACACGCTCGCTCCACTCTTCTCCCCCTCCCTTTTGTCTCGGTTATATCCCAATGCGAGAGTGAACGTCGCGGCTCTCGAGTTCTCCCCTCCCGATGATATGCCCTGGGTGAAAGCCGAACCACCATGGAGGATCTACGATGCTGTCAAAGCTCATTGCCCACATGCCATGTTGTGGGCACCCGGCGAAGGAAAGGGTGGTTTATCCAATGCGCTGGATTGGGCTTCCGATGTCTCCGGGAGCGATGGATTGGTTGTGGTCGCGGGTAGCCTCTACCTAGTTGCCGACTTTTACCGATTCGTAGAACCGGGGTTATAATGCACTTTGATCCTTACCATGCTCGTTCTCTGTATTTGCGAGATACTTTTTCAAACCAAAGAGAACCCAATCGTTCAGGTGTGAAAGAGGAGACGCCCCGCGGTTGCCCGAAAGCATAACAGGTTGTAAGTTGCACCCCATCGCGCACTACCGTTGGATTTGTACTTTGCGCCCGGCTCACGTTCCAGGATCGGCTTTAGGCGATTCTGGATCGAAAGGCGTGTGGAAATTCTCGAGGCCCCCGACCGCATTTTGACCTATCGGACTGGTCAT
>Ga0307517_10014515_pt1 | contig 10576 bp, 3 predicted proteins | sample 23_EM_MG_FD_194515 | JGI IMG/M metagenome (GOLD analysis project Ga0307517, IMG submission 194515) | Populus trichocarpa ectomycorrhiza microbial communities from riparian zone in the Pacific Northwest, United States - 23_EM | ecosystem: Host-associated > Plants > Roots > Unclassified | place...
TCTAGTTTACATTTTATTGTTTTCCTAAATTTTTTTTTTTAAAAATAGCATGTGAATAAGCTAAAAATCAATGGAGATAAATTAACTTCTACGAAGATTGATATGGTAAACTTAGTAGAAAGGTGATAAGTAGAACCATAACTCCCAAAGGCCGCTTTAAATTAACTCTAAAAAATTTAAGAAACGGTAAATCAATTCTACAGAATCTCAAGAAAATTGTTAGAGAATAGCTTTTATATATGATCTTTTGACATGGTATTCTCTGAGACTAGACACCACCTTTTTATTCATACTCAGAAGTCGAAACCTAAGTCAAAACCATTTAGGTTTTCTACTTCTACATGTACTTACAAAATAGTCAGACATGTCATTGCGTATTTATGATTTTTTGAAGAGTTTTGGAGAGTCAGGTATGTGAAATATGTGTTGTGCACAACTGATACAACGTAGTATTCCTTCAACAGGGCTTGTTCGATAACAATTGTAGGAGCAGAATGTTGCACACTTCTAATGTTTTTTCAGTTTATTACTGGGATAGAGCAAAGCCATGGCCTAAAACAATTCTCAGGTCTTAAGTTAGATGATCTTGACTAAAGATGTAAGACAATTTATCCATTCAGATGAAATAAAATCCCAATTTGATTAGATATCACCTAAATTTTTAGCTTCTCAACAAGTAATAGTTTAAGCATTTAGTGGTCCTTTTTCATTTTTTCTTCACAGTTTTTGGGATGAACTAGTTAACTGTCCTTCAGACTTTTTTTGTAGCACAAAGTGTTTATTCATCACATATCAAAATATTATATTAAAGTTGCAGTTTAATGTCACGAGTTTAATTTTCTTTTTCAATATTTAACATTAAAGCATATATGTGATTTTTTTTTAAATATAATTATGATTGTGTTGGATTTTTAACTTATGGAGTGATACGTAAATTCTTATGAAAAAATAAGAACAATCCATAACTTTAATAGTGATTCCTTCAGGTACTCATAGAAAAGGCCACAAACAGAGGCTTTGAGGGGCACTGGACTTAGTGCACTCTTACTAAGCTAGTGGCAAAGAAATTTAGTTCCTTTCAGGTTTTTTTTTTTTATCTGGTTAGGCCGAGAGGGAACAAAGTTTCTTTCTAACCTTTTGATAATTAGTACTCGTTTTCCCATCAATTTTGAGTTTTATGTGTCAAAATCTTCTTTTATACATTGTCTAGTCTTCCAGCTATTGACTGTCAGCTTTTTCTGAAGATTGATTCCCTATATATTGAAATGCTGAACTGGAGCCTTTTATATCACGGTTAATTTACGAGGAAAATTCTCCCCAGAGGGCAGGTTTTTGGCCAGTTAGTGCATATGGAATCTCTGAATAGAATATAGTTCCTGTTACTCAGGTTTCTTATGATCGAAGCTGTATAGTACCTTCCCATTCTCATGAAAATGTTATGGGTTATGTAGGTGCTCACCCAACATCCAGGAACGCCTTCGCCATCACCATCAGAAACCATACCATCAACTGTTTTGGATCATTCTGTGTTTCCACTATTGCTTTCTCTTCTACAGACAAATATTACTCAAAGGGTATGCATTATAGAGTATAGTTTCATATTTTTCCATCGTATGTAATCAAAATTTCTGCATTTGTTGACTCTTTTCCCCCCTCGACAGGATGGTATTCTGCATCTAATGAGGCAACTTTATGGAGGTGACACTGCAGGTGCAGCAATTACTTGCCTTTGGAATAAGCTATTTTTCTTTAATCTGTTCGGTTACCTTACTTGAATGTGTTTTGTTTTCTTAGGCAACCGCACAACTGATGGGGGATGGGCAACGGCGCAAGGTGGATCTACAGAGAAATCTTTGGTATGTAACTCTAGTGTTGATTACTTTCAAAGGCCAGGGATGATTTTCAGTTACATTAATTTTCTGAACTAGATTGTATTTTATTCCTGAAGCTAAGGAATTTTTGTGTGGAATTTGCAGATAGAAGCAGCTCATGATAGGGAGAAGGAATTGCTTCATGAAATAACCGAGTTGCAATGGAGGTAATTGTAATGCCATGCAGATGAATTTACATCATGTAGTTTATCTTCACATTTGTATAAAAAATAACATCAAGTATTCGTTAAAATCTTCTTCTGTAAATATAGGCTTATACGAACACAAGAAGAGCTCCAAAAGTATAAAACAGAAAATGCTCAGGTTGGCATTTGATATCCCCTTGACCACCCTTAGTTGGCCTTTTTGGTCATGGAATAGGCTAACAAAAGGATTTCAGGTATGATTTCTTTATCCAAATGGGAGCTTGATGGATGCAGAACAAATTCGAAAAACCTTACTAGCTACACCGGCGAAGCTCACAGAGGAGACAGTCCCTAGATTGATCATATTTTGACACAGAAGAGAACTAATTGTTGGTAGCTCGTTATTATTTTTGGATTACAGATTTGTTTCAGCATGTAATATTTTACCCCACATGTGCAGATTCACCATTGATGGAATCTCAAATGTAAACAAGAAAAGGTTTCTATTTATAATCAACTTGCTAGTGTAAATACTCCTTTTACAGCTTAGTAGTTGGTGCTGTACATTCACCTATGTGACCGAATGTATTTCTTTGCCAAATCTGAATTGAGCTTTCCAATTTTGGATAGTATGATTTTAATGTACGCAAATTTTTTGCAATTTTGTGTCATAGTTCTGCTTTCTTTGAACTTTTGAAGAGAAATCGACAGAATTAAGAGCTTCTCAAATGCTTTTGTATTGTGCTCGTATGAACCTTTCTTTGACACCCCTTCCAAAATCTTAAATGAGGCTGCTGCTTTGGTGATGAACATACATGGAAGTTCATTGGAGAAATTACATGGTTATATGTCTAAACAAAATATATTTCACAAGGAAGCGACTCGGTGTGACGGGTTAATCTGACCAATCTACCACTTGCTCTAAGCAAGTATAATAAACCTGTCAAAACCCATGTTAACATAAAAAAAAATTAAATTAATATGGTTTTGATTTATTTTTTTAAAAATAATTGGTTAGGTTAACCACTCAACTCGCAACTCACTCTTTACACCTTTTTTACCTCACATTACACCAATCATCTTAAATTTGCTGAGGTTATAAATTCATTTTTTTCCACTGATCAAGATACACTAAGAACCAAATATTTTGTTCTTAGTTTTTATCCTATTAGCTAGAATAGATTGATGTATTAATATCAAATTTTTAAGTTTGTGTTTCGTTAATATCTTTTTTAAAAAAAACAGAGACAACAAACATAGAGAAAATGTCTTTTTATATTTTCTGCTATACAAATTATACTCCAAAACTGTTTTTTTATATATATATATATATATATATATGTGTGTGTGTGTGTGTGTCTTTATCTCTTTAATAAAAAATGTTTATGTCTTTTTTTATCTTAAAATACTAACCAATTATAACCTTACATATCAAAGTTTGGTTCTAAAAAGTCACTAGCTTTACAAAATACATAAATAATTTATATAAAAAAAAATACATAGATATCACTAAAAACATAGTCACTTAATCTTTGAGTCTATATTTTATTAAAACTAATCAATTAATCCCTTTTTTATATAAAACATAACTAAGTAGCCCTTAACTAGCATTGATCATCCTCAATTTAGTAGTTTCTTTTATGTTAATTCTCTAATATCTTCTCTTCTGTTTTTATTTTTTTTTATTTCTATTTCTTAAAAAATAATTATAAACAAAACAAGTTCAAAATAAAAAAGATATAAAATTGACAAAAAAAAACTGAAGATAAAATAGATAAAGAATATAATGATTAAATATATCACTTCTGAAACCACGAGAATTAATAAATCAGTTTTATTAAACTATAGGGACTAGAGAATAATTAACCCTACTTTTTAAGTAAGCAAAGCATAGGATTCATGACTACAAGCTTGTTTGTTTTTGTGTTTTAAAAGTATTTTTTTTTGTATTTTCAGATTATTTTAATGTAGTGATGTCAAAAATAAATTTTAAAAAATAAAAAAATATATTTTTTAAATGTATTTCTAAGCGAAAAAACACTTTGAAAAGCAAATTACTACAATACTAAACGGGTGTCGAACCTGTTTATTTTTGCGTTTCAAAAACACTTTTGAAAAAATCTTAACCTTTTTCATTTTTCTTTTGTGCTTCAAATTATTGTTTTTTTTTTTTTGTATTTTTAGATCATTTTGATATGCTAAAGTCGAAAATAAATTTTAAAAAATAAATAAATAATTATTTTAATATATTTCCGAGTAAAAACAATCCTACCACAATATCAAACAAGCTCTTCAAAGTAGCAGCAATAGCGCCATCAAGAACTCATCATACACCTTACATAGATAAAACTTTATTATGCCAAGAAGCAAGGTGATGAATCAAGATTTCAATAGTATATTTTTATCAAAAAATTCTGGATCAAGAAAAACTTATGAGTATAAATTTTTCAAAACACAAACATACCTTAGTGAAGGTGTATTGGGTCTGATGCTAGCTAAACTCAGTCATGATTGGGCTTGGCAATGTGTCAAGCTCCGTGTTGGGTCTAGAGCTGGCCAGACCCAACCTTGGGCTTGATAGTGTGCTAAACCCCGGGCATTAGGTTCAGTGCTAGCCAGACCCAGCCACAGATGGGCTTGATAGTGTGCTAAACCGTGGGTATTAGGTTCAGTGGTAGCCAGACCCAGCAACAGATGGGCTTATTATTGTGCTTAGCCTAGGCACGTTGGGTTTGACGCTAACTCATAAAAGAATTATTTCTCAATAAATAAGCTTAATTAAATAAGTCTATACTTTACCAAAATCATTAGATGTATTAAAGTCTTTAATGGCCAGCCATCCCACCATCTTTTAGTTTGATAAAATGAGTAGAATACAACTTACAATACAACTTAAAGTATCACAAATGTAAAATTACATTTCAGTCTCTTCTCTCCACAAAAGAACAAGACTCATAAACTATAAATATATCATGAGACTTTCAGAACAAAAATTCATAATCTTCATTCTCTACTGCATATATATGTATATATTGAGAGCAACTTTTTTTAAAATATTATTGTACTTTCTCTCTAAAAAGATATTTATTTGAATATCGTAAAGTCTTCATTTCATTAAAAGAGATTTTTTTATAGGTATTAGTCATGAGCTATATTAACCTACCAAACACTAATTACAAGCTTTCAACTACATTAATTAATTAATTAACCGACTATTCAACTCGATAGTTTCTTCCTGGTCTCCGGTGGGTTCCAAGCTTCCAACCCTTGAAGCTTGACATTCAAGTTGTTGTATTTATCAACACGGTACAAGAATTTGATGGGAGTGATTCTGGAGCTCATCCTGACGAGGCTGTGTCAAGGGGGAAAATACGAAGTTCTGCTAAAACTGTTAAGGTATGGTTTGATCTCCCCTAATTCATCCTTTGTTTGTGCCATTTCAGGTTTTTTGATCAACACCACTTGCATATCCCACAATTAGCCACGAGCATCATAGTTCTGTGTCTTATTTCCATGTGTTCAGAATTTTGAGATACTGTTGCAGTTTTTTTTTTGTCTAATGATGTTCTTTTGTCAGTGCAATGATAATTCATCTGCCTCTTTGTTGCATTTAACCAGTTCCATTGTGATGCAACTATCGCTTTCCCTCTCCTAGTTGCCGAAACATTTGCCCAGAGGAGAAATAGTTCCTGCAGCGGTGCTCAAAACTAAAAGCTCTGTGCAGTTTTTGGCCAGGTGCTGACTCATTTTTATTTATAGTGCAATAGAAGAGTCCTCAGGATGGTGGTAGTGAACTCCCAGATATTTTTTGGGTTCCCAACATTGAGTGATATGACAGAAGACACTTCTATCAGCCGCCTCTCACCATTGTTTCCCTCCCAAAGAAAAATAAATTTAAGATGTCAACAGAGTTCAGGAACATTGGCTTTTCCATTAATAGGAGGAATATTCTCCCCTCAAACTTTTTCTTGTAGAGTAGAGGAAGGCGTGTGGCAAGACTAATAACTCATGACTGTCAAAATGGGCTTTCTGACATAAAAGGGAGAGAGATTTATTGAAGGTATAGTTAAAAGGGAGATAGATTTCTGACATAAAACAGCTTTAGACCTAACAAGTAACACCTGAAATATGGTCCCTTTAAGATTCCTCTGAAATTTTATGCAAAAATTGCAGCGTTTCTGATTTCATTACAGGGATGCTGTAGGAACATGTACCATGTATCTACTAGATATAAAAAAGATTAACCATGCTGATTGATTCTCAGTAGAGTTTAGTTACTATCTCAAGATAAAAAAAAAATGACAAAAAAAATATAAAAATGACATGTTTCTCTGTCATTCTTGTTTTAAAAATACAAATATCCACTCCAAAAGTCTTGGAAACATATTTATTTTATCCTTGTTTCTGTATTTTTTTAACAAAGTACGATTTCCATCTCTTATATATTTGTCCATTCTATTTTGAAACATTAACAAGAGACACAAAAAAAAAATATATGGTGCAGGATCAATCGAACACTCGTATTCTAAGATAGCCCATTTTTAGGAAAAAAGAAACTACGTGCCTGACATGAACGGTAAACTTGGCATAAGGCTGTACAAATCGAAAGAAGCTCCACCACTGACCCTCGTTTTCAACCAAACAAAAGTCGCAACAGACTCGGTTAAACAGAGGAACTTCTCTTGACAAATATAGAACCTTTCTTCTTATCCACTCATTTGCATATAAAAACTCCATTTGCCTTCAATGTAGATATCACCTCATCACCTGATCATGACCAGTTTTCAAAAGATGTCTCTCAAATCCTCTTCCCTTTTTGCTCTTTGTTTCTCCTCCTTTCTTCTCTTCAATACTGTAAGAGCTTCTAACATCACCCAAATCCTCAGCCAGTACCCTGATTTCAGCACCTTCAGCAGCTATTTGACACAAACCCAACTTGCTGGTGAAATCAACAGCCGCCAAACGATCACGGTCCTAGTGGTGGAAAATGGGAACATGTCTCCTCTCTCTGGAAAACCAAACGGTGAGATCAAGAATGTGTTGAGTGGGCATGTAATACTCGATTACTATGATGTAGCAAAGCTGCAAAAATTACAAAATAAAACTGCTATGCTCACCACCCTTTTCCAGTCCAGTGGGCAAGCCAAAGGCCAACAAGGGTTCTTGAATGTCACGGTTTTGGGTTCTAATTCAGTTGCCTTTGGATCAGCAGTTCCAGGATCCAGCCTTAGTTCAAATTTGGTTAAATCTGTTTCCTCTCAACCCTATAATATTTCAGTCTTGCAGGTTAGCAATATCATTGTCTCAGCAGGCACAGGCAATGCAAATTCCACCACTTCACCTGTTCCTGTAGGCCCACCAAAAACTTCCCCAACACCAGCATCAAGTCCAAATAAGCCACCATCCACCTCAAATCCTCCACCCAGTAAGGCACCTGCACCATCCACAGCAAAACCTCCACCCACTCATGCACCTGCCCCATCAATGGCGAAGCCTCCAGCTGCTAGCGCACCATCAGCTACCCCGCCTGCCATGTCTATCTCGCCTGTGGGAGGACCTTCACCAACAACTGCCGATGGCCCTGCTGCAGATTCTCCAGCTCCATCCCCTCCAGCAATGGATGGTCCAATAGCAGCAACTCCTGCTGCTGATGGCCCTTTGGCAGACGCTCCTTTAGACCCCAAATCTGATGCATCTGTCCTTACTACTGGAAATAACCTTGCTTTATTGGCACTGATTCTACTCTCGGCATTTTTTCTGGCCTAGATTACGTTAATATGAAGTTAGAAAGATTAATCAGGTTCTTAGTCCTTTGGACTTGCTAAATTGATGGCAAGTTGCACGTACGTCAACCTTTTTACTCGATATCATTTATTTTGTTTTTGGCGTTCAGTTTCAACTGTACGCGCCTTCAAAATTCTGTAAACCTTTCCCAGAAAGGGATTAATCATTTGAAATGAACACTTGAATCATTGCAGAGAAGTAGAGCTATGTTTAAATCGTTGTATACTGCTTTTTATATTAATCAAAGTATCAAACTGTCTATTTTTTTTTTAATCTACAGCCCTATAGCATTTCTTTTTTAAGCTTGAGGACACTGGGGACTCATTTTTGCAGCCAAATTATTGTCACTGACGAGTGATAGGATTGTCATACCTTTAAACATATATATAGAGTAGATTGATAGGTCTAAGCTTACAAAAATAAAAAATAAAATTCTGGATAAGTCAAACGAGTTAGTTAACAGAAATTTCTATAATTTTTAATTCAACCATTGAATTGGCTGAAATCTTGAGATCATGTTTACATACCGTTTTTTTATGTAAATAGCTTAATTTGTAGTGCTAGCTGAGATCGTTTTCATACCCAAATAAGGTCCAAGAACTTTTGCTCCAGTGATTCTCTCCCTTGCAAAGCTTGGAGCAGATGCAGTTGTGCATAGCATCTCCAAGTATATCAGTGGTGAAGCTGATATAATTGCAGGTATTCTTTAGTAGCTTTAACTTCGTTGTGGAATCACAAGCTTTTTGGTGATTTAATATTTCCCAACTGTTGGAAAACATGCATAGGATTACTCATTTTTAACAACACGATTGGTGGAATCTTAGGATATGGATTTATGGGATTAAAAACTCATTGAATTATTCACCGAATCTGTTAAAATTCTTGTCTCCAATTTTAATTAATCTGTTAAAATTCTTGTCTCCAGTTTCTAGCTGTTTTTTCGTGGTTTAACTTGAAGGAGGCTTAACAATCATAATTAGTTGAATGCATGGAGCGATAGGAGGTTTGAGAGGGATCGAGATGGACTAGGCAATCCGATTTTTTCCTTTTCTTTTTCAGTCTTGGAATTGGAAACTTACAGCATGCAAGCAGAGTCTTAGCTTGACTGGAGCTGGATAAACAAGTCATGATTCTTTTCTTCATTTTTATTGCTTGATTATTATTGTAATGTCTGTCGCTCTCCATAGTATTAAGTGTGTTTGGTGTTGTTGTAATTTTTATAATTATGGTTCGAAAAAAGTTATTTTATAAAAAATATTTTTAGTTGAAGTTGGTTTGATATTTATATATGTTTGATTAAAATTGTGGTTGAAATTGAGGTTGAACAAAAAGTAATTTAATGTGTTTGGTTAAAAGAATGCTTTTCATATTGAGGTTAAAAAATAATTAAAATATATATATATTAATATTGATGGTTTTAAAATTTAACTACTGCTATTACATCATGAAATAAATAATACTTATATCAAATATTTTTTATTATTCCATTAAACTATCTACAATTTCATCACGTACGAAATCCATCTGACAAGAACTACAGTTTTCTTGGTTTCTTAAGCGCGCAACAACATCAGGTAAAATATCATCAGAAATAAAATTGGGATTGCGATTAAATTCTGCAAATGCTACGTCATCAAGTGATCTCCTTCTAATTTTTTGAATAAAACACAATTAAAAATAAAAATAAAAATTGATTTTTTTAACTAGGTCGGACCCGGTTCAATGTATTTAACTTTGAACTGGACCCGGTCCAGCCGGAACAGTGCCCAGAACAGTAGAAAGTGAAACTCTTCATTGTATCCGCAGGTTTGCGGAAGCAGCTGAGAGTTGCTTTCCGCAACTGTGGTTTTAATAAAATTTAAATGGATCCCACATGAATAGTAAAATGTGGTTCTTCATTACCAAACATTTAACATATGTGATTTGTTTTAAAAGCTGCCGTAGCCGCGTAAACAAATGTACACTAATATTCAGGGCATTAGCTTGGGCTATTATGAGACCCCATTTTTATTTCATCTTGTATCATTTTATTTGATTTTTGCAATCTCTGTTATAATTCAATATATAATTATTAAATTTAGATAAAGTAAAATGCAGGAAGCAAACTGATATCAATGAGGGATCCTCCAAGAACACTCTAAAGCTTCTTCTTCTTCTTTTTATTTGAAAAGACACTTCTAAGATTTACTTTGTTTTTAAATATTGTTTTAACATGATAATGATATTTAAGGTTGTGTTTTGCAAGTGTAGTGGGATACAAAAGATATGTATAAAAGAAAAGAAATGTTTGGTGAGTGGTATAAAAATGATTGTTATAAAATAAACTGAAAAGTATTTAGTTAAAAAGAAAAAAAGAAAAAATAAATTTATTTTAAAAATAATGTAAGTTTTTTTTTTAAAAAAAAACCTTCATGTCTCTATTGTCTTTGTTTATATTTATTTATTTATCATGAGATAGTAATTAAACTCTAATTAAATTTTATGTGATTTCATACACACACACACACACATATATATATATATATATATATATAATTTTTTTTAAAAAAAAAACTATGTACAAAAAAAGTAATTAATATGTACAAAAAAAAGCTAATAATCTGCTTAGATATATAAGTGTTATATTTTATTTCAAGAATTATCACCCATACAACATTTTTACAGAGGATAATGTATAAAAAGACAAGTAGAAGTAGTAGACTGCTCCACATAGTTTATGTTTGAGAGTGAAGTAAAAAAAATAATATATATATATATATATATAATTAATAATTT
>Ga0307517_10014518_pt1 | contig 10575 bp, 10 predicted proteins | sample 23_EM_MG_FD_194515 | JGI IMG/M metagenome (GOLD analysis project Ga0307517, IMG submission 194515) | Populus trichocarpa ectomycorrhiza microbial communities from riparian zone in the Pacific Northwest, United States - 23_EM | ecosystem: Host-associated > Plants > Roots > Unclassified | place...
GGAACACCTACCGGAAGAAGCGACCACTAAAAGCTGTTGTGGTTGTGGTTTGTCTCTGGGTTGATAGTGGCCCCAGTTGACTCCACCTTTGGCGCAGTAGAGCTTAGGGTGAAGAGTGGCCCTGACAGGGTCTTGATCTGAAGTGTGAAAGAAAGTAAAGAGCGTGGGGGTTTTGAAGGTAAAAAGAGTCCAAAAGATGTAGAGACATAAAAGAAAAGAAGTCCGAAAATTGTGCGCGATGACACTCCAGGTCATCTATGATCCTCATAGCTTGTCCAACCGGCAGTGCATACAACGATCTCCACCTGCTTTTGGAAGACAGGGTATGTTTGAGGATCTCAAAGGAGTGGCTGAGGCTGAGGTGCGATAAGGGCCCCTGAATGACCAAAGGGGGCGCAGGTGACTCTGGAGCAGAATGAACGGTCAAGGGACGAGTCTGGAGGGTGAAGGTGGGTTCATGCACCTATCGATATTTGACAGAAAGTTGTGTTCGGTACGACTCGGTTCCCTTGAGGAGAAGGAGAGGCGTCCGTCTCGGCACTAGGAACACTAATGTGGTCCAGTGCAGGTTCCCATGAATCCTGGGATATATTTGGGGTGGTGTCGCAACTGCAACGGTGTTTCTGATGACCGCTGTTCTCGGGGATACCCATGTTTGAGCCCAGGGAGACAGGCTGTGCGAGCGGCGACAAGGGAAGTAGGTGTGAGTAGGGGGACGCAGAAAAGCCATGTTCTTATAAACATCCCTGGATTGGAGGGATTTAGTCGACCTCATCCGCCCGGCGTCACCAGAATTTATGTTGTTTGTTCATGTTTGTTCTGGTCTTCAGAAAGAGAAGATTCATCGGGCAGTCAAAGCGCGTGGCGCAGCGTGAGCCCCGCTGGGCGCCCTCACAATCTGACACGGAATCTGGGAAACCACCAGACCTTTTACTGGATAGTTGGGCTTAGAGAAATCAACTTCGACCGGTTACCTCCGCCTGGTGGGTGAAAAGGGTTGTAGGCTATCTGTTGCAAAGATCCTGATTCCAATCCCCATGTCCTAGACTAAAACTTGGCAAGGGCAGATGATCTGTTGCTCATGTTTCGAGCCGGCCGCCGCCCGTAAAAGCGGACCAGAATGAGCCCTCACGCAGGACGTAAAGGCGGTCCGGGGTGACAGGAGCTTCCCTATACCTATATCCCATATGGGGCTATGGTTTTCCTCGACTTATGCCTCTACAGATAGACGGTCGGACTCTGGCTTTCGCCCTTGCGAAGGGGCTCATCAGAGGGCTTACTACCCGCAACCCTAACCCGTCGTCGAAGATCCTAGTGTACTACCCATTTTTGGATGTACCCATGAGGAGTCTGTGCTGTGCCCGTCTGTCAGCACGTTGCGTCGCTGCACTTGACCTCTGGAGATGGGCATAATTGGGGGGGGGGTCAGCCTCAGAAACAGGAGTGCTCCCTACTCCGTTATGTTCTAACGCGGACCCTGCTTGACTCAGCGACAGCGGCGTTATTGCCAAACGGGGCCGACTGAATGCCTGCCATAGACAGGGCTTTTCATACAAAGATCTGTGCGTGAACTTCGATCTACCCACACCCGTTCAGTCGGCCTTCTCCGGAGATAGGGACCGAAACAACAAAGTGCTTTGACTTAGGCGAGAATCAAACCGAAGACCTTATTTACGGCAACGCGGCGGTGCTGATGGTACGCCTTCCCACGGGGCTTATCCCCATATGAAATACCTGCATCCCTCTTATAGGCTGCGCCGCTCGATCGTCATCCCTTCCAGTAGGCCTTTGACGTAGGACCGAACTGTAGGGCAACTTTTCCTCTTGTTTCCCCCCTCTGATTGGCCAAACCTTGGCTCAATCGCTCATAGAACTCTCCTTCCCATTCAGTCCTCGGCGCATTCCTCTAACAAACCCATCATGCGGCGGGGGCGCCAGCAGGGATCAGTCAAACGGAACGACCTTGCAACCGGTATGCACTCTTACGTTCTGTTCTGTACGTATGTTCAAGTCTCCTCGGCGCCGTCCAGCGTCAGCGTGGTCATACGTTTCACCTCCCGGCTTCGACCTACCTTTGCTAATCCCGAGATTCAGCGTGAGCGATTACCAAAGAAGAGACCCGGTTGACCATCGCGATCAACAGTCAAGGATGGGGACCCAGAACTCGAAATTACCGAAGAGATAAATCAGGCAGACCGGATCCTGACCCAATTGCATCTGTGCTGATAGGCCCGTACTCGCCTATGGTACGAGGGAACTAATTGAACCTCCAGTGAGACTGAAGGTGATGGTCGGACTTCGGATCGCCTCTTGTCTTGCGCTTTTTCACTACCCATTCTCTCGTGCGACCATCATGAATTCGGACGAGATGTATAACTGGCCTGATGGGGACGTTATACGACAAGCTGCTCATGGTACCAACAGCCGTGACTTTCGAGTCCATAACCCTTCCTCTCCCTCGCATCATCCATTATCAGAAAATGTGCAAATTCCCCCGGCCCTCGTCAGCAGCCTTGGCCGTCGATATCACTGGCATGGTTGACCACCCCGGGCGTTGGAGGTCATCCTACGCTTCATTCACCAGTAATTCATCCTGGATCAACGACTCGTCCCTCTTATCGGAGGCTTTTACCCTCACCGATAAATACGGGACCAGGGCAGCACGATCGCGGTTACTCGCAGAGCTCGCGAAAACCGAGCCACTCAGGGTGTATGCGGTCGTATGTAGACTCGTATTTGAGGATGAGATGAAGATCCCCTCATAGTATTGTACATGATATCAATCCATCTCCCTGGCCGCCCGAATCACCCGACAAGTTCAAGTCCATCCTTGCGACGAAGCACCATTGTCACACTCTCCTCCGTGCAAGATATACCAAAGAGGTTGAAGTTATTGCCGCCAGTCGCCCTCCGCTGTGACGCATCGTCCAGGGGAAGGGGTTGTCCTTGGATCTTGAAGCAGTAATTGAGGTAGCCACACAACAGCAAGCTTTAGACGTCATTATGAGAGGCACACCGCTGAACGGCGATTCACTTACGCTCGCAGAGAAGATGGACTATAATGTTGATTGCGGGGCCGGTGGCCTGGAAGAGGTCGTCCGTTCCGTTCTTCGGCTTCGTTAGCTAATACCTTAGATCTCACTGTCTGGTGTGCGCTGGTGGTTGCTTGTGTTCGGGGTTTTTTGTGGTATTTGACGATTTGTGCGATTGCGTCGCTGATGTTTCCGGAGGTTCATGGAGACAATGTCGGACGTACGTCGCGATGAACACCTCGAAATCCGGTTCCAGTGTTGGGTAGAGCTGGAATTTGATGAGTGTCAGGCTGGCTGCAGAGGGGAGGCCATCCCGGATATCCTCGGACCCAACGTTGAACATGCGCGTTCAATGTGAGGACGAAAATCTGATGACTCACGGAGATGACACCCTCGTCGTGGCCCACCGCTTGATCTCGGTCAGTTCCATTGACTCCCATTCACTTGACAGCGAGAAAGCCTGGGAAGGCCATTGGCCCTCAGGGGTTCGAAGAAGTCTTTGGGGGCGGGATGGGGGTTGAGACGAGCTCTCGATCTTCTGGTGGGGAGGGCGGACGTGCCAGGGTCGAACTAGGCAACGTCAGTCCCAGAGGTTCGCGACAGCGATGCATATTTTCTTTGAGATCGTGGTGAGGAAAGGTTGTTTCTGGCAAAGGTGGTGGGGGGACGCGGGGGGCTGCCCGTTGGCGTCAATCAACCCAGGCAAAAACTTTCGTGTTCGCCAGCCCATCTGGATTCCCCCGATCTCCAGCGCGTTCCATCCAAAGTTTCCAGTCGTTCTCACAGCGGTCAAAGCCATGCGGGGTTTGCATCTCAGTGGGTTTGACGGTATCCTCCCATATTCGCGGGTTGACCGGCGCGTGACATTGCATGTCGCTCTCATCCATGCAGCCGCCTCATGGTTTGAGTGAGGCCTCCGACACATATCAGCAGCCCCTCCTATCCCTCACATTTTCTCACTGCTCACTACCCCGGCGGATTGTTGTTCCCTATGTCCTTACCCAACCCCCCCGGCCCTGCAACAACTTCATCGTCTCGACGGGTCTTCGCCCGACTTCCACCACCAACTCAGCAATGCGCTTCGCGCGCAAGAGTATCAGCAATGTGTACCGAATCTTCAAGGCGATGATTTAGTTTGGCTTGTTGACTGCCTGGACGAGGTACGCCGCTGTGTCGCCCTTCCCCGCTCTCCGTTCAAGTCAGCGCAAGCTCTCGGTGACCTCGATCCTTCAAGTTCAACTTCCCGGACGTGTCTACGCGAGCCGAGGAACATACGTGGTACCAGGGCGATACTCCCGACACCGTACACGCTTTCGCCTGACCTTCTAGCCATCGGTCCCAATCCGTTCGCTTCAGGAAGTTACGGTGATGTGTACGAGGGGACCCTGGACGGTTCAAGGGTTTATATCAAGCGTGTGCGGGTGTATGCTCAGGTGGTCCACAAAGAACTACCAAGGTGCGCTTCCGGTTCCCTCTCCTTCCCTGTCTGTCATCGCTAACGAAACTCCCAGATGTTCTGTCATGAGGCCGTAGTGTGGAAACGCCTGATGCACCCAAATGTTCTACCCCTGCTGAGGATTACTATCACTCCTTTCCAGTTCGTTTCGAATTGGATGTCTGGTGGGGACCTGCCAGGATATATCAAGGAGACCTCTGATGCGGACCGACTCAGGCTCGTAGATATCCCTCCTGTTATGTTCGTCCCACGCTTACCCCCATTCCCAGTTATCCGACATCGCCAAGGGCCTCTGCTACCTCCATTTCTGCAATATGATTCATGGGGACCTTAAGGGAGTACGTGATCGTCCTCAATCCCGTTTCACCATCATACCTACCCCTACCCAACCAGACATTATTGTGGATGACTCCGGTAACGCACGCATCGCGGGTTTTGTTCTCGCTACGGTTGTCAAAGACGCGGATCCTGTGAAGAGCGGCTCATGTCAGCACGATCATGCCCGGCGATGGAATGCGCCAGAGATCGTGAACGGGGAAGGAACATGTAGTAAGGAAGCGGACATATTCTCTTTCGCAATGGTCATGATTGAGGAGTGCTACGGGCGATCTGCTACGTGTAGAACCTTGGCTTATCATCGCTTCGTGTCGATACAGGTATTCACTGGTGCGGTTCCGTTCAATAGTGGACTGTCCACTATGGCTATTTTGGCCATAGCGGAAGGCAGTCAGCCGACGCGGCCGACACATCCAACCCTCACAGAAAGTCTGTGGGCGTTGATGCAACGCTGCTGGGACCGGAACCCTCATTTGCGTCCGGAAGTTTCTGGAGTCCTACAAGCCCTCGCTGAGTCAGTTTCCTGTTCATTCGGGGAATCATACATCTGTTGATCTGGCTGCTTTATCGTGTACAGTGAACACTAGAAAGACGACCCCGCGCTACATCAGTGACAGCAAGGATAGAAAATTATATTATTCGTTTTACTTTTCTGGTTTGTCGTGGCATGCTGGCAAGGGCGGTTGCAGGCTGGATGAGGAGGCCGTCCTGGGTACCTCCAAGTCCAAAGTTCATCGGGTACGTTCAATGCGGGGATAGAACCTAGTATGGCTCATGGATGATCAAAATACATTTGAACCATTCATCGTACCTCCGTGCATTCTATATAAAGCTAGAAATTCTGTTATGGCCGTTTAGAATCGAGTGCGTCTAAGCGTTTCTGTACGCGTGCCACCTCAACTGCCCCAGCTCGCAATGGAGCTCACGAGCTGACTTGCGCGTTCTGTACCAAACCTCTCTAGACGACAGAGGACACAAACGATGACACCCGTCCCGACATCTTGCCCGGCGTTCTATTCGAGACTATTCATTGCCTTATGTGGCATTAGGCATAGAGGGTTGCGTGGGCTGTTAGACCGTTGACCCTTCCAGAGCCCTCCACCACGCACACCTCGCAAACATCGGTTATAGATCATTGCGTAAATTGACCGGCATATCTGACCGACGGTGTCCACCTCATCTTCATCAACATATCCTCGGGACCTCCGCATTCACCAGTCACCCCTTGCCAGAGCCTTTAGCAGCGTGAACAATCGATGACTTCTGCAACTCTGGTTTTAAGATGCGTTTTCAATGCGAGCGAACTGGTCCATGTCGACCGTGGCGTCGGAATTTCGCCTCGAGAACGGATAAAATCCCGGTACCTCGATGCTCTGGTTCAATCGCGGCATTCACCTGCACGTTTGCCGGTGAACCACGTTTCTCTCATTCTCCCGAGTTGAAGTATTACTGGAAGACTTCTGATGGTTAGATAGTAACGCTACCTGTCCAATCCGTCGAGTTTCCACCGTCTGTCACGGTTTCCGAGATGGTGGTTGACCCACCGTTTCCTACGTATTACCAGGAATAATGTTACGAGTGAAGTAGCAAGACTGGCGAAAGCAAAGGCTGGACGGCGACAACATCGGACGGAGGGCCGGGCTAGGCGTTGTTTAGGTCTGCATGGGGGATTGGGACGTTCATGGGATAGATGAGGTTTTGCGTGTAAGTGATGGCCACCCGGTTCGGGTTGGGGCTGGACGTCAACGTAGTCAACGGAAGATACTGATCTGATTGCAGAGAACTAACCAATCTGCATACCCCCGGATTCGGTGGTCAGTACCGAGGACGAAAACCAGATGGCTCACGAAGGTCAGGGGCGTGTTCAAACCTCTCTGTCATACTTCCTCATCCACTTTTGCTCAAGTGCATCGAATTCCTTGTGATATACCGCAAAAAATTCGGCGCGCGAATTGTTCACTGTCAATGGCTAGAAGAACTCCATGAAGGTGGAATAGTGGCTGGGGTGCGAGGTTAGGATAATCTCGCCCCGAAAATCATCGAACGAGGCGGACGCACCATTTTTGATCGAGCTGGACGACTACAAGCTCTTGTCTTGTCATTGGGTCCGCATACATTGTGTTCTGGGACATGATTTAAGTGGGTTCATCCTAGAAGAGTTGATGGCACCTGACCAGCGTGCGTCTCACTCTCTCCCTGTCCCCACTCTATGAAAACACCCTCAAGTCTGTCACACAAACCACGGGTGCCGCGCCCTGCTCCATCTCGGTCCCAACGTGGCACACCAGGTGAACGCTTTCTTCATGTCCTCCCGCCTCCGTGTCCTCCGCGATTTTCACCCGGCTCAGACTGCTGTGAATGGTGGGCAAGGTGTAGTCGAGTTCTACAATGAGGCTGAGTTCAGGGTGGGCGAGTGGATCGGTTCGGCGGTCAGCCAGATAGCTCGCGACGGGTGGGAATGAAGAGTACAGCGAGTGCGCGGCAAGCTGTGTGGTCCCGGGCCGTCGGGTTCCGTTTCCCTCAAGGTGGAGCCTCATATCTCTTATCAATCTGCAAAACAAAGCCGTTTCCGAAACACTTTACATAATGACTCAAAGAGCTAAAGTCTAATTTGCGATATCGAATGACAGGGCATGGTAGTCCCCGCATTTGGGTGATTCTCCAGACGGAGATCCGAACAGATCAGCGGGCCGGAACCGCATTTCCCGCTATTCCCTCTCCCGAGAGCGCCACAATGCTCACTCCTCAGTGTTCAGTATTGAGATCTTTCGCAGTTTACCCGCAGCTACACACCCAAGTCATACGTTCACAATTTGCACTAGGGCTCCACTCGTCCAGAGCGGACCCAGTTGGCATCGTCGCTGACGATGGCCGCGTCGTTCCAGATGGGTGGCTCAGACATTGCGCCCAACGGCGACGAACGCGCCATGGGGGGTGGGACACTGTGTTTCCAGGTTCTTCTCGCGCTCTACAGCGCTGCGCGGCAACGACCTCCCCGGAATTCGCAGGCGTGCGAGGGCACGGGAAGCTGTCGCGAGTGAAACTCACTTGTGGAATCCCGCTCCCGTGGGATTTCGTCCGAGTAGATTGAAGGCCGTGCCTCCGCGTCGTCCTCCGTGGTAGCTAGAATGCGGTATCCGTGGAGAGGTGTAGCATCGTTTACGATTTACCCATACCTCCGGGGGAGTAAACGACATGGCGAACAAATCCGGGGGAGATTTTGAAGATCTCAGCAGCCGTTCTCATTCTCCCCCCCTGGGGGTGGGGTTCGACTTCAGGTCGAGAGAGCACGTGTCGACGATGACCGCAGCGGGGACGGTGCGAGGGCGAGATTCGAGGGGTTGATTAAGCTCCTTGCTCGCATACACGCCCCGTTTCGACGTGATCAAATCTCGGGCTGACGAATTACCCAAACATGAGAACTGTCACATCGCTGCCATTGAAATCCAGATATCTGGCCTGGCAGCAACGTGCTCACGCAGTGATGGAAACAGTAATGAAAGGCGCTAACCAGGCAGCTGGAGCACGTGCTCGATCAACTCCTTTTAAAAGAAACTCTATTTCATCCTTCGATCAACTCGTGTCAGGTTTTCCGCCCAACGTCCACTCAAGGTTTCCCGTTGTCCTCAGTGACCCTACGTACACAGGGCCGAGCGGGTTGGACCATATGTTCCCTTAGTAGTCCCGAACGTGTACCCCACGAACATTCGTCGTGGTGCGGGCCTATCGGGTCTGTGTCAGTTCTTCCCGCTTCTATCGACATATCTCCCTCATGGCTCGGGTGAGGCCTCCGGTACATATACCCCCCTCCTACCCACTTTCCTGCTAATCACCACCCCATTCAAGGATTTTCCGCATGTCCTCACGCAACCCCTTGAATCAACTCCGTCGCCTCGACAACTCTTCTTCCACGTTTCACGATCAAGTCAACAAGATATTCGATGGGGAGGAGTACAAGCAATGGGCACCAAACCTTCAAGGCAACGATTTGATAGGATTCATCGATTATCTGGACAAGGTATGCCGCTGTGCCTCACTTCCTCGCTCCCCGCTGAAGCTGTTGTAGACTCTGAACGCTCTCGATCCTGCAAGTCCTGCGTTCCGGACCTGCCTGTATGAGCTCAGTCGCATGTGCGGCTCCAGAACGAGGCTACCAGCGTCGTGTATACTTTCGCCCTTCCATCTGATCATCCCTGATCAGCCGATCAACTCAAGAGGTTCCGGAGATGTATACAGAGGGACCCTCAAGGGTAAGGGATTGGACATTTGCGTCAAACGCGTCAAGATATATCGAATGTACGATGCGGAGGACCCCACAAAGGTGTGTCATCCCGCCGCCCTCGACCGCTGTTGCTGATGAGACCCGTAGATCCTCTATCAAGAGGCTGTGATATGGAAACGGTTGGAACATCTAAACATTGTTCCCTTCCTGGGTATCACTTCTACCCCTCCCCAGCTTATTTCAGAATGGATGCCCAATGGAAACCTGACCGGATACGTCAAGCAGCACCCCAGTGCAGACCGACTTGGTCTTGTGGGTGCTCCTGATGCTGTGTTTGATTTCCGCTTACCCCCTTCCCCACTAGCTGTGCGATGTCGCTGCAGGTCTTCAATTCCTCCACTCCAGTGACGTGGTCCACGGTGGTCTCAAGGGAGTACGTGATTGTTTGAAGCCCCGTTTTGTGACCGTACTGACACAAGTCAAGTCAAATGTCCTGGTGGATGCCACGGCACGCGCACGAATCACGGGCTTTGGACTTGATGCTATCACTCACAACCTGGATTCCATTCAAAACGGCTCGGGGAGAAATGGTCGTGTCGTGCAGTGGACTGCGCCAGAAATCCTGAGCGAGAAAGGAACATTTAGCAAACAGGCGGATATTTTCTCCTTCGCGATGGTCATGATTGAGGTGCGTTACGGATGGATTGTTCTCGTCGAGCTCTAGTTCACTGTATCACCACAGGGATTTACCGGCGTGGTTGCGTTCAATAATAGTCTGCCTGAAAGAGCCCTAGCGGAAATGATGGGCGGCAAGCGCCCCTCTCGACCGACCAATTCAACTTGCACAGACGAGTTGTGGGGATTGATCCAACGCTGTTGGGATTCTGATCCTTACTTGCGTCCAGGAGTTTTGGAGGTGCAAGAAATTCTGGGTCGCTCGTGAGATCTCTCTGCTTGTCGATCATGGATTCAACGACCTCATTGTTTTCTCGTGTCTAGGTACCCTCCTCCCATAGAACCACTCACTCGAAACTTTAATAATTACAGTTCAACTCTAAAAAATGCGCAACGGAAGCCACCAGCCGCCGGGAACAAACCAGTGGAGTCGGGTCCGCCTTCACTCCACAACACGGTTTTCCCATCTCCCCGCGGTTCTGACGATAATCAAGGTCGAAACCCCTTCGGTGTGCCCCTTCGTCCGATCGCACGTCCAAACTCAGCAACGTCCCGAAAAGCTATGGATCTACCGAACAATTCATCTCCAGATCACCTCGGACGACACAACCAATCTAGTACGTCGATTCCACCTATCCAATTGTGATTACTGAATGAGACTCGGAATCCGCAGGGGCTGATCTGCACAGCGAGGGCGGAAACACGTCGCGTCCAGACCTCCCAAATGCGAGGCGAGAATCTGGGCAGGATGTTTCGGGTACGAATGTTAGTCGTACGACCGATGGCACTTCTCGTGGGTGTCATACATCTCCTGGCCTTGAGCGATTCTAAGTTCTTCGCGGATCAGATTTACA
>Ga0307517_10014519_pt1 | contig 10574 bp, 8 predicted proteins | sample 23_EM_MG_FD_194515 | JGI IMG/M metagenome (GOLD analysis project Ga0307517, IMG submission 194515) | Populus trichocarpa ectomycorrhiza microbial communities from riparian zone in the Pacific Northwest, United States - 23_EM | ecosystem: Host-associated > Plants > Roots > Unclassified | place...
GAGAAAAAAACACGTGGGAAAAGCTATAGTGTTTTAAAGAAAAAGACAAAAAAACTAAATTTTCAACCAGCTCAATAGTTAAAAAAATAAAATCAACAAAAATAATTCTGAAAAAAACAAAACAAAAAAAAAGAAAATATGTAAAAAATGACAATTTTGGAAAAAAATAAAAATAAAAAAAAACATATAAGGAAAGCTAAAGCTAGATTATCAGCCAGCTCAATATTGAAAAAATAAATTCGATAAAGATAATTTTTTAAAAAAAATATATGGGGAAACACTGCAGTAAAACAAAAACTATGTAGGGAAACACTGTAGCAATCCATATTATTTTTTTTAAAAAAAAAAACTATAAAGCTAAATTCTCAACCAACTTAATATAAAAAAAAAATCTACAAAGAACATTTTGAAAAAAAAAGAATAAAGAAATCATAAAAAAAAACAATGCATGAGAATATTATATCAATCCACAATGTTTTAAAGAAAAAAACTACGTAGTTCAATTTTCAACCAGCTCAATATTTAAAAAAATTAGCAAAGATAATTTTGAAACAAAAAAATTTTTTAAAAAAAAGAAACAAAAAAAAAAAGAAGAAATTAATTTTGGATAAAAAAAAAACAAAATAAAACATGTAAAAAAAAAAAACCTGCTACAGTGAATATCCCACACGTTTTAGAGTTCTTTAATATATCTTTATAGGAGGCAGGCCCTGCTTGCCCCCTTTCCTTCCGCCTCTGATAACGAGTATGCTCAGGTAGGACCATTAACCATTCACTAAATTCCTTCTTTTAAAATCAAACAGATCATAACTCCACTCAACCTAAGATTCTCAATCATAAACCATTTAGAAGAACCTTTCTCTATATCCACTACCTCTCGCTAAGAGTCCCCCAGCTTTCAAACTTTGTTATAAAGGAACAAAAAATACAGACAATGCCGTGAAGACAATAATGTTGTCTTCCTGAGAAATTGCTCGAAGTTTCAGTATTTTGATGTTTTGTGCAGCAATATCTTAACTGCCAAAACTACGAGCTCCACAAGCATAAAACGCAGCCACCTTTCTAGCATTTTAATGGCTACCATGTTCTTGAAATTAACTTGTTTACGCAGGGAGAATTGTGGGGACCTGCTGGCAAGGCCACACTATCCATCGATGCCAAAGTATCCGAAAGGCGTGGCAGGGGACGTGAAGGGAACAGAGGTGAAGGCAATGTTTTCAGTCACAGGAATGACATGTTCTGCTTGCGCTGGTTCAGTTGAGAAAGCTATCAAAAGGCTTCCTGGAATTCTTGAAGCCGTCGTTGATGTCTTGAACAATAGGGCTCAAGTCCTGTTTTACCCCAGTAGTCTTGTTAATGTAAGTATGTTCTGTTTGCTGTTTGTTTTCCAAGAAAATACTAACAAAGATGAGGCATACATGCTTGGTTATTTTCCTTAGGCTGCATAACTCATTTTCTAAATCTGTAAAGTTATTAGCATGTTGTAGGGGGATTAATTTGTATGCTCTGTTGCTTTGTATTCTGTCAAAAAAATAATAATCCAGCCTTGCTTTATTTTTGTTCTCAAGTGAGAGTTCCAATTTATCTTCATTGAAAAAAAATCATTCCTTTTAGTGTGTGTCGGACACAATTAGTATCTTTAATGTCACGAGAGAAAAAGGGGTTCATCCTTTAGCTTGTTAATTTCTTTCTCATGATGGCCTCTAACTCTTTATCACTGGAACTTTTCCTAGTTGATGAACACTGCTTAGGAGCAAAGCTATAGTCATCCAGCCGCAAACCTTTTTCTTTTTTAATCGAGACTCAAACTGGATTATCATGAGACATGAAAATGTCAGCATGTCAACTAACCTACAAGGCATATGCCATTACAGTGGAGAATGGTCAAAATACATGATATATTTTTAGCTGCTTTTTTTTTTTTTTTTGTCTTTTCATTTCATTTCTTTTTCAAATTTATTTTGTATAGATAGCAGCATATCATGGTTTTGTTTTTTCTTTGGTAGTGGAGTTGAAGCAGGATGAATTTGATCATGGCAACTATCCATTCGGCACATTAGGCATATGAAAATGTAAATCCCCTTTACCAAATAATGGTTTGTTTTCGTGTCAGGACGGGAAACATGTCACTTTCCTTTTTCAGTTAGTGCACCAAGCAAGTGTTATCTTTTTCTTGATTGCCAGATCATGAATTCATCATGATTGTGACCTCGAAGGGCCACCTCTTGGTAGAGAAATAAAATTACAATTCATATTAGAGTTCGAGTCTTTTTTGAATTATTAAAAGTTTATATAATTATTAATTTTAAAATTTATAAAATTAATTAAGAACTATATAAATATAAATTAGTCCGAACATTCATATTAATAATAATAAAAAAATTACAACTCACAAGACTCAAATCTAAGGGGGTAAAAAAACATCTCTTGAGAAAAGGGAACTTGCATTATTTGATCATGGTTTTTCTTAACGGTCAAGGTATACCACTACTAGAACCAGACTAAAGTGCCTTCCCATGTTCGTTCATGACAAATTTCTGGCAGCCCCCCTAGATTTGTAGTGGTGTATTCCTTATCATTAATGTTGCTAATGCAAATGTTTGAACAGAAAAATGGTTGATGTTGCCTAAAATGTTATTGATTGATTGTTGTTTACTGACTGATTCCTCCTGGACTATAATTGAAGGCAGGATATTTCCACTGGGTTTTGAATTGAAGCTGTATGTGAAAATAATTTTCCCTGTTCTTTTCCATCATTTTTTAGGAAGAAACTATTCGTGAGACTATTGAAGATGCTGGATTTCAAGCCACATTGATTGAAGATGAGATCAATGAAAGATCCAGTCAAGTATGCAGAATTCAGATCAATGGAATTAGATGCACTTCGTGCTGCTGTACAGCTGAAATAGTTCTGCAAGCAATTCATGGTGTACAAAGAATCCAGGTGGCCTTGGAAACCGAAGAGGCTGAAGTTTACTATGATCCAAAGATCCTGAACTACAACCACCTACTAGAAGCCATGGAAGATATAGGATTTCAAACCATGCTTGTTAGCGCTGGAGAAGACGTGAGCAAGATAGATCTTAAAGTTGATGGTTTAGGGGCAGGTCATTCAATGCAAATAATAGAAAATTCTCTTCAAACACTTCCAGGAGTTCAAGTAATCGAGATAGACCCTGAACTCGATAAAGTTTCCATCTCTTACAAACCAAGTATGACAGGTCCTAGAAAATTCATCAAAGCCATTGAATCAGCTGGGTCTGAAAATTTCAAGGCACTTGTATATCCACAAGGAGAAGAGAAAGAAAGTCACAGACAAGATGAAATCAAGCAATACCGTAGCACCTTCGTATGGAGTTTGGTTTTCACAATTCCTGTGTTTCTAATCTCCATGGTATTTATGTATATCCCCATAATTAACTGTCAGCTAGACACCAAAGTAGTCAATATGCTAAATGTAGGAGAGGTATTGAAATGGATGCTATCCACCCCAGTGCAATTCATTATAGGCCGGCGATTCTATACTGGATCTTATAAGGCATTGCGGCGCGGTTCAGCTAACATGGATGTTTTGATTGCTTTAGGAACCAATGCAGCCTACTTCTATTCAGCCTACTCAGTACTGAGAGCTGCTGGCTCTCCAGATTTTGAGGGTACCGATTTCTTCGAGACTAGCTCAATGCTAATCTCAATTATTCTTCTTGGGAAGTACCTCGAGGTAATGGCTAAGGGAAAGACATCTGAGGCCATTGCCAAGCTTATGGACTTGGGACCTGAGACGGCAATATTATTAACGCTGGATGATTATGGGAACATTTTAAGCGAAGAAGAAATAGACAGTAGGCTGGTACAAAAAAATGATGTGATCAAAATTCTTCCCGGTGCAAAAGTTGCTTCAGATGGTCTTATCATCTGGGGGGCAAGCCATGTGAATGAGAGCATGATAACAGGAGAAGCAATACCAGTGAAGAAGGGGGTGGGTGACCCTGTGATTGGAGGCACTTTAAATGAAAATGGGGTACTGCATATTAAAGCAACGAGGGTTGGATCAGACAGTGCCCTTTCACATATTGTTCGGCTTATTGAATCAGCTCAATTGGCTAAAGCTCCGGTGCAGAAATTTGCTGACACTATATCCAAATACTTTGTGCCTCTGGTAAGTCCATAACAAGCACGAATACATTTCTTTAGTTCATTTATTAATTTCTTTTTTATCAACTAGCTGAATTATTCATGTGAACAACTGACCCTTTTTTTTCAGGTCATCATTCTTTCATTTTCAACTTGGCTAACCTGGTTTTTAGCTGGAGTGTTCCATGGCTATCCAAAATCATGGATACCACATTCCATGGATAGCTTTCAGCTCGCACTCCAATTTGGAATCTCTGTCATGGTCATAGCCTGCCCATGTGCTCTTGGATTGGCCACTCCGACTGCTGTGATGGTTGGTACAGGAGTTGGAGCATCTCAAGGTGTTCTAATCAAAGGGGGGCAAGCATTAGAAAGTGCACATAAGGTTAACCAGAATATTCGATTTTCTATTTACAAATTCTGGATCTTCACAGATTACTTGTCATGGAGGTGGTTAATGATCTTGTAGGTGAACTGCGTCATCTTTGACAAAACTGGAACTCTTACAATTGGAAAACCAGTGGTGGTCAAAACAACACTGTTGAAAAGCATGGTACTTCAAGATTTTTATGAACTCATTGCAGCAACTGAGGTAAGCTTTTTTCCATGGAAAACCTACAGTTTGCCTTAAGTATACTACTCTTCTTTTATGATGACTGTAAGTTGGCATTGGGGTTGCATATCTTTCTCAGATGAATAGTGAGCACCCTTTGGCCAAGGCTATTGTAGAATACGCAAAGAAGATCAGAGAAGATGAAGAAGACCCTGTTTGGCCTGAAGCAAGAGCTTTTGAGTCCATTACTGGCTATGGAGTGAAAGCAACTGTCAGAAACAAGGAAATAATAATTGGAAACAAGAGCTTAATACTGGACCAGAACATTGCTATTCCAGTTGATGGAGAACTGATGCTTGCCGAAACTGAAACAATGGCTCAAACTGGGATTTTAGTATCTATTGACCGGGAAGTGACTGGAATTCTAGCCATATCAGATCCTTTAAAACCTAGTGCCCGTGAAGTCATTTCGATTCTCAAGTCCATGAAAGTTAGGAGCATCATGGTCACAGGTGATAATTGGGGAACTGCCAATTCAATTGCGAAGGAAATTGGGATCGAAACTGTTATTGCAGAAGCCAAGCCTGAGGAGAAAGCTGAGAAAGTGAAGGAATTACAGGTACATTTGTGCACCTTGCAACCCCTATTTTCCCAGGATCTTGTTAGCTGTGAAAGTTGTTTCCAATCTCTTTGATTCACAGGCTACAGGCTTTACAGTGGCCATGGTAGGTGATGGTGTAAATGATTCGCCAGCACTTGCAGCAGCCGATGTTGGAATGGCAATTGGTGCAGGCACAGATATTGCTATAGAGGCAGCTGACATAGTTCTGATGAAGAGCAATTTGGAGGATGTGATTACTGCTATAGACCTATCTAGGAAGACCTTTTCCCGGATTCGCCTAAACTACATATGGGCTTTGGGGTATAATCTCATTGGCATCCCGGTAGCTGCCGGGGCGCTTTTTCCTGGCACCGGACTCCGTTTACCACCATGGGCTGCTGGAGCTGCAATGGCAGCATCTTCAGTCAGTGTGGTTCTGTGCTCCCTCTTATTGAAGAATTACAGAAGGCCCAAGAAACTGGAAAATCTAAATATTCATGGAATAAAGATTGAGTGATTAATAGCACTAGTTTCGACTCGGGTTTTCTGAATAGATGTTGATCAGGAGTTGATTGAGAGCAATGTAGACGATACGTAGAAAAGCGTTGCCAATTGACTAGTGCTCCATGAGATATTATATGAAGGAAATTTGCAAGAAAGATTTTAAACAAGTTATAGTGGTGAAGTATGAGCTTGGATACTTCCACCAAAATGGGAAAAATGGGATAAACACTAGATTCACTGTGGACATCCACATTGTTTCTCCTACACGGTAGAGTTTCTTTTAATTTTAATTAATTATAGTGCTTTAGGATCAGCACCGTCAAGCATTTCCCAAATATTTTGGCCAAGAAGCCTCACCCCTCAGCTTTTGCCGATGAGAAGAACATCGTCAATGCATGGTAAAGTATGTGCTTGGATACTTCCACCAAATCAAATTGGATGCTGTGCTTGCTGATAACCCTCGTGAAGATTCATGACGTAGATTCTGTCGCCACGAGTCTCTTACACCCTAGAAAAACTTTAATGCAATTGATAACACTGTAATCAAAATTGCATAAGAAATGAACGTGAACTCTAGAATGCCAGCAAAACACGGATGCAGTAGAGGCAGTATAAGCCATTGGATTTGAATGGTGATATTAACGTCAAATCAAATGGTTGCCGATGCTCAGTATTGTAGCTAACCCCAGAATCGAATAATGCTAGGCTGACAATTTAGTCACTCAAGAGCTTAAACACCCACTGACAATTTCTTTATCCAAAAAAGTTTCACAACGACGGTTCTGGTGTCTATAATAATACATCTCTTTCAAGCCCGAAATTGTTATTACAAAACATCGCAAAATATCAAAAGTACTTAAATTAATACGTTGTGGACTGTGGTCCACTCATTATTTGATCCAGTCTTGCTGCATAAAATCCTTGGCTCAAAGTTTATACATATGATGAACCAAGAAATATTTATTGCATGTCTTGTGAAAGATTTAAAAGCAAAGACTTCATACATATCTTGATCCACCTCACAGTTTTTACTCTATTTACGTTGCATCTGTAATTTAACTTTGGCTGCAACGAGGGCTTGATGCACTTCATCAAAGTGTGGTTTTGTTGCATTTTTGGTATCCTCAATCCACTGCTGAATCTTCTTGTGTGGACCAAGTATGCGATTGCGATCCGTTTCATCTGTAAACTGAAGCCCAAAAAAAGTTTTACTTCGAGATAAAAAATGCCTTTAGTTTAGCAACTTCATTTCCTCGGTATCAAATAGGAATAGGATGTTCAAGGCAAGTTTAAAGCAACAAAGATTCCCAGCTCACCAAGTGTAAATCTATGTGTGCGTGTGGGTGTGTGCGTATGAAAGAAAAAGGAAAGGAAGAAATCCCCCCCCCCCCAACTCCTATAATGAATTAGTGGATACAAGATGAACTACCATTAATCCTAAAACAATGACAAAAGCAGCTTGGTCTAGGTTTCAGCTCTTTTTGAAGAAACATGTGAACTTGAGGTGCGAGGCCTCCTACACATCAACAAAGCAGGGAAGTTAACTCAAAACATCAGCTTACTGCTATTGATCTAAACAGTCACAGGAAATCAATGTAAAAGCAAGCAGCTGGGGCAAAGATTCCTCTTTCTGCATCAATAAACATAAGGTGGTGCTCTAATGAAGAGAGCTGGATTTCAAAATACTGCCAAGAAGACACCAAACACATTGCTACATATCCATATCTTATCTCTCTCCATAATGTTTTGTTGTGGTTGTGATTGTGGGAATGGAAGAGCCCTTGGGTGGTGTTGTAAAAGGGAGGAATGAGGAAGTGGGGGTTTTTCCTTGTGTTCAAATGAAGTAAATCCTCACTCCCAAAAAAACTATATCCTATCAAAAAGTTTAGCTAAATCCCACTATCCATTGAATTTTCTCCCATAATAGCAGCAACACTAGTCATATTATATAGAAATTAATGTTCATAGCTACATACCTCTAGTTGCATTATCTCACAGACGAGGCATAGATCAGCTATGGATGGTTGGCTACTGCCTAGCAAGAACTGGCCACTCTCTTTAAGCCACAGAGCCTCTATCTTTGACAGGGATGAAGACAAAACTTTCTCGCCTTCGGCAGCTGCTTGTGGATTCAGAGGTCGACCAAAAAAAGGTGCTAGCAAAGTATTCTGAATAAATTCAACTGAAGAAGCATCAAGTTGAAAAACATTGGTTTTGTCAGAACGAAGCACGTGTGGGAAAGGAAAATAAGCAAAACCTTCAAAATGGAAGTTGCAAGGACAGAAATAGAGCAACTACCATGAATGAAATACAATCCAAAATATCTATTTCAGCGTTTAACAAGTCAGAACAAGATGACATAGACAATATGAGATAGCCCATCCGGCAAATGTTTCAGATTAGATTTACAATGACATACCTGAGCCGCGACGTAAGTTGGAGTGATGCCAATCCAAAATTGAGTGAATTTCAGCTCTCCTGTAAAGATCAGCTGGATACCTAACAGTTGAGCAAAACCTCTTAAGAACTAGTCACAGCATACAATCTTGTAATAATATAAAAAATTCAATTAATCTTCAAGTACACTAAAAATCCTGCATCTGAAAGCACATGCAAACCAAACACACAGTGTCACCTGCATTATACAAAAACTAACATGCTTTTTTTAGTGTGATTATAACAAATATCCAATTCATCAGCAGTAGATAGGTTTTAGAACATAGAAAAATGACTCACGTTTTCCATTTTTACATTTATATCCTAAAGTGAAGTGATGATGTACAAAAGCTGCCTTCCTTAAACAAAAGATAACAGATCAAGAATGTGGCCCAGAACTCTCGAATGCCAAGAGACTTCCTGGTTCGTTGGACACATTTTTAGGTATTGAGAACATAAATGCTTACATAAACTCTATGTCATTTTCAATAACCATTTCATTCACTTTCCAATTATGTATTTCATATTTGAAGCCATTCATGTCACATACAAATATACAAAAATTCATCACGATGGATATACAACTGTACTAACCAGTGATCAGCAACTCCAGGAAATGCAGAAGCAAGAAAGATTAGGATCGCGTGACTGCAAAGACCAATCAACAATTTAAAAACTAAATTGATGAGTAAAAATTTCATGGGTCGAAAGGGAGTACAAGTTCTCACACAGTAGTAAAAATTTATGCAAGGTTGACATATATAAACTATATCATAGAGCGAAGTTGCTCGCAGCAAGCTCGAGTCTTAGATTTCCAGGAACCCAAACATAAGAGATCAATCACAAGAACGAGCAAGCAACTGACAGTTTGTGCTTAGATTACCTCTCAAAAAGCTTGAACTTTCCATCAACTACAATAGCTGGCACCTTTCCCATAGGATTTATTTCTGAAATTACAATCAAGAATTAGATACTGTCACAACTTCATGCTAGAGATCATTCATTAGCACAATTTTAAGCAACCAAAACACTTGATCAACATAATTTCCATCTGGGGTGGTCTCAATTTGCAAATCGAAAACAAAAGCCTCAATTTTTAGACAAAAAGACACCACGTCAACACATATATAAGCAAATGGAGAGAAGAAATACTTGATTGAGGGGTACCTTTGAATTCAGGAGTTAGATGTTGACCCTTTAATAACTCAATTCCAACCTCTTCAAAGTCTATCTTGTTTACCCTATACAAAAAAACATGTGAAACTCAGATCAAATAAATTACGTGAATATAAAAAGAACTCAAGTTCAAAACATTTTCAGTACGTGATGATTACATCAAAGAAGAAACCATCACAGAGGGAATTCAAAAGGGTCTTTTAAAAAAGTAAAAAAATTACTTGCAGAAGATGACAATTGCCCTTGATGGCTGTGACAGACGATCTACATATACTTTCAGCTCCATTTTCTTCAATCACTCTTGGTACTGATTTTTCTTCGTTTTTTTTTCCGAGCAGTGCGAATAATGAATGATTCTCACGGTAATCTATTCTTTTATTAGCCTTTGAAACCTTACCCTAGATGTACATTAGTCAAAGGAGTATTTTTTTCTCGAAGATAGAATTAAAAAAAAAAAAACTTATCAACATGGAGGCTTCACGGTGTCCAGATGTGTAATGATTCACTGCAATATTATATTTACTATTTTACCTTTTCAAAGAAAAATTAATTATCTTGACTAAATTACATTTAAAAACAACATTTATTTTATTAAAGCCTAAGACAACTTTAATTATCTTGGCTAATATTTTTTATATTTGTTATTTTTTATTATTTTTTATAATATTATTAAATTAACCAAGTTTTTGAATTTTTCATCTTTGGTCAATGTTATTTTTAATTATAGTATTTTGACCTCACAACTTTATTTTATTAAAGCCTAAGACAACTTTAATTATCTTGGCTAATATTTTTTATATTTTATATTTTTTATTGTTTTTTATAATATTATTAAATTAACTAAGTTTATGAATTTTTCATCTTTGGTCAATGTTATTTTTAATTATAGTATTTTGACCTCATAACTTTATTTTATTCACATCTTTTAATATTAATACGAGATGACATGCCCGCGCGCTGCCGCGGGCTTATAAAACAAATGCACTTGATAGTGTTATAATTGTGAACCAGCGCTAGATAAGTAATAGCAATTAAAGGTATGATGGAGCAAATATTTCATGACGAAAAAAAAGTTGTGTTGGCGATCCAAAACTTAGAGACTGAACAAAATGATTTATAGCAATTTACAGTGTTTTGTGATGAAAGATACAGTGCTTTCGCCACATGATTTAG
>Ga0307517_10014520_pt1 | contig 10574 bp, 7 predicted proteins | sample 23_EM_MG_FD_194515 | JGI IMG/M metagenome (GOLD analysis project Ga0307517, IMG submission 194515) | Populus trichocarpa ectomycorrhiza microbial communities from riparian zone in the Pacific Northwest, United States - 23_EM | ecosystem: Host-associated > Plants > Roots > Unclassified | place...
TTACAGTGAATTGTTTTTTTTTTTTGGCTAAGTTTTACTTCCGGTCGAGGCATCTCCAATCCACGCTCGGAGATATATTATCAATATAGGGATAAAGGGATTCACAAGATTTACATTTCAAGTTTCTAAATGTTAAAAGCTAAGCATTAAGCACAGTACTTGTTTAATCATCAGACTATCCTATTTATGATATTTTAGCTGATAAATTGACAAAAGTGTTACGGCCTGCCTTTGGCAGTGTTTATAGATGATAAAAGGATGCTACTTTTCCTTAATTGCTGCAATTTTCTATCCATGTCTAATTAGTTAATAATTAACTCTTCTTGTTTCCCTTCCCAATCACTGTAAACTGTAAAGACAAAAACAATTAAATGATGTTCAACAAAACATCATAGAGATAAGCTCCCTTTTCTCATCATCAAGTTGGTTATGGAATTGACAAATGAGCAGACGACAGTGAAATGATAGCGGGGAAGGTTTTTCTTTCAAAGCAAGAATCTAGTAGTAACCTTGTAGCGTATAATTAATTCTACTACATGCAGGTTTGATTTAGCATGTCATGGATTTTTATGCTGATCTCATTATTGGGTCAAAATTAACTTAATAAACAGGTGAATCACTGTTGCTGATACCAGGGGATCGTGTGACTTTCTGCCAAATTAACACCTTTCTTTCTGGTACTTAATTATAACATGAATTTGATATTCAAAATTCTTTTTAGATGAACGAAATTGAGCAAATGGATAGTTATGATTTCCATTTCAGAAACCAAATTATTCTTGTACATACATTACCCTGTAACCTGTATTGGTTTTTACTGCTACTATAGTAGAAAAGCCCAAGATCCCAAGAAATCATTATATATTTTACACATCAATCTGTACAGACAAGAAACACCCTAGCCAGTACCGTCATGCCAGGCAAAATTTCAAGAACAAAATTACTCTACAACATGATTCGAGCAATCTGATTATATCTTTTCTCTTCTTGTTGCCCTGATTTGATTTCTTCTGCACATCTCAATGTCTTCTCTATATGATATCCACCTCCAATACCAACTTCTCTTTCTAAGTGACAACAATAACTCTCAAAAACACTAACATTCACATGCAATTTGAAACCCATCAAGAAAACGAATTCAAGCTCCAACTTGTTCAATTCATTGGTTGTCAATCCCCCAACTCTTGCAAAATAAGAATTCCTGTAATTCCTGTTCAAGAATATAATTGCTTGTATAAGAACACTTAATCTAGAAAAACCTCGATATTTGGACAGTAATTCACACGTAAGGTTTCAGAAAAGAAAGAAAGAAAGAAAAAGATGGAGAGCTCACATGTCTTCAACGTATTTAGAAGCCACCATGATAGTCGTAATAAGAAGCCTATGTACGTTTCTTGAGTTGATTCTAAACCCTGGATTAGCCTGGCAAAACCGATCAATGTAAACATATGCAACGACATAAACTGAAGGTCCTGCACGAGTGTATCGAAAAATTCTCTCAAGATAAGATTGAATTGTCAAGTCCGGTGTCTCATGGCAATCAAAGACTCGAGTTCTGATATCCTTAGATAAAGCCCATGTACAGTTCTTGACAATTCTTTCATTCCTTGCCATGGTTCTCTCAATAAGAGAAGCAAGAACAGAAATGACTAGTGGGGTGTTTGAGTCATTTTGGTAGGAATAGGAGTATAGATCAGATCGGAGTTTTCTCGGAGAAATTGCGAGAGAAGATGTAGCCATTAGAGAGACTCTAGTTTTTATAAGGCAAAGAATTATAAAGAAGGAAGTTCTAACTTCTTGTTGTGGAAAATGAAGGGTCTTGAAAAGGATTTTATACCCGAAAGATTTAGAGTACTGTAGGCTTGGTGGAGAGGGAGAGGGAGAAAAGGTTTCGGCCTTGTGGGGGTATTTATTAGAACTTGGAAATTGCGAGTTTTTAGAACGTTTAATAAAGCGCTCACCAAAGCCAGATAAGTGCATTCATCTTTCTTGTTTTCTATGGGACAAGAGAGAGACTTGGTACAGACCGGAGATGCTTTAGGTATGACAATGAATAATTTCAAGGGCTAGGTAGGTTTGCGTTTTTTCTTTTTACTTTTTTTTTTAAAATTAGCATATTGACAAATTTCTTTTTTTCTAAAATAACACATTTAAAAATTTATTTATAAAAATAACACAGTTATTATAACACATATGTCACACACACACACACGTGATGTTAGTGCAAATCTCACGTGCACACTCAACTACAAGTTAACATTCAATCGAAACAAAATAAAATGAAAATAAAAACAAAATAAAATTTTATAAAATGATAAAAAATAAAAACAAAATATAATAAAATAATAAAAAATAAAATTGACATTTTAAAACATCATGGAGTAACTCTAAATTTTACATGAGCAATATGATTATTGGTGACGAACCACACTATTTCGACCACATGCTCTATCCCATAATGAAAACTGTTTTTCAGCCGGTGATAGACACAGCACAAGTTAATTATTTTTTATTTTATTTTTTATTTATTAAAATATCAAATTATTATTTAGCTTACTTCAATATAAAAAAAAAATAATGTAAAATAATGAAAGTATCCCTACATCAATAATATGTTTTGATTACTTCATTATGCACTTAAACTATCTAATAATAATTCATAGCTAGCTCCAGGATTTTTATTGGGAATTACACCACCGTCGCTATATTGTTCCGATAACAATGCTCTTGAGTATGGGTCAGCGGTGTTTTTTAAAGGTACCTTAGCTTCGGTTAATTTTAAGACTGTATGAAATTCATGCGTGAAATGACTTGATTTTGGCTTACGCTTTACACGTAGGCCTAAATATGCCAAGAAAGTACGACAGTGAATAAAATAAAGAGAAATGACATGGACTGGGAAGGTGCATGGGAAGGAAAGATGGTATCATGATCATATACTATAAGATTTGACTGCCTCCACTTTGTAAAGCCAGAGTACAGACAAACAGCTAAGCTGCTGGTCATTCAATGAATATTAACATTATTATACAGATTTCTCCATCTGTCGAGCTCGCCGACAGTGGGATTGGAATAGCAAGGGAAAGGGCATGGGAGTGAGAGAACGCATCTGCTAGAGTGGTAGGTCTTCTCAGGACCCACAGCAGTGGAAGGCAATTAAAGATGGACTTTGCACTGCATGGAGATTTGTGCACGTAATTTCCAATTGGTCCTTTACTAGCCACACGTGCATTGGCTTCACTCATCGAAATCATCAGATCTCGGTTTTGTAACCTGCAGCACCTGCCGTATCTTCCAGTTTGTCCATCTAGTCCAAGGACGGCGAGGTACCATCGGTCGTTTAGTTTCTCAATTTCAGTCCTACATGTTTCAGTCGGAGAAATGGAATGGGGCGGCGGGCGCGTTCCTGCTAGGTGATTCCACCTTTAATGCCATTGTTAGATCTTAAATGCAACGAAAGATCTGGTCAATTACATGGAATGCTACTAGCTTTTACAAGGAGCCATTAAGTGCTGGAGAGATCTGAAAATTAACATGCAGATTTAGTCTTCTGTGAGACTTTTTAATATAGATGACGTTATAACAAGTTAACTTGGGCTAGGCCGTAAGTCAAAATATTAATGATTTTAGTTTTCGGCGTGAATGGTCTGTTTTGAGCTACATGGGTTTAGTTTTTGTGCAGAAAGTTCACCCAAAATACTACGACACAGTAAGATATTGTCCACGAGTTTTTTCCCCCTTCTTTTGCCTCGTTTTTCCTCAAAATTCTCAATTTTTTGCTTCGACTTTTTCTTCAAGGGGCACGAGGAGATGAAAAGGACAAGTGCTCATTGTGGACAATAGAGGGATTTTGTTTAATAATTGACAATGGGGAGATCTCAAAAACAATGTAGCATTCAATTTTAGAGGACGGTCCATCAAAAAACAAATCCACTTAATTTAGATCCATACATATAGGCCTCCCTGGCCCGCCAATGATTCGATAGGCCCAATCTAAAGGGAGTTGAAAATGAGAGGACTCAATACCTCATCTATGCCAGCTTATGTTCGGTGCACAGAACTAATATTATCTACAGCCCACAGCATATCCACAGAACTAATATTAATTTCCTGAACATCCAAGAAATATAATATATCCGCCTATGGATTTTCAATCAGCAAGACTCCTAACTTAGTCAGCATCAATAAAAGCATGCATGCAATTGGCGGAAGGAGTCATGACTCAAATGCAAACTCTCATAACTCAATTTTTTACTCTTTTTATTTTTATCTTATTTTATTTTATAAAAATAATAAAAAAATAAAATGAATAAAGAATAAATTGAAATTTGGGTCAAGGCAATATAAATTAAAAGGTTGGAGACTTAATTAAACTTTGGATTAGTTTAATTAACCAAATTAAGAGCTTAATTGTAGAATTGATAAATTTTAGGACTTGATTGAACTTAAAATTAGTTTAATTAATGAAATCAGGGGCTTAATTGAAGAAATACCAAAGTTTAGAGCAATTAAGGACTGAATTGAATAATTCAGAAAAACAAGGACTGTGTTGTAAATGGTTCTAAACTGAAGGGGTCCAATTAAAATTTATCCAGCGGCTTGATTACAGAATTGCGAAACACCAATGACCAAATCGAAAATAACCATTTGAATTGGGAAAACGGAGCCGTTTCAGAAAAAAACTATTCATTGCCTTCTTCCTCAGAAACTGTTTCAGCAGTGAAGACGTTTCAGGCTTTCAGCAGTAAAAGTACTAAATTGTTTCAGTTATGGGGCACGTCTCACGGCTACTATCCCTCCCCCCACGATGCATGCCGTTACCACCGCATGGCATTCTCTGGCCTTATAAAAGCCAGAGAAACGCCACGAACCGGGTCAGGGGACGAAAAACAAAGACAGGAACGAAGAGAAAAAAAGAAACAGAGAACAGAGGGGACGACCGGAGAAGCAAACGAGACAGAAACAAGGGAAGAGAACAAAAGGCCAGCGTACCCCAGCTTCGCCTTCGTCTTCAGAACACAAACACAGTAGGCAAATGAAAACAGAGAGACTAGAACACAAAAACAAAAGACCAGAGACAGAGGACGGACGAGCAGAAAAACCAGAGGAGAAAACACGAAAAAAAAACCATTAGAGAGAGAGAGGAAAGCCCAGGAAATAAACACACAGAAAGAACAAGAGAACAACACAGAAGGACGAACCAGAATAGCAGGACTGTTATTCCCCTGTTTCTTCTAAAAGAAACAGGGGAACGCGTGAGAACAAGAAGACAGGGACGAAAGAGAAGGAACAAACACGGGGGAGGACTAGGGAGCACAGAACAGAGGAAACCAGAGGAGAAAGCAAATAGAAAACAGAAAGAAAGAGAAGAGAATCGTCCAAAGCCAGTGTTATTCCCAGTCTTTCGTCTCCAGCAACGCCTGCAAATCAGGTAAGTTTTTCGTCCCCTCCTCTTCCATTTTTTATTACATAGTTACTGTGCAGCTTGAATTTAATTAACCCTTCACTGTGCACGCACGCGTTGCGCGTGCCTTCTGCTGGCCAGCCGGGTCACTGGCTTGGGCCAGTTACCGGGCTGGGCCGCTAGGTCTAGCCCAGGAAATACGGGCTGAGCTAGACCCAGCACAAAAAATTAAAAAAAAACAGAGAAAAATATGGGCTGAGTCTCAGGCCCAGCTGGCCCAATCCCTTTTATTTTATTCTCTTTTATTTTGATATATGGCCAAACAAATCACTTTTTTATATTAGAAAATTTCAAAAAAATTATGGACCCTTTTGAATTTATTTGTAGGTCCCTTGTGTTTTTTTTTAGGGTATTTCACTGTATATTTGATTTATGATTTTTTATTGTGAAATGTAAATCCGGTATTTAATATATTTTATTTTTTTCTTTTAAAAAAAGAGATAAAAAATATGTATGTTTTGTTTCAAATTCATTTTATGGTTTATTCACTGACGCCAGAGCCAAAAATACCATTTGTTTTTTTAGCTATGTAATATTTATCAACATCAGAGTTAGAAATATTCGTATCCGAATATTCACTGACGCTAAAGTCAATAATATTTGAAGCAAACTATCAGTAGCATAGTATGACAGATACTTAGCAATTTAAGACGAAACCAGTAATGCAGCTTACCCCAGGTAGGACGTTTAAGGGATGATAATATCTTTTCTTTTTTTGTAACCAGTCTCGTACCATAGAACCTCTATTGACCGGTTAGGGTTTCTAGTGACCATAATACTATGTGACGACTCTTTAAATAAGACATTTCCTCATCAAAAGAACAAAATACTATAAATCTATTCTTTATAAAAATAAATTAAATTTTTAAAGATCATCACGATGTCGGGTGCAACACAAATCATGTCTAATTTTGTAGCTTTTAGGTAACAAATGATGTGTTTTACATTGCCTCAACGATCAAGAGAAGGGTAATGCATAAATTGACATACTTAGCGATTTTTTTAAAATAATATTTTTTTAAAAAAATTGAAAAAGTAAAATAAATCATTTTTTTAAAATATCATATTTAATGAGTTGTATTGTTAAAACAATGCAATACAGTAAATTGTATTATTAATAATAAATAATTTTTTATAAAAAAATTAGTATAGTAAAAAAAAGGAAAAATAACACATTCTAGAAAAATATTTAGATAAATAACACAATTTAGCGAGCCGCATGCCTCATATGCAACTCTAAATGAATTAATACACAAAAAGAAACATAAATTTATGTATTAAGCAGAAACAAATGCAAATGTTCACATATGTTGTATAGTTTGATATGTTTTCATGTTATGATCCCTTTAACTATATATACCATATTAATTTTGTTTTTTCTTTTTTAGCATCCATCTTATTATGTAGATAATGGGTCTTCGGAAACCTTTTTTTTCATTCTCCATCTAGTTAGATATTTATGTACTATTGACTTAGTATATTCGGGTCACAATAGTGTGTTAGGTGAGGGTAAAAAAATAGGAGTAAATGTATTTTTATATTTTTTTGTTAAAAAAAATTGTTTATAAATTGTTATTGATCAACATTTCATAAGATATAACATACGCGATGAGGTGTGAACAAGATCAATAATACAATTATTATTTGTCATAATTATAATTTATTTGATGCAGTCTAGTTTATAATATGAATTATATTTTTTTTTAAAAAAATGTTTTTACATTATTTAAAAAAAAAACAAAAATAGTCTGGTCTCGCATCTTCATATCACGGATCCACGAGTGGTAAATAAATAATAAATATGAGATTCAAATCTCAACTATCTTACTTGTGCAAGAGTAGCAGCAAGCTATCAGTCACTGCACCGATCAATATTTAAAGTTCTTCTGACACACATATCGGGTTCAAGTAAAACATTCTCAAAGAAATAAATGTACCAAGATGTTATAACATTTAGATCTTAGTTGTCGATAAAATTTATTTGTTGGGAATTAAAAAAAAAAGAAAAAAAAAGGTCCCACTCCAAGACTAGAAGGTATCTCTCCCTATCCCCTACATGAATTATGACACGGACTCGAACGATCTCTACCTTCTAGCGATCATGTGTATGTGGAGATCAATTGACATGGTTCAACATCTGGTCCAAGAAGTTTTAACCTCTTGTCCATGTATAAAGCTGGCCTTCCATGATAATAGCAATTTGACATATATCATGCCACTCACTTCACGTTAATATTTCAGTTCTGGTCACTGTTTCGAATATTTTGCTTTTGACTCTAGACCATCTTTTAAAGGGGCTGGAAACAGATTCAGAACCATTGCTGACCACATTTTTAAGGAGTGGAGCGAGCTGCAGACATTGAACCAGACTCTGGAAATGAGATTTTTTGATGACTTCAAGCAAATCAAGTGTGCCCAGGAGCTTTCTCAGAAGGAAAAAAAAAAACCCAGGAGAATTGAACTAGCATGAGATTGATCTTAATGCGCATGTGGCTGCCTATTTTGATGCTTCCACATGCCTGAAACTGGTTTTGGAAGAGCTAATGTATACTAGGGTTAGCAATAATTTAAAAGGAGAAGCAGGTATATGATCATAAACGTAGCATAGTGTCATGAAAATGAAATTAGCCTAAAGGACAAGATCTCCTTGGAGCATAAACCAAAAGGGCTAGATTTTCAACATAAAGCAAGTGGTGATCTCTCAGTCCAAGCGTCCCTTGCACAATCATTTGTTCCTCTCATATCTAATTATTGCTATACAAAATCACACAAGTGGATGGCCATCACATTCACATCCGAACACCGAAATACTTAGAGAGATTAGCCTCTTGCCTACAGGGGACCCATATTACGTTTCTTACAGTTTAATAAAGGAAACGAAAAATGCAAAAAGGCTAGTCCATTGCATCCACCTAGAAGCATCCATGGGATTGAGGATACTTCCTATGGTACTTCATCTGTTAGCTGCTACATATAAAGAGAAGCAATTGTGGTGCTTCTTGCTCGCAAGTCCTTTCACAACAGACAACGATTTGATGCTAGATCAGACCATCTTTGGTCCCATTCTATGTTGTTATGTACAGATAGCTGTATTGATCACAATGAAAATTACTATAATATACATCTGTTGTCATAGTTGATTTGGACAATTACCCAACAAGAATTTGAGCTCTAGAAAATAAGAGCTTTCTTGTTTATACCAAACTTTAGTTTTCTATGGGTTGATGTACTCATAAGGTTCCAAGAGAACTTTTTAACTTAATTTTTTCTCAACATTCATCATTCATTGATGAGCGTAGCCTATTACTAAAATCAAATATGCTATAAGCTTTTAATTGTAACTTGTGATTTATGAATTTTATATAAAATAAAATACATAATTATATATAGTATTAATTTAAAAACATGACATGGCATATGTATCATTTTAAAGAATATCTTTTATATTCTCTCACTTGGAACATATACCACTACTTGAAAAATAATAATTCCTTTATATATTCCAAAACAACTAGGAAGTGCACACTTGGATGAAAAAATACATCATATTAAACTTCCAACAAGTCATTCATGTCCAACTTTATGTATCCAGATAAATATAAAAATAATACTTTATATGCACAAAATATCATATTAATATCTAAAAATAACATCAAAATGTACACAATCAACTAAAAAAAATAATCTAAAATGTTAAATGGGTTAACTTTATGTATCCCTTTACTAGTCTTGGAATCAAAAACTTTAAAATAATAAATAAAATCCCTCAAACAAATAGCATGTGTCATTGCTTCATAACATGCAATGGATTCTACTTTCATATAGAAGACGCAACAATAGTTTACTGGGTACTTGTCCATAATAAGCTTCTCTGGTTGGTATATATATATATATATATATATACCAATGTCAAAAAGTTTTTATTTTTAAAAAGAATTACTTATTCCCTTTTTTTTATTCAATTGAATCTTTTTTGGCTTTTTTTCATCAATGTTATCTTTCAATATTTAATTGATTTTGAATTAGTATTTATAATTTGTTTTGATTTGTTTTTTATGAGGTTATCACTGTCTTAAATAAGCGTTCCGATAATTGAATTGTGATAAAATTTTGCTATAAGATTGTAGAGATCTTATTTCTTATAGAGTTAAAACTTTGTAGCAATAGGATATTGGAAAAGTCTACCAATATTTTCTGTTCAAGATTTACTATATTTTTCTAGTTGGTTTAGAATTCTTTTTTTTATTTGGTTTAGAATTCTTTTATTACTTTTCTAGATCTATTCAAGATGTTTTTTCCTAGTTTGTTTAGTATTTTTATTATTTTTTCTTTATTTTCAAGTTTCCATATTGGTTTAGGTAAGTTTTAAATTTTATTTAAGGAGTTGTAACTTTCTAGAGAGGCAGATTACTTGAACATAAAATATTTAGTAATAAAATTTTAAAAAAGAGTTTTTATGTGATTTTTTTTAGCATAATTTTGTGTTTTTATAATTGTTGTCCTTCTTATATTGCTTGTTGTTTGTGTTAGTTCTCCACAACAACGTGCAAATCCTGTATTATTTTTATATTTTTTTAATCCACTTGTGTCAAAATAATAAGAACATTGTATTTTAAAAAAAAAATTAAAACTTGGTTTGAAAATTATGATAAGATTTTATCCAAAAACACAAAGATCCTAGTAAAACATTCCCAGACAAATTTGAGCATGTTAATGACATTGAAGGGGTTTTGATTAGAGATGTACATTTTTTTACTTATTTTAAATCATCGAAAAATTTTATAGCAAAAGGTTAAGGTTCTTTTTTGGGATTTAAAATATTAATAAGAAAAGGAAGAATTGTACTGAAAATTAACAAAATTTAAAGTATTATTTTTCTTATAAAAAAAGTATTTGTCATGTTATTAAATAAAAAAAATTAAAATAATCACCATGACACCACATAAGATATCTTAATCTGCATTAGTTTTTTTATTTCACTACTTAGAGCCTGTTTGATATCTTACTTGCGGTTGTTTTTTAAAGTGTTTTTTATTTATAAATGTATCAAAATAATATTTTTTTTTAAAAAAAAATTATTTTTAATATCATCACTTAAAAAAGATATAAA
>Ga0307517_10014521_pt1 | contig 10574 bp, 6 predicted proteins | sample 23_EM_MG_FD_194515 | JGI IMG/M metagenome (GOLD analysis project Ga0307517, IMG submission 194515) | Populus trichocarpa ectomycorrhiza microbial communities from riparian zone in the Pacific Northwest, United States - 23_EM | ecosystem: Host-associated > Plants > Roots > Unclassified | place...
TGGACGCTGATTGGCACCTCGGTCGCGCCGCTGGACACGCAGGCCAAGGTGACCGGTCAGCCGGTCTATGCCAGCGATGTGCGGCTGCCAGGCATGTTGTACGCAGCGGTCGCGACCTGCCCGGCCTACAACGGCAAGCACACGCAGTTCGAGTACGGCGGCAGGCTCAAGAGCTTCGATGCACAGAAGGTGCTGAAGATGCCCGGTGTGCATCATGTGATTCCTGTCGGCGACACGGCGGTCGGCGTCGTCGCGACCAGTTGGTGGCAGGCCAAGCAAGCGCTCGACGCGCTGCCGGTGGTCTGGGACGATGCGGCCGGCGTCGGTGTGTCAACCGACTCACTGCGCAAGACGCTTCAGCAAGGGCTCGATGCGCCCGACTTTGCGATCGGCCACAAGAACGGTGATGTCGATGCTGCGCTCGCGTCAGCGGCGAAGGTGGTGACCGCGGAGCATCACGTGCCCTATCTCGCGCATGCGACCATGGAACCGCAGACCTGCACCGCGCACGTGACGGCCGGGCGCGCCGATGTATGGGCGCCGACGCAGAACGGAGAAGGCACCGCACGCGTCGTTGCGGAAACCCTGGGCATGGATGTCTCCAAGGTCTTCGTGCACAAGTGTCGACTCGGCGGCGGCTTTGGCCGGAGAGGGCTTGCGCAGGACTGGGCGCGCATGTCCGTGCTCATTGCGAAGGCCATCGGGAAGCCGGTGAAAATGCTGTGGTCGCGCGAAGAGGACATCCGGCACGACTTCTACCGGCCCATGATGGTGGCTCGACAGACGGCCGGCTTCGACAAGACGGGCAAGCTGGTCGCGTGGAAGACGCGGCTGTGCGCGTCGTCGATTTTCGCGACGCTGAACCCCGCTCGACTCGAGAACGGTGTCGATGTCGGGATGATGCACGGCTATCTCGAAGAGGACCTCGAGCACGGCAAGGCCTACCACGTGCCGAACTTCGAGGTCGGCTACACGGCGCGGCCTATGGCGCTGCCGGTGGGCTTCTGGCGCGGCGTCAATTTCACGCCCAACGGCTTCTTCCGCGAGACCTTCGTCGACGAGATGGCGCATGCCGCCGGCAAGAATCCTTACCTGTTCCGGCGCGAAATGTACGCGCATGCTCCGCGTTCTCTGGCGGTGATCGACGAGGTCGCGAAACGAGCCAACTGGGGTCGTGCGCCGGCCGGCGTTCATCAGGGCATCGCGCTGGTCGAGCACGAGGACGCCATCTGCGCGCAGGTCGTCGAGCTGTCGCTCGATCGCGATGGCGCGGTGAAGGTCCATCGGGTCGTCTGCGTCATCGATCCGGTGTTTGTCGTGCACCCTGACATGGCGGTCGCGCAGATGGAGGGCGGCATTCTGCAGGCGTTGGCCGCCACGTTGACCGGGGAGATCACGGTCACCAATGGCCGAGTCGACCAGAGCAACTTCCACGACTACCCGCTGCTGCGCATTCACGAGACACCACGTATCGAGACCTACTTGCTGCCCTGCGGCGGTGAGGCGACGCAGGAATGGGGCAGCGTCGGTGAGTGCGGCGTGCCGCCTCTTGCCCCGGCACTGGTGAACGCGCTGTTCTCGGCATCTGGCCAGCGCATTCGCAGCCTGCCGGTGAAGAACCACAAGCTGACCGCGACCTGAAGCCGTGGTCCTCGTCGCGTTTACAGCAAGCTCTCCCGGACCAGGGGAGAGAGAAGCAGGATCTTCAGCCGCGCCGCCGCGCCGAGTTCGGGCTCGTCGTCTTCGACCCGTTCGACGCCGTCTTCCACGATCACCCACTGCACGCGTTCGCCGGAGGGGTTCAGTCGAAGACGATACGTGCCGGCCGACTGCAGCCAATCAACGACTGACAGCACGTCCGACGCCAACTCCGGCGAGTCGATGAGCAGGCCGAACTCGGTGTTCACCTGCGAGGATCGATGATCCAGGTTCATCGATCCCACGAAGGTGCGGCGTCCATCCAGGACCACCAGCTTGGCGTGCGAGCGCCCCACCGTATTGCCCAGCGCGGTTTGCATTGCCGGATTGATGCGACCGAGCGCCGTCGAACTGATCTCATGAATCTCAACGCCCAGCCTCAGCAGCGCGACTCGATAGCGCGCGTAGGCGGCGCCGGCGAGCAGTTCGTCGTTGGCCGCCAGCGTGTTCGTCACGAGTTCGACGTGCACGCCGCGTTCACGCGCCCTTCGCATGCCCTCGAGTCCGATGGTGCCTGGAATGTAGTAGGGCGTGTTGATGGTCAGCGTCGATGTGGTGTCTGCCATGGCTTTGATGACGCGAGCGGTGACGGTCTGCGCCGCGGTTTCGCTTGTGCCGTGGCCGCTGACCTTTTCGGGGTCGTCGGCGAAGACGTCGACCCGGCCAAACAGCAGCTTGAGCGGTGGGCGCCGCAGGTCAGTGCTCAAGAGCCCGTAGCCCAGAACGTCCACTGCGTCCGGGGGCAGCGGGGCGAACACCTGTCCCGCATCCTTGGTCAGACGTTCGAACTCGTCGCGCGCGTCACTCGGGTCTTTGCGCAAAGGTTCGATCGTCTGCAGTGGATACGCCCATCGGCTGTTCCAGTAGCGATCGAAGATTTCCGCCATGCGTGGTACCGCATCGCCCGCGATCAGCAGATCGAAATCGAGGAAGTTGCCCTCCTCGCTGTTGAAAAAGTATTCGTCGGCGATATTGCGTCCACCGGCGATGGCGAAGGCACCGTCGGCGATGAACATCTTGTTGTGCATCCGATGGTTGACCCGCGCGAAGTCGAAAAGGGAAGCTGCCCAGCGAGTGGCCAGGAAGGCGCGGCCGGAGGCGAAGGGGTTGAAGAGCCGTACCTCGACATTTGGATAGGCCTGCAGCCCCTGCAGCATGCCGACGTTATCGGCCGTGTAGAGATCATCGACCAGCAAGCGCACCCGCACGCCGCGGACTGCAGCGTCACGCACGGCGCGCAGCAGTGTGCGTCCGGTCGCATCGTCTTGCAGCAGGTAGTACTGCAAGTCGAGCGACTTCTGCGCATCACCGACCAGTGCCAGACGGGCGTCCATCGAATAGCCGCTGATCTGCAACGGCCGAAAGCCCGCGCCTGCGTCGGCAGGCACACTCTGCGCCGCGATTCGGCCCAGGCCTTCCTGCGCATCGATGGGAATGGCCACGCTCGGCACGCTCTCCGTCGCCGACGGCAAGGACGCGCAGCCCTGCGCCAAGCTGAGCACCCAGGCGACAACGACGAGAAGCACTCTCTCGACAAGAGGGCTCGGGCTCCGACGGAACATCAGCCGCTCATGCGGGCCGCAGCTTGTGCTGCTTCAAGGGCAAAGTCCGGATGCGCTGGCCCGTCGCGGCGAACACCGCGTTCACCAGGGCCGGCGCGAGCGGGGGAAGCCCCGATTCGCCCACGCCGCCCCAGCGCTGGGTTGGATCACCACCGCTCGGAACGATGTACGTTTCGATGCGCGGCAATTCATGGATGCGCAACAGCGGGCAGTCGTGAAAGTTGCTCTGTTCGATCCGCCCGTCCTTGACGGTGATCTCCCCAGTCAGCACGGCGCCGAGGCCTTGCACGATGCAGCCCTCCATTTGCGCCACAACCGTATCCGGGTGCACGACGAACACCGGGTCGATGACGCAGACCACGCGATGGACTCGAACCTCGCCATCTTTGCTGACAGAGAGTTCGACGACCTGCGCGCAGACCGCATCGTCGAACTCGACGACGGCGATGCCTTGATGGACTCCGGGCGTCCTCGGGTGACCCCAGTTGGCGCGGCGGGCCGCTTCGTCCAGCACGGCCAGTGAGCGCGGCGCCTGCGCGAGCAGCTGACGCCGAAAGCGATAGGGATCCTGCTTGGCGGCATGGGCCATTTCATCGATGAAGGTTTCGCGGAAAAACCCGTTCTGCGAGTAGTTCACGCCACGCCAGAAGCCGACTGGGATTGCATTGTTGCGCATCGCATAGCTGATGTCGAAGTTGGGCACGGCGTAGAGCATGTCGGCCTTGAGGAAGCCGTTCATCATGCTGATGTCCTGCCCGTTGCGCATGAATTGCGGTGCGAGCCTTGCAAAGATCGATGCGCCGCACACGCGCGTCTTCCATCCGACCAGGCGACCTTCGCGATCGAAGCCGGCGGTCTGTCGCGCCACGACCATCGGGCGATAGAAGTCGTGCGTGATGTCCTCTTGGCGCGTCCAGATCATCTTGACGGGCTGGCCGACGGCTTTGGCGATGAGCACAGCCTGGACCGCCCAATCCTGGGACAGTCCGCGCCGGCCGAACCCACCACCCAGATGACACTTGTGGACGACGACCTTCGAGGGGTCGAGGTTCAGTGTTTTCGCGACCACCCCCAGCGTGCCTTCGCCGTTCTGCGTCGGTGCCCAGACTTCGGCACGGCCATCGGTCACGTGCGCGGTGCAGGTCTGCGGCTCCATCGTTGCGTGCGCGAGATAGGGAACTTCGTAGTCCGCGGTCACGACCTTCGCGGCGGATGCCAGCGCAGCCTCCACGTCGCCGACATGCTGACCGATCACCACATCCGTGGCGTCGAGTCCTTGCAGCAGCGTCTTGCGAATGGACTCGCTCGAAAAGCCGGTGCCTGACGTCTCGTCCCAGGTCACCGGCAGGGCCTCCAGCGCCTGCTTGGCCTGCCACCAACTGGTCGCGACGATGGCCACTGCCGTGTCGCCCACCGGCAGCACCTGACGGACCCCGGGTGATGAAAGCACCTTCTGTGCGTCAAAGCTCTTGAGCTTGCCGCCGTGCACCGGGCAAGCGCTGACCGCGGCATAGAGCATGCCGGGCAAACGGATGTCTATGGCGTAGATCGGCTGGCCGGTCACCTTGGCCTGCGTGTCGAACTGGGGAATGGATCTGCCGATCAGCTTCCAGTCCTGCGGGCGCTTGAGCGCCACGGTGCCAGGGATCGGGCGGCCCGCTGCCCCCTCGGCCAGCGCGCCGTACCGAACCGTCCGACCCGACGCAGCGTGCGTCACCACACTGTTCTTCGCCGTGCACTCTTCGACCGGGCAATTCCAGCGCGCCGCGGCTTCGGCCAACAACATGGCGCGCGCCTGGGCACCGGCCTTGCGCAGGTATTCATGCGAACCGCGAACCGAGATGCTGTCCGTGGTCACCATGTTGCCCCAGGGCCGGTTGCGTGCCGCGTGCTCCGCGACCGGCGCGTACTCGGGCCGCACCCGGGCCCAGTCGCACTCGAGCTCCTCGGCCACCAGCATCGGCAGCGCCGTGAAGATGCCTTGCCCCATGTCCGAGCGCGCCACGCGGATCACGATGGTCTCGTCCGCCTGGATCACGACCCAGGCGGCCAGCTCTCGCGGTGGTGATGGCATGTCCGGGCGGCCCTGTGCATCCGCGAACTCGTGCTTCACGCCGAGCACCAGCCCGCCGGTCAGCGCGCTGATGCCAAACGCAAAACTTCGCCGCGTGAACTTGGCTTGCAGCACGGTCATGGTCTTGCCTTTGCTTCCGTCGCTGCCGGGGTCGCCTTGCCCGCGGCGTCCGGCTTCTTGCCGGAGGCGGCCTGCTTGATGGCGGCCCGAATGCGCGGGTAGGTGCCGCAACGGCAGAGGTTGCCCGCCATGGCGTCGTCGATGTCGGCATCAGTGGGTTGAGGCTTGCTCGCCAGCAACGCGGCCGCCTGCATGATCTGGCCGGATTGGCAATAGCCGCATTGGGGCACCGCATGCTCGATCCACGCGACTTGCAGCGGATGCAGGCCTTTGGCACCCAGTCCCTCGATCGTCGTGACCGACGCGCCGTTGAGGCTGGCCAGCGGGGTGACGCAGGAGCGCACGGCGTCCTTTCCGACATGCACGGTGCAGCAGCCGCACAAGCCGGCGCCGCAGCCGAAGCGCGTGCCCATCAACCCGACCTCGTCGCGCAAGTACCACAGCAACGGGGTTTGCGGGTCGCGCTCGAAGCGACGCTGGATTCCATTCACCAAAAAGTCGATCATGGCATTCTGGTCCTCGTGAATTGCCTGTGGGCAGCGAGTGGATGAACGTGCCCGTTCGGGGCGAACGAACTCCGGCATGCCATCGATGCTCGCGACCAAATGTGCAGAGAAGTTGAAGCCCCTACATGTCCTGGTGTGCACTGCCAGAGTGGCGACTCAGTGGTCACAATCTTCCAATGCGTGTTGGCATTTCTACCCGGCTGTTTCTGGCCATCCTCGCGACTTCCGCGCTGACCGTACTGTTGGTCAGCGGCGCGACGCGCTGGAACTTCGAGCGCGGATTCCTCGGCTACCTGAACGAACTGGCGGTCGAGCGCATGGACACGGTTCTGCCGCGCTTGACGCAGGCGTATGCGGAGCATCGCAACTGGGGATTTTTGGGCGAACCCACCCGGGTTTGGTACAAGCTGTTGCGGCCGGCACCGGGTGAGGAGCTTCCCCCTGGGGGAATCGATGCGGTGCTGCCCCCGGACCTGACCGGCGCGTTGTCTCGGCTCGGTCTGCTGGACGATCAACAGCGATGGATCGCGGGCTATCGAAACATCGCGATGACGATGCAGCATCGCGCCGTGGTGGTCGACGGGCGCACCGTGGGATGGCTCGTGCTCGCGCCGTTCCAGAGCGTCGCGGATGGCGGCGACCAACGCTTCGTCACTGGACAATGGCACACGACAGTCGGGGTCGCAGGCGTTGCTGTCGCGCTGGCCGCCTTGATCGCCTGGTGGGTGGCGCGCCGTTTGCTGGCACCCGTGAAGCAGGTGGCAGCGGCCACACACCAGTTGATGGCCGGCCACCGCGATGTGCGCGTCGATGTCGACAGTTCGGACGAGGTCGGCCAGTTGGCACAGGACTTCAACCGCATGGCGCAGACACTGGATCGAAACGAGGTGCTCAGGCGCGAGTTCGTCGCCGATGTGTCGCACGAACTGCGCACGCCGCTCACGGTGCTGCGGGGCGAACTCGAGGCGCTCGAGGACGGTATCCGGCCGCTTGATCGCGCGGCCATTACGTCACTGCAAGCAGAGGTCCGGCAACTGGGTCAGCTGGTCGAAGACCTGTATGAGCTGGCGCTGTCGGACGTGGGCGCATTGACCTATCGGATGGACACCGTGGACCTGAACATGCTGCTGGTGGGGGTCACCGGATGCCACGACTCGGGATTCAAGGCGGCAGGTCTGAAGTTCACGTTGACGCTGCCCGACGTGCCGGCCCGGATCCAGGCCGACGCCGGGCGTCTCCAGCAACTGTTCGACAATCTGCTGGAGAACAGCAGGCGCTACACCGAGGCCCCCGGCGAAGTGAGGCTCAGTCTGACCGAAGTGGCAGCGCATTGGCAGATCGACCTGTACGACAGCGCACCGGGTCTGCCCTGCGAACAACTGCCTCATCTGTTCGAGCGCTTCTTTCGAGGCGAAAGCTCGCGCAACCGTGCCACCGGCGGAGCCGGTCTGGGCCTGGCAATCGGCCGCAACATCGTGTTCGCCCACGGTGGAAGTATTGAGGCCAGCGCGTCGCCCTTGGGTGGCGTTGGGATCCGGGTCAGACTTCCCGCAGAACGGAGCCGGCCGTGAGCGATGCGCGCCACATTCTGATCGTCGAGGACGAACCCAAGCTGGCGCGACTGCTCGCCGACTACCTGCAAGCCGACGGGTACACGTGCACCCTCGTGCACGACGGGCTGGAGGCCATGCCGGCGATTCGCGCGCACTCGCCGGCGCTGGTGGTGCTCGACCTGATGCTGCCGGGTCGCGACGGCGTCTCCATCTGCCGCGAACTGCGCAGCACCTCCACCGTGCCCGTGATCATGATCACCGCACGTGTGGACGAAGTCGACCGGCTCCTCGGCCTGGAGGTGGGCGCTGACGACTACATCTGCAAGCCCTACAGCCCGCGCGAAGTTGTGGCGCGGGTGAGGGCGCAGTTGCGACGCGCCGGATGGGGCGCCAACCCGGTGCCTGCGGGAGGGCCGGGGCTGGTGGTCGTCGATGAAGCCTCGCACCGTGCCAGCATCTGCGGACAGGCACTGGACCTGACGCCCGCCGAGTTCCGCCTGCTGCGCACGCTCGCGGCACAGCCGGGGCGGGTGTTCTCGCGCGATCACGTTCTGGATCAGCTGTATGGGAGCGGCCGCGCCGTGACGGACCGCACCGTCGACAGCCACGTTCGCAACCTGCGTCGCAAGCTGTTAACGGCCACCGATGGCCTGGACCCCATCCGTTCGGTGTACGGTGTGGGCTATTCGTACGAGTGGCCGCAGGCAGCTGGCGCAGAGCCCTAGCCGTTGGCCCACCCGCCGCCAAGCGCCCGATACAGGGAAACGCGGTTGGTCTGCTCGAGCAAGCGCAGCGTGATCGAGTTCTGTCGCACCGCGTACAGTGCGCGCTGCGCTTCGAGCACATCGAGGTAGCTGCTGGCGCCGCGCTTGAACAGCGCATCCGAGAGGGCATAGCTGCGCCGCGTCGCCTCAGCGAGGGCCTGCTGGGCGGCGAGTTGCTCGGCCAGCGTGCCGCGTTGGGCCAGTGCGTCGGCCACTTCGCGGAACGCGACCTGCAAGGTCTTTTCGTAGTTCGCCACGCCGATGGCCTGCTGCACTTCGCTTACCTGCAGGTTGGAACGGCGAACCCCCGCATCGAAGATCGGCAGGTTGATCTGCGGCACGAAGTTCCACGCACCACTGCCAAGACCGAACAGATCGCTGAGGCTGCGGCTCTGCGTGCCGGCCGCGGCGGTGAGGGAGATGCTCGGGAAGAAGGCCGCGCGTGCAGCGCCGATGTCGGCGTTTGCGGCGCGCAGCTGGCGTTCGGCGGCCAGGACGTCGGGCCGGCGCCGCAGCACATCGGCAGGCACGCCCGCCGGAACGTCGACAAGCAGGCTCGTGGGCGCAGCGGTGTCGTCCGCGGCGCCGATCGCGACACCCACGGTGGGCAGCATCTCGTTGCGCAGACGCGCGCCGGCCAGCAGTTCCAGTGCGTTGCGGTCGAGAGCGATCTGACTCGTGTAGCGCGCCACGTCAAGCCGCGCCGATTCGACGGTGGTCTGTGCCTGCGCCAACGCCAATCCCGAGGTGGCGCCGAGCTCCCGCATGCGGCGGGTCAGCTCGTAAGACGCCTGTTGGCTCTGCAGGGTCTCGCGTGCGAGTTGCAGCCGGTCGGTATCGGCCGCGAGCGTCAGCCAGCCGCTGGCGACTTCGGCAACCAGGCTGATCTGCGCGCTGCGGCGGTTCTCTTCGACGGCGAAGAAGCTCTCGAGCGCCGCGTCGCTCAGGTTGCGGATCCGACCGAAGAAGTCGAGCTCGTAGCTGCTCACACTCAATCCGACGTTGTACTGCGTGCTCGTCGATGCCCGCCCGCTGTCGCTGGTCGTCGCCGGTGTGTGCTGCCGGCTGCCGCCGGCCACGCCGTTCAACTGCGGCAGAAACGCACCGCGCTCGATGCGGTACTGCGCCTGCGCCCGATCGATATTCAGCACGGCCACGCGCAAGTCGCGGTTGTGCTCGAGGCTGACCTCGACGACCCGGCGCAGGCGGTCGTCGGTGATGAACTCGCGCCACCCGATATCGGCCGCAGCCTTGGCGCCGTGCGAAACCGGGCCACCCGATGCCCAGTCGGCGGGCACAGGTGTCGGCGGCCGCACGTAAGGCGGTGCCAGATTCACGCAACCGGCGCAAAGGGCTGAATACAACAGAGGAACGCCGCACCAGCGGACGCTTCCTGACCCGCGCATCAGTGTTCTCCTGCGATCCGCGCCGACGCGAGCGCAGTCTGGACTGGAGTTCTGCGAAAGAGGCCGCGGATCAGCACGTAGAAGATCGGCACGAAGAAGATGCCGAGCACGGTCGCGGTCACCATCCCGCCCAGCACGCCGACGCCGATCGAGCGCCGGCTGCCCGAGCCCGCGCCGGTGCTCAGCGCCAGGGGCAGGACACCGAACATGAAGGCCAGCGAGGTCATCAGGATCGGCCGCAGGCGCTGGCGCACCGCCAGGAGCGTCGCTGCGAGCAGCTCCATCCCCTGTTCCTGCAGCGCCTTCGCAAACTCCACAATCAAGATCGCGTTCTTGGCCGACAGCCCCACGGTCGTCAGCAATCCAACCTGAAAGTAGACATCATTGCGCTGGTCCGCCAGCGTGCACGCGAGCAGCGCGCCGAGAATGCCGAGCGGCACGACCAGCATCACCGAGAACGGAACCGACCAGCTCTCGTACAGCGCGGCCAGACAGAGGAACACGAACAGGATGGACACCGCGTACAGCATGGGCGCCTGTGCGCCCGACAGCCGCTCCTGATAGGAGCTCCCGGTCCACTCGAAACCGATGCCCGGCGGCAGCTCCTTCATGATGTTTTCGATGATGCTCATCGCCGTGCCCGAACTCACGCCGGGCGCGGGGTCGCCGATCAGCTCGTACGACGGCATCCCGTTGTAGCGCGTCAGCTGCGTGGCGCCAAAGGTCCAGTCGCCGCTGGCGAAGGCCGAGAACGACACCATCTCCCCCGCTGTGTTGCGCACGTACCAGCTCCCGATGCTGTCGGGCTCCATCCGGAACGAGGCGTCGCCCTGCATGTAGACCTTCTTGACGCGACCGCGGTCGATGAAATCGTTGACGTAGCTGCCGCCT
>Ga0307517_10014524_pt1 | contig 10572 bp, 4 predicted proteins | sample 23_EM_MG_FD_194515 | JGI IMG/M metagenome (GOLD analysis project Ga0307517, IMG submission 194515) | Populus trichocarpa ectomycorrhiza microbial communities from riparian zone in the Pacific Northwest, United States - 23_EM | ecosystem: Host-associated > Plants > Roots > Unclassified | place...
CAACGCTTTTACCTGAAAACGAGGTCAAATAATAAGTCAACGAGTCTCCTCTAAAGAGAGACCAACGTGGGTCGAACATAGTATTATGTTCAACTCTTATTTTTGTAGAATAATAATAATATTAATAATAATAAGAAGGGTCAATAAATATAAAAAAATATTGAATCTAAAAACAAAAAAAAACCATTGAATTGCAAGACTAATGATTTAGGGTCCAATGCTAACTAGACAAACATCCACTAATAATAAATGACTTGCAAATAAGCTTAGAAAATAACTTAGATAGTTAATGGTATGAATTTAGGAAGACAAATAGTTGAGATAATCTTTCCTTGGAAAGGTTGATGGAGTGGTGATTTTTATCTTCTCTTAAGCAAAACCAAATCTTTACTCGTATCTCTAAAACCAACACATATTTTAGGACTCTTAGTCTCTTTAAATAATTAGATGACGACTCTGTTTTTCATATTTTTTTTTTAAGTTTAGAGGTCTCATTTATGTTGAGGGTGACAACTTAAATGCCAAACAAGTTTTGATAAGTATGTAATAAAAGAAAACTAGCTGAAAGTAATGTGAAGGCATTATAAAAGAAAGCTAAAAAAAAAAAATTATACCTTCTAACATCTTACTAAAATTGTTTTATTGTTAAAAGAGAAGGTTGGTAAGGTTGGTTGAGTGATGATTTTCATTACTTGTATAAACATTTGTATGAATGTGTGTTCCTAAAAAAAATAACTAAAAGTCAACATAATCATTGTGGATTTTAAGTGGAAACAACGTGGATTGTGATAATGATTTTGTTTTTTAATATTTTTTTTTTGCAACTTTGGTTATCACAGTCTCAATCCCAATATTAGGTTAATGCTCGGTTTTGTGACAATAATTAGATTTTTTTGTTTGCAAAAAGTAAAAAATAAAGGGATTAAAATTAAATGTGGGTGAAAATATAACCTTTTTTTACCCAACATTGTTCATTCAAAAGTGGTTAATGCCCTGTATTATGATAATAATGGAGTCATTGCATAAGCAAAGAAATCAAGGTCTCATCAATTATCTAAACAAGTACTTAAGAAATTACATTTGATTTGATAAATCAATGAAATAAAAGATGTAAAGATAGAGTAAGTATCTACCAAAAAGAATCTAGAAGATCCTTTTACTAAATCACTATCCATGCAGAAGCATTAATACTATATGTAACAATATGGTATTAGATATATGAGTGATTGGTTTTAGTGCAAGTGGAAGATTGTTAATTTAATATGTTCTGTAGCCAATTGGTTGGTTACACATAACATTATTATATTCATATAAATACATATTTATTATTAATAAAGACTTAATTTATCTTTAATATTCATATAATATTAGATTAATGAATCTAATATTTGATTTATGAATTTAGAGTAAAGATAAAGTCCATGTGATAAAAATTCTTTGCAAAGAAAATTATGAAGTTGTTATAATTGTAGGATTCCAATTGCATCAAAGCATTGTTCCTAAAATGTTCTTGGTTGATGCTCTCTTAAATACCGAATATTTATTAGAGCTGTAGAGATTGGTACACATTATGTCATTTGTTTTATGAAAGGAAGAAGTTGTTCTTATAAGTTGAAGTATAAGGGATACCTAAAACTAATATATAAGTGCTTATTATAAGACAAGTACACTGAACTGACCCGCATGAAAATTCTATATGGAGAGATCACCCATGCCTATGGAAAAACTGATGTGACGGTTGTGTAAGTGATCATTAGACTTAAGATCACTAAGTTAACTTATATAGAGAATGTTATAATTTGATCCCGTTACATGTTATCTTAATCGATATAACTATTGGGCAGATATTGGGTATAACATGAACTATATGAAGGTACTAGAGTTATCAATAGAGGATTCATGACCCTATGTGAATTAGAGAAAATGTTCCATGTATTTTCAAATAGTACTGATTGAGAAATCCTTGGCTAAGATGGAATGATATTTAAAAAGAGTTTCAAATCTTATTCAAACAATCAATGACTATTATATGGAGCACATAATTTAACATGACAAACATACTTCATACTTTAATGTTAAATCAGAATATTGTTAAAAATATATTAATTACACTGAGAAACTGGTCACTGAAAGGTTAAATCAAACCACTAATGACTTTTCTAATATTTAGAGGATCATGACATGTTACTATATGATGCACCTGATTTTCAAATATAAATTAATCAATTGTTGAATTGATAATAAATTAAATTATTTAATTTATTTAATTTATTTAATTAGAATTAGAATTTATTTTTGGACCAACATATTAGGAACCTAATAGGTCACACACATTAAGAACCATTAGTCATAAATTAAACTAGGATGATTTCATTAAGTATGACTTGATTAAAATATATTTTAGAAATTAAGGACTAGAATATAATTAATATATGGATTATATTTCTAGATCTAGAAAAATCAAGGACTTGACTGAGTTAATTTCTAAAATTTTCTTGAATTAATGTATAGATATTATTCAAGGGGCAAGTTGATATTTTGCCAATTTATTGGGTTTTCGGATTTTTCTATAAATAGAAGCTATACCTCTTATGTTTTGGAGTTGTTATCTATTAGAAAAAAAAACTATGTAAGTTAGAATAGAGAGCTAGCATTTTAAGCATAGCAATCCCTCTCTTCTAAATAAAGATTTAAGATATTTCTTATTAGTGGTTTGTGTGAATTACCGTTGGAGGTCGGACAATAGGATCACTTGTGGATTGTGACAACTAAGCCTTTAAAGAATTATTTAAAGCTAAAGAAGATAAGATCTTTAGGTAATAAATTCCTAAATAACTCTAGATATGTCTAACAGGATCCTAGGGACACACAAACAATTTTGTTTTATGGTTTTTATTGCGTTTATGACATTTAGGAATCTAATAGTGGTGTTAGAGCTATCGTTAGACAACTAGAGTTGTTGATTGCTTGTTTTAATTGTTATTGATTTAATTTTGAATTAATTTTATTTACAAAAATTATTTTTCCCAAAAGTAATGTTTTCTCATAGTTTTTTTTTTAAATGGTAGTGCTAACAACAGTGGCGCCAGATCTGTTGGTGCTCGTTGCTGGCGTGAAGGGAAATAACCACGGTTGTTGCCTCATCAGGCATGCTACAAAGATTAGTGTGAGGCTACTGCCTGGCGCTGGTGGTAGATGCAGTGCGGGGCTACTGCCCCGCAATGCTAGCGATGCAGCGACAACCATTATTACTGTTGTCGCTATTGTTGCTGGCGATAGGCAGTGTGGTCACTGTCGGTTGCAGCAATAGGATAGAGATAAGGGACATTAAAGTTGACATTTTGGCTTTTGGGATATAATTATGATTTTGCCCTTTCTTATATAAAATGTTGATTTTATATTTTAAAATTGAAATTTAATTGTGAAATTAATTTTCCTAAAGGAATAGGATTGAATTAAAATGTTTAATTCAAAATTTATGTGTTTTGTAATATCCTAATTGGATGAGGATCTAATTAAAATGTTTAATTAAATAATGTTTAGAAATTTTTTTTTTCTAAAATAAAGAGAGAGTTTTTTTTTTAAGTTGAAAAAGTTTATTTAATTGATCCTAAAATAGTTTAGGATATTAATAAGAATTTTAATATGATTAATTTTCTTATTAAATTTTGAAAAAAAAATTTCAAAGAAAACTTGTGTTTAATAAAATTTATTATGTTTGGGAAATTATCAAATTAGATTTGATTTAATATTTCTAAAAGTTAGAAATATTATTTTAAAAATTGCACATAAAGCCATTAATTAGAATTGAAGGATGCAATAATTATATTATGCATAGTATTATGTTATTATGCTTGATGAATATTTATGGACATTAAAGACCAATGTGATTGTGTTTTTATGGTTGAAATAATAAATAGGGTATGCGTGTCCTGTCTTTTATTTATTTTTCTTCCGGGTTGTAAAATTATTTTCTCATCTAATTCTCCTCGAATGTAACTTGAGGTTCCTTATACAATTATGTAAATGTTATGTAATTTAGAAATGTAAAAATTTAGATTTGCAACAACTACCTAGATTTTGGCCACCTAATTCCCTTCAATGGCTCAAGAAAATTAGTTTAGATATGTTTATAATCATCCAATTAGAATGCATGTTAAGGGTGTATGTTTATATATAAATTGTTATGTATGAAATGTATATATGTTATGTCATGTTATGTTATGTATGAGACCTAATTAATTGATAATAAATCTATCATTAATATATCAAGTACAAGTTGAGAACATGAATAATTACCTTCTGATTTTATATGCATAAAACCAGAATTTTATTCATGGATAACTTATTGAGTCACTCAAGATTACCGTTAATCAAATATGTTTAATACTATAAAAATTAAGTTCTACTTAACTAACCTATATGATCTGGATGAGTCACTCATGATCATATAAGGTTAGAGGCATGGGTTGGGTGAAACATATAAGATATGTTTAGAAAAAGGCTTGTGCCCTAACTGATCTAGGATTCACATAGAGATGTGATTGATAAATTGTTGTCTATCTAATTTAGTTTATTTTAATGTGTTGAGTCATTTGAGGTTAGATAAATTAAATGGGATCCTAACCCACTAGGAAAATCTAAGTGAGATTTCCCAAATTAATATGGAGAGCTATTAATTTGCAAGAAAATAATGAGAAATCAAATAAGTATTAAAAACCTTATCTAAATTTAGAATTTAAATATATATGCATGAAACTAATACTCTTTATCTTTATATAAATAAGTTGGTAGATCAAAATGAGTAGTAACATATTCCTACGAAGTATATTTGATGCTAACAAATTGACTGAACCAAATTTCTTGGATTGGTACCAAAATGTGAGAATTGTTCTCAAGTAAGAATAAAGGTTATATGTTCTAGAAAATCCAATTCCAAATGCCTCTGCTGAGGATGTTGAAGAATAAGTTAGGAATGAACATCAACGTCATGTTAATGATGATAAACAGATTGCATGTTTAATATTAGCCAGTATGTCACATGTACTTCAAATGCAACATGAGAATATGGATGTCCATACTATGATTGATTAATAAGTTAGGAATGAACATCAACGTCATGTTGATGATGATAAACAGATTGCATGTTTAATATTAGCCAATATGTCACATGTACTTCAAATGCAACATGAGAATATGGATGTCCATACTATGATTGATTATGCATCTAAACGAATTGTTTGATGAGGCTAGTAGGACCGAGATGTATGAGACCTCTAAGAAATTATTTTGTTGCATGATGATAGAGGGTTCTTCAGTCAACACCCATGTTTTGAAAATGATTGGGTATATTAAGAAATTAGACCAATTGGGTTTTGTCATAGATCATGAGTTAAGTGTTGACTTGGTCTTGCATTCATTACCCAAAAACTTTTTGCAATTCATTATGAACTATCACATGAACAAGTTGGATAGTACATTGTTTAATATGCTTAAGACTGCTAAAGGGATCCTTAAGAAGAAAAAAAGCCAAGATCTTCTAGTTCAGTCTTCTAAAATGTTTAAGAAGAAGGATAAGAAGAATAAGGGTGTTGTCTCTAAAGGAAACAAACCTAATGAAGCGTCAAGAAAGATAAGGGCACTTGTCATTATTGTGGCAAGGAAGAACATTGGAAGAGGGATTGCATGGAATGCTTTGCAACCATGAAAGCAAAGAAGCTTAATGAAGCTTTTATTTTAGGTATGTTTATAATTGAAAACTATCTTACTACTTTACATTGTAGTTCTTGGGTATTGGATGCAATCACATTTGCAATTGTATGTAGGAATTAAAAAAAAGTAGAAGATTAGTTGAAGGTAAAGTATACCTATAACTCAGTAATGAAGCAAGGGTTGTTCTAGTATTTTAATATATTGTTTCCATTTTATTTAGTATTAAATGGATTTAAATTTATGATTGAGAAAAATATTATTTTTTTTATAATAATAATGTTTTTATGGATCCAGTAATTATATGGATGGTTTGTATATACCTAAATTTAAAATGCCTAGGTTTAATATAAACTGAAATAAAATTGAAGTACATATTGGAATAAGTATTAAGAAATTTTGATTGGATCGAGGTGGTTAATATTTAACCAAATATTTCAAGGATTATCTAAAAGAGAATGAGATTCTCTATACCTCCTAGAACACTACATCTAGATGAAATGTATTCATAAGGTTAAAACATTGGATGCTTAGCCTAAACCTTAAGAAACACAAAATCTCCATAAATTTGGTAAGACATGTCATGCATTAATGAGATAAAGGCCTCTCATAGAAATTGTGAATGACATGCTGCTTGTAATTGATGAGCCTACCATATTAAAGAAATGACTTGAAGCTATAAACTTTTTGTACTAACCAAGTTTGAAACTTGGTTGATCCACCTGAAGGGATAAAACCCAATGGATCTAAGTGGGTCTTTAAAAGAAAGATTAACATGAAAGACAATGTATAAACATACAATGCAAGCTTTAAGGAGTAAGAATATCTAATTTTGATGGTATAATCAACAAATTTGATTTAATTAAAAATATGGATAAACCTTGTGTTTACAAAAAGTTATTGGGAGTGGTGTCGTTTTTCTAATATTATATATAGATGATATATTATTGTTAAGAAACGATATCTTTACTTTCATTAGTAAAGTTTTGGCTATCCAAGAATTTCTCCATAAATAAATTTGGAGAAGCAACCTATATATTGGATATAAAATCTATATAGATAGATTTAGAAGGTTGTTTAAATTATCTCAATCCATGTATATAGACTAGATGCAAAAAATAGCTTAGCATGGAAAAATCTAAGATTAGATTCTTATCTATTTTGCATAGAACACCTCCCTCAAAAAACATCTGTTTTAAGACACAGATTGAGAGAGATATGATGGAAATAATATCCTATACTTGGATATAAGATCCATCAATGAAGAAGATAAACTAGAAGTTCAAAATTATTTGAATTAAGATTTTTTCCTTGAAATGTTGGAAAAATAGTAAATATTGTTGACTTGTGGGTCATATATTAATATTTGTAATATCTTGTATTTTAATTATAACAACTAAATGAAAAATGGACTAATGATATGGTTGGACGAGATTGAGTTTAACCAGATTTTATATGAAGATTATATCAACAAGCATATGGAATTGAATAAAGAAGTTCATCAACAAGTCCAAGATAAAGCAAGTGAAGACTTGGCTATTAAGGATTCATTTTAAAGATTAGTGTTAAATCTTTATATCTTACTCAATAACAAACTAAAATGAACTCACACACTTCACATTGTATGCATAAATATAATTGATATACATTTAATCGATTCAAGTTTCACCAAGTTTGAAACTGTTAAAACTAGTATTTAAGTTAAATAGGTCGATCGTTGTTCATTTGTGATGAACACCTGAAAATTTTACAGGAATCAGTTGATCGAATGATATGGTCATTTGAACTGATCAATCGCTTTAATCGTCAAAGGAATTCCAACGGCTAGTTTTTGTTTTGGAAACATATATATAGCTCTCTTTTATGCATAATAAATTAGAGATTTTGAACATAGATGATATAGAAACTATTTCAAAAGAAAAAACAACTAGAAATCAACAATCATAACATACTCTAAGTTGTGCTAAATTAAATCTTCATATTCTAGCACAAGAGTATAAAATCTCAAACTCATTATACTTACACACCTTCAATCATCCTAAATGTTATTGAGTGAGCTATAGAGATTATAGTTTTCAATTGTATAATCTACCTTTTGGTATTGGAGCTTAGTTTTCATATATATAAGTTTGCTTAGACTTGAGTAGAATGTTAACCATTAGTTTTAATGTTCATAATAAAGGATCATCAACCTTTAGACCACATTTCTTTGATGATGATAACTATGTCTATTGGAAAGTTAGGATGATTATATATCTTCAATCTATTGATTATTATTGATGATTTTCTATTGAAAATGGACCTCATAAGCCTACTAAGATTGAAGTTGATATAATGATTCCTAAACCTAGAAGTGAGTATACCGACAGTGATAAGAAGTTATCTTCTATGGATGCTAAAGTTATGAACACTTTATATTGTGTTTTGATTAGAAGTGAGTTTAATAGAATATTATCTTGTAAAAATGTTAGGGATATATGGCATGCTTTATTGCTTTATAAGTAACTAATGAAGATACTAATCAAGTTAAAGAATCCAATTTGGTTATGCTTGTACATCAAGATGAGTTATTCAAAATGCTTCCAAATGAATCAAAATATGGATTTAGAAGATTTCTCATTGGTGGTTCATGTGAATTATTGTTGGAGGCTGGACAATTGAACGGCTTGTGGTTTGTGACAACCCAACCTTTAAAGAATTATTACAAGCCGAAGAAGATCAAAATTTTAGGTAATAAATTCATAAACAACTCTAAATCTGTCTAATGAAATTTTAAGAACTCCCAAATAATTTTATTTTATTATTTTCGCTGCGTATATAACGATGAGGAATCCAACACCTATTTCATTAGCTAGCAAACAAATTTAGTTGGAACTTAATAATTTGTTACGTGGAAATAGGCACAGCCCACCCCAACATGCCTCCATGTTATACTGTGTGTCTTGGTGACCCAGATCCAGCAACGCAACTTGTCATGTATCAGCAGAAATGAATGACAAAATGCAATCTACTTTTCAGATATCAATGCTAAGACTGATTCCCCTGCGTTCCAAATTCAGGGAGTTCAGCCAAATTTTCCAGCTTTCAAAGATACATTACCACAAAATTGTAAAGCACAATCTTCCACTGATGCACATGCAGCTCAAAATTCATAACATCCTTCACGACAAAGACCCCGTGGTATTCCATGACCTAGCACATTAATTCACCTTGAGGATATATTTTGTACCTTAATATACCAACAAACGTATTGTCCTGTTTCTTATTTGTCTAATAATTATTTGGTGTCTTACTTGCTGGATCACTGCTAAGATATATTGCTGTAAACATTGCTTGGTGGTGTCGAGCCCTGTAATTAAATAAGGCAGCGGCATGTGTGCTTACCGTTCATTTAGTAATGAAGCTCAATTTTGGTGTAAATTGTGCCCATTGCCGACCATTTGTAATAAGATTCTTAAGCAAATGTAAATGACAATGTTGTCTGATTTTCAGATCGAGAGGCGGACACACTCATTTTCCCAAAATGGTTTTGAACAACTACAAGAGATTATCTTACAAGCTAGATAACATTTTTAAATGGCCCGCTGGTATTTAAATATTATGCATAGCTTTAGCAAGCAGAGTGCCAGAGCATGATCATCTACAGCCTACAGGATGATTTTAGCATGTGACCCATCACCAAACTATTCTGAGATTGAAAATTCTTAACCACCTGATAATGACAAACACAAGCCCTCGTCTATTTTTATTTTTATTATATATATATATATATATATATCATTCATAAAAACAAATCAACTAACGTAGGAGAATGTGTTGAATAGGAAATAGAAAACAAAGCATCTGCAAAACTACAAAAAGCAAGCCAACCTATAATTACTAGTTGCTAAAGTACCTTACTTAGCATAAAAACTTGGAGCCGTCTATCAATTAAGTAATCATGAAAACTCAAATAGTAAAAAAAAATTAAACTCAAATAGTGAAAAAGATTTGAAAACCACAACTGTAATGTTGGGGAGAAGGCTTGATTCTGCTGTAAGCTCGTTAACCCTTGAATTTGATTTTGTGTATCAAACTTTCTATAATGTTAATTGCTAATGACTGGATTCGTTGTTTGGTGTCTGAAGGCACCGGAGGTGATATATCAAGTACTAGAACAATCACTTGGCAATGTAGAGGGAGTTGTTTTTTGTAGTAATATACAAGACACAACTGAAGTCTATATATTCTGCTCGGTTGACAAGGGAAATTACGGAACAAAATGCATACAAATTTATTTTATTCTTGGTATGTATTATCATCAAACTTGTAATTTTTAAAATTCTTTTTCAGTATTTGAGTTTCAATTTCTTTTACTATTTGAGTTTTCATGATTACTTAATTGATAGACGGCTCCAAGTTTTTATGCTAAGTAAGGCACTTTAGCAACTAGTAATTATAGGTTGTCTCCATGATTTTCATATTTGGATAACAAGGAAACACAACTTTGAGATCCATGTGTAATCCCCTTGGGACAAGATCTCTTGAGTTTGTTTTTTCAAAAATAATTAAATTGCATATATGGTGAAGATCCACTCTATCTCTTGTTTTTAAATGATGAAATTTTGGCTAAAAATTGTCTTTGAGATAGTCTTAACAAGCAAACACTTTATCCTAGTTGTCTCCATTTCTTTCAGCCTTTGAACATTTAGCAAACACTATTTTGAGATTGATGTGCAATTCACTGTCATGTTAGCTGATCCATTTTAAGATTGATGAACATGGCCATACTTTGAAGCCCTTACAAGGCTACAACACTATACTATACAAGAATATTTTGTTCTTCCTCTCCTTTTTTTTCCTTTTTTTTTTTTTCTAAAATTG
>Ga0307517_10014525_pt1 | contig 10571 bp, 1 predicted proteins | sample 23_EM_MG_FD_194515 | JGI IMG/M metagenome (GOLD analysis project Ga0307517, IMG submission 194515) | Populus trichocarpa ectomycorrhiza microbial communities from riparian zone in the Pacific Northwest, United States - 23_EM | ecosystem: Host-associated > Plants > Roots > Unclassified | place...
CATACCTTAAAATAAGGATAAAATCTTCGATTATTCATTATCTCTGCGGGAACTGTATCCCCTAGGTCTTTAATAAGGTGTTTGTATAACTTAAGAACTACTTTTAATACAATTCTAAAGTAACGATGGATAGTTTTAATAGACCTATAATATATACCACTAATAAAACGAAATCTTTGGTTTCGGCCTATAATTTGTAAGAACACAATTACTTGCTCCCTAATAGACATATTTTGAGTTGATTGTAATAGTTCACGACTTGTGAGAACATCACACAAATTACATAATACAACTGGTTTCATACGAATTTGTTCAACACAATGTCTATCACCTTGATTCAAAATCCTATCAATATAGAATTCTCGTTGAGCAATTGCATTTATACGTGGTTCTCTTGGTATATAAATTTTATTTCTTTCTTGTTCAATAATAGCTACCCCTGTAGCTATAACAGTTATAACTGCTCTCATACATGCTGCACGAATAATCTTACTATCCATAACAAGAAAATGAAGTTTTTTGATAACAAAACCTAAAAATTTAGGGAAATAAACATTAAAAAAATATATAAAATACTTCACAATCAATACAAGAAATTATGCTCAAATGAGGTGACAATGTATAATAGTTATGGCAATGATATCTGATTCCCTAAACAAACAGGCCTTAAAGTATATTATTTTATAAATTCTCAATCCTTATGTTTCATGGTCTGAAAATATAATTTTATTGCAAAATTCACTCAATCCCTTTATGATTTTTCTACCAAACCATTTTAATTTTTCTAGCACTCAACTTGAAATTAATATCGTTGTCATCTCTTATTCATTTGCCTTAAAATACCTAACAGAAAACGCATATCATCAATAAAGACACAAACTCTAATCATGGAAATGCAGATTTTCTCGCTCACACCAAATAAATTATTGGAATCAAAATTTGTAGGAAAGCAGAAAAGAAGGAGAAGGAGAGGCAAATGTAGCATCCTATGCTGCGCACTCCAGGAGTGTTCGTAATGTCGCTAAGAAGCTATCAACAACTATCACACCAGAAAATAATGGGGTTTGACAGTGTGTTTAAAGTTAGGTTTTACAAGGGTAAGGAGTTAAAGAATTAGAGGGCAATATTGGGGTTGAGATTAGGGTGGTTGTTAAAGAGGGAGGAAGCATGGGAAGGGGACATATTTGGGATTAGCTTCTGGAAATAAGGGTGTTTTTCCATTTAAAATGGGAGAGGATGGAGAGAAGGTGATGTGAGGAGACATCATCGGGTAGGTCAAGTTCTACTGGAAGAGAAGCAATTGAAGAAAAATAAAAGCAAAAGGAAGAGATATAATGGAGATGAAATCAGATCTTTCCCATTTAAACAAACAGTCCCTCTTCTATTGTTACTCGTTCACTCCTCGACGAAAAGGGATTTTTTTAGGCAGTGCAAATGATAAAGAATCAGTGTATTCATGTTCGTTTGATCCTTCATGTGAATGAATGAGAGAATTGATGATGGGAATAACACTCAGAGGAGGCACGAGGCTCAAAATATGAGTCCAAAGGTAGGGTAAGAAAGGGTTTAAAGCAGAGCTCTGTTGTTGGGTAAAACAAAGTTTAAATTTTTTGATGAAAGAAAGTAAAGCAGAAAAGGAAAAAATAAGCCAAAATCACCAACAACAAACATTTCCTTCCACGAAAGACAACATAATTGTTAAGCCAAATCAAGGTAGGGCACATTAGCAGAGAAAGTACTTGGTGAAAGACACAGATTGTGGAAAAGGCAAGAACATGAACATGCTAGAGAGGTAGATCATCGAGACATAATGTAAGGGGAGTGGGGAAATCAACTGAAATTGAAAAATAGTTTGGAAAAAATCATGAAAAACGAGTGGGGAGATCAACTGGAATTAAACCAAACCAACTCTCATAACCAAACATATAATCCTAAACAAAACAGAGCATGAGATTGTTGTGTTTTTTTTTCACATAAACCAAACAAAACATGAAAAACACAGCAAATTAACAAGATCACAAGATTTATGCCATAATTATAACTACAAATTCAAACAAAGAAGAGGAAAAATAGTTACCTGGAATAAGAGGATTCAATATGCTTCAATGAAGATTGTTGCAGATAACAGAGAAAAAAAATGAATTGATTATTTTGTTCCTGGTAAAGAGATTTAAGAGAGAAAGAGATAGGAATTTGTATTAGCCAAATGAGTAACATGATTTGTATTAGTCACCGGAGCCACATGAGTAACACGATGTTATGTATTTTGTAAAGAAAAGAAAGTGTTTTCCAATGATAAGAAGAGGAAAACACTTTCCTAGCATAAATATTTAACTTTTTCTTTGACTCGAATTTATTTTTCTTTGATTAACTTTTTATATGTTTATCAAATATAAAAAAGTGAGGAAAATAATTTTTAGAAAAATATTTTCCTGAAAAAGTTGTGAAAATCCAACAATCTGACGCCCTCTCTGCCATTTATGCTAATTCCTTAATGCTCCTGTAGAACTTCTCTTCTGCCTTGTAAGAGATAAAATAAATTATACAAAAGAAAAGACTAAGATCTGAAAGAAGATAGAAGAAACAAAATTTTAACAGGTGGCTGGGAGAAAGTACACAAAAGAAAAGATCTAAAGCTAATTAATAAGAGAAAGCCCTGCCCTGTATCTCTAAGATAAGGAGACAAAAAATATACACGGGACATTTTAATGATGCTCTCCGTACGAAGAGATAGACACAAGAAGAAAAAGAAAAGCAAATAAAATCAACAATAAAAAAAATAACAATAATATTTCAGTCCAAAATTTATATTCTCCTCGTATCTATTTTTTCTAAATAAATTCTATAAAATAATTAATATTATACAGCTAATTACCCTGTTAGCTTTGTAAAGTTTATCTGGACATGGTGGTAAAAAAGCCACGTAAAGATGGGAGAAACTGTAGAAGATTAAGACCAAGAGTTGAAAAAAATTACAAATATCCATGCTATTTTAGTATATTTGTTAATTTTCCAATACAGAAAATCTATTTTTTCCCATGTCTTATTTCTACCACGCATCTTAATTTCTTCTATAAAATTTATATTGTATGTGTTTCAAGAGGTGATTTTTAAACTCTTTTTTATTTGTTATAAATAAAGGATATTATTGTCAGTTTTAAACTCTTTTTATTTATTATAAATAAATAATATTATTGTTTTGTGGTGCAGCATCATATCTAACCCCTAATTTAAAATTGTTTTGATGTATTGATGTTAAAAATAAATTTTAAAATATAAAAATTATATTATTTTAATATATTTTTAATTAATAATAATAATAATAATAATAATCATTATATTCTTCCCCTATTTTGACAACATAAGCAAAGCTTACTAAGAAGTTAGGTTAAATAAATCCCAGGAAATATAGATAGAGATGATATTTTTACGGGTTTCGATAATGTGGTTGTGGTTAGTGTTTAATGTGTTTTTTGTTTGGAAATATATTAAAATAATATATATATTTTAAAAAATTATTTTTAATATCAACATATCAAAATAATATGAAAATACTAAAAAAATATTAATTTGAAAAAAAAACATATAAAATATTTAATTTTTTTCAAAAATACTTTTAAAATACTAAAACAAACAAGTCTTTAATCATAGTTTTTACATCCGACTTGGGTTTATCCCAGACAAGTCATTATGTAAATAATGGGTTAATCTAATTTTTTTTTAAAAATAATAATGATAATATTTTTAAAAAATAAAAAAATCAATAAATTTTAACTGAACTTTCCACCAGGTAACAGATGAACTCAAGTTTTTAAATGACCTATGGTCAATTCTTTTCATATTTTTATTAAAACATAATTCAAACTATGCTTCAGTCACTTGATTTACAGGCCAGCCCATCAAATCGGGTCAGGTTTCGAAATATTATTTTTAAAACAATACTTAAAACAGTCTATTCTTTCCTAGTTCTTTCTTGCAAAACCCGACCCGACCAACACAGCACAGAATATGATGACAAAGATATGCGGGTCAGGGTAGCATATGATGACAAAATTTGATTAAATAATTTGTACCTGTTTTAGGATAGATGTTGTTATAGTATTTTTCACGTTCAAATATATTAAAATAATATATTTTTAAAATTTAATCTATAAAAATCATTAAACATATAAAATAAATTATTTTTTAATAAAAAGTAAAAAAATTTTGAATTTTTTAGAATTCCAAACGGCCTCAAAGACTACACCATCTCTTTTCTTTTGTCTCAGGTGATTTTTAATTCTTTGATTAAACAATTTCGAAGACTTTCCTTTCTCTTCTCTGGTACTCCTCTCTCTCTCTCTCTCTCTCTACCTACCCATGTTTTTATTTTTCTCATTTTGATCTGGGAATTCGAGATTTGGGTTTTTTTTGTTCAAGAATTTTTGTTGATGCTGTTATGTGGATTTTTGGGGATTTTATTTTCTAGGTATGCCGTCTTTTGTATTTATTTCTTTTTTTATATATTTTTTATTTGAATCTAAACTGGGGTTTAGCTCTTATTAGTTGAATTTTGCTTGATGGTTTTTTTTTTTTTAATAATATCAGGGTAGTTGTTTCTTTTTTAATTTTTCACATCATCTGTGTTTTGTTGCAAATACATACATGTAAAATTATAGACTTTAATGGAATCTCTTGAATTGATATTAAATATTTTTGATAATTTTTAGGTTTCTTAGAGAACAAAGTATACTAATATCAGTTTATGTAATTTGGGCATTTTTGTTTTTAAATGTTGGTTTTCTAGGTGCTATAAGCTATTTGAGACTGGGCTTGATTAATCGCAATGCATATATATTGCTGTCCTTTTGGTTCGCATAGGACTGGAATTTGGAATTGTTGCAGAGAGAGAAACTTGCTTTTGGATGCTTACTTGTAAACTAGAGCAGCCCAAGTTGGTTTTTTTTTTAATTTTATTTGGATTGATAAGTGGTTCTTCGAGTTAGTTTCAGTGCTTTCTGTTATTAGATTTGGGTTGGTGGGTTAGCTGCTACATTCTTTGCATCATGCCAGTTGTTCAAAAACTGTATGATGCCTGCAAAGAGTCTTTCTCGGCTAATGGTCCTGTTTCTGAAGAAGCTCTTGAAAAAATCCGTGCTATTCTAGGTGTGTGGGTATTTCTTTTGTTTTTTGCATATCAAATTAGCTCATTTGCTCTTAAATTAAGTTTTTTTTGAATCCTCTAATTTAGATTAAATCCATTATCTTAACACTTTCATGTTTTGTCATATCAGATCAAATGAAGCCTTCTAATGTGGGTCTCGAACAGGAAGCACAGTCAGCACGTCAATGGAAAGGTCCCATAAATGGTACCAATGGAAGAAAAGGGCACAATGGGAGACTTCAGTACCCACCTCCTATCAAATATTTGCATTTGCACGAGTGTGACAAATTCTCTGTAAGTGATTAATACCGCTGCAGGTTTCAACATTCTATTTGAATCGCAGTTTGAATCTTTTAACAATTTTTATTTGCAATTGCATGGATTGCACAAAAATTGAATTCATGGACTTGTACGTCGTTGCAGATAGGGATCTTCTGTATGCCACCTTCCTCCATCATACCACTTCATAATCATCCTGGAATGACTGTGTTGAGCAAGCTTCTTTATGGCTCTTTGCTTGTAAAATCTTATGATTGGATTGATCTACCTGGTTTTAATGATCCATCCCAAGGTGCCTATCATTATATGCCTTAAAATTTTTGCTGTTTATGTTATGGAATTAGTAGTGGTGAATTTCAGTTTGATATGTGTGAGAATATGCCCCAACAGCGTGATGGTTATGTTGAGTTGTATTTCAAACATTATAACCCTGGATCTTAGTGTGTACATGCAATGTGTTTTTGTCTGTGTGTGCCCCATAGTCGGTATCAGCCAAATGCTTATCTTGGTATCTCTCCAAGAATGTCAATTATATTTGTATGACAAGTTGCGTTATTATGCTAATGTCTCATGGTTTGCTTGAAGAACATGCATCTCATGTGGTGTTTGTCTAGAATTAGCCCCTAGCTGATGAAAAATTTCTTCAGACTATATCCCAAATATGTTCATGACCTTGATGGCCGCAAGAATCCATGCCAGTGTTGCCATCATCACATCCACTGAAGTTGGTACTAGGTTACCAGCAGACTCATTTTTACCCATCCTCACCGCTTGTTTGTCTAGAATTAGCCCCGAGCTGATGAAAATTTGCTTCAGACTATATCCCAAATATGTTCATGACCTTGATGGCCGCAAGAATCCTTGCCAGGGTTGCCATCATCACATCCACTGAAGTTTGTACTAGGTTACCAGCAGACTCATTTTTACCCATCCTCACCACGTTGCCTTAATTAACTAGTATCACCTTTGGTATGTATTGTTGCACTTGTTTCACAAGTTTTCTTCCTTTCGGATTCTTATATAGGGAAATTCTTACAACTTGAAAAATCCATGCACAAAGATCTTGTTACATCTACTTTGTAGGTCCTAGATGGTGTTGAAAGTTAGGATTTGCAATTGACTGTTGATTTTTGTTTGTTGGTGCTTTAGGCCTTTGAAAGAAAGTGTGTACGTTTGGTTGTATGGCATTTGGTTTTCTTCATTTTGGATTGGTAGATTAAACTCTCATAGCACCAAATTTCATTCATGAAGGGGGCAAGAGAAATCATCACAACCATTGACCTGGCGGGCCCCACCAGTTAATGGTGGTGGTTTTTTTGCATCCTCTTCAACCACAGTTTTTCATCCTAAATAGTACAATTCTTTTGATATATTGAAGATTTGTAAGCTTGTAGGTGTAATGTTCTTGTTGCATCATGAGTTACCTTAACAATCAGCAATCTGGGCTACTACTTCTGTCCTGATTGGTGATTAAGCATCAGTCTGGGGTTGGGTTTTTGGAACCATAGTTTGCTTAAATCATTGTATTGAAAAAGTTTGTTGCCAACTCAACCACAATTCCAAACACATTCTTAAAGCATGTTGAGCAAAAAGGCAGGCTTTGAATCTTGAGTGAGTGTTTGGTGTTTTCTTTAAAACCATGGTTTTGAAACCCAAGTCACTCACCACCATGGTTTTGAAAATCCAATCCTGAATGTTGTTTTTGAGGTTGAGTTACACTATGGTTTGCATCAAAATCACATTTCCATAGTTACAAATGTCAAAATCATTGTTTTGAAAGAAGTTAGCAAACAAGTGCTTGGAATTCCAAACCTGGTCTTTGTCAACTCTGCCACAATCTGGAACACACTCAGTAAAGCAGCTTACATGCTTCTGGACAGGAAGTTCATTTTTGAGCCAACAACTAATTCTAGGTGTTTGCTTTTTGTAAATTTTAAGTCATTGCCAGGTCCAAGTAATCATTTAAATTCTCTTTAATTCATTTCTTAAATTCTCATTCTCTGGGAAATTGCATACTTCAATGACATTACAGGTTAAGCAGCATCAATGTATTTAGAGAGGATTAATTTGGTTGGAATGCATATACATTCTAATTGCTATAAGATCACATTTCTCCCTGTTCATCCTGATAGAGCAGTTATTTGGTTAAGCATGTTCTTTTTTTGGTTGTCTATTGCACCTTTTTTTGAAAGATTGAGTTTGATGGTTGAAATTTACAGCAAGACCTGCAAGACTTGTTAGAGATTATGAAATGACAGCACCTTGTGGTACAACAGTTCTATATCCTACCAGTGGTGGCAACATTCATTGTTTCAAAGCCTTGACACCCTGTGCTCTGTTTGATGTTCTTTCACCACCTTATTCCTCAGAAGATGGGCGACACTGCTCATATTTCCGACGGACCCCAAAACGAGAACTGCCAGGTATAAATATTATTTTCTCTACTCTTCTTTTCTCTTTTATCTCCAATTTAAATTTTTAAGCACTTCCACTTCTCTCTTCTCTCTCTCTCTCTTCTGATTTTTTAATTCTCCCTTTGCAGAAGGAACTGAAGCATTGTGTGGCATTGAACCCTCTGAAATCACATGGTTAGAAGAAACTCAACCTCCAGAAAACTTCGTGGTATGGAGGGGCCTGTACAAAGGCCCTACTATTAGACGTTAAAAGGTTTTTTGTTATATTTTTTGGACAGGATGTACAATACCATCAATCAGATTAGATGAACAAATGAAGAACTAAGGAATTTATTGCTGAAAAAGTTAGTTGCTGAAGAAGTTAGTTGTCAACTAACATGGGCAGGCAGTAATAATCACTTGTTGGCATTGTCAAGGTATTTGCTGTACATATTTTATGTATTGGAGTCGGAGATAAATGGCAATTGGGGAAAAAAAAGGAATGTGTTCTTTTTTCCCTTATATTTGATTGGTCATTTTTGCAATAAATGAGTTGCTCGAAGAGTATTTTTCTTAAGCTGGTATCTTCTCTGGCATGTAACTTTTACTGCAAGGTCTGTGCTTGCTAGATTATTGCAATGTTTGTGGAAACTTTGGTGCCATCGTTTCTGTGATAAGTTCTGTATTTAATGGTTTATTGAATATCCTCTTGGTACCAGCTCAGATATAGCTCATGGGTGGGGGAGTAGATTACGCTGATCATCACAGCTACTTTGCTGCAGATTGGAGGGCAGTTTAATGTTTATTACATGTACTCTTTTTCTCTGGTTAGATTCGAGGACTACTGGTGCACTCCACAGAGCTGAGAATTGGCAATAAACTACCGTTGCGAGTAACCATGGACAAAATCCTATTGATCTCAGTGCCCAGCAGGCTGCAGCTATATCCAAACCTAGACACTTGACAGCCTGGAACCATTTTCCACCTGAGGAATCTGCTATCTCCAAACGTGGGAGGTTCATTTCCTTTATTTATATATTTGGTTCTGTGCCACCTGACGGTGTCCATCCTGATGAGCAACATCGCTGTTCTTCAATAACTAACCTAGTCATATAAAAATGGGTTGGCGTTAATTAGCTTTCCAGCATTCAGATGACTGAAACCAACACTTTTCAATGCCCACTTTAATGTGGAATATGATAAATGAAATGCCCCCTCCCCTTCTTCCACATCCAAAAAGCTACATAAAAGTGAAACCCACCCACCACCCCGAAAAACCCTAACTCTGTCCTTGTCGCTAGGCCCCTTTGAGCATTGAAAACATGGGCTACTCACTCGGGTTGCGAGTGTCAGATCTGTCTAAATGAAAGGTAACAGGATCTTTTGCCAATACCTCATTGATCTACACATCTGGAACACATGCTCCTCCTCCTCGATCGGGCAGGTTTCCAAGAATCCAAGTCTCACATTTCACTATTTTTTGGGCTTGCCCTTTCCCCATGCCTGGACGATGACCGCCAGCGACATCTAACCTAGTAGCCAAATCATCGTCGTCGTCATTTTAAATACTTCTTTTTTCATCTCTTTATGCGTGTGTGTGTGTGTATTGAAGTATAACTAACAGGCACCTATGTTCAGACACAGAGGTTTTTTTGGCAAGCCGGTCCACTGCTCATGCATCATCATCAGTATGGTCAATGACAGATTCCGAACCCCAAAGAGCCAACGATCCAATGGGAATTGATATCAGGATCCTAAAAAGCACTAAGAACTCGAAGAAAAATAAAACTTGACAATGATTGAATAAAAAAAAAGGAAAGGTACAATATATATATATATATATATGATTCCCCTTGACATACCTTTCTTAAATTCCCATTTCCCACTCGAAAACATTTAGTAATATTTTTTCTTACGGTCCATATTATGTGGTCATATGCTAGTTGGGTGTCTTTGTCTATGAAATGAAATAAATCTGGAGTGCAAAGTAGCAATTCTTTGAAAGATTCTCAGAGGGTCTAGAATATCAATAAATTGTCAACTCCCCATGCACGCGACAAGACAGGGTATCGATTATTTTCTAGGTACATACATATATAGGTCTCAGAGTTGCTTATCATGCTCCCTTTACTTCTCTTCCTACGTAGATTTCTCTGATCATGAACTTAGTTTAATGCTCAGAATATCTGTCTTCTCTTTCTCCATCTCCACGGCGACGAAAATATATGCACCCGTCACTCATAACGAGCCAGATTTGGGTGTCTTCTTGCCATACCTAATCCTTCAAGTGATTCCCCCCCTCCTTAATTTCCCAAAGACTATATGTCTAGTAATATAGTAAGTTTGAAGAGAAGTAGCTCTTTGTCATAAGGAGACAAAACAGTCCAAACTCTTGCCGATTAGCTTTGAAAAGTAAGCCCTTTGGATGGTCGGGGGAAGGGATAAAGAATGGAGTGCAGTTTGAAAATTATATATTTATGGAATATATAGTTATGTAGATGGGAGACCAAGCTGTCTCTGCGAATGCTTCCATCCCCACCCCCACCTCATCATCTCTATTTTTTGTCCAGCTACATATGTTTTGTCAAGCTTCTTTTATTAATTTAATCTTTAGGGAATATTAATAAGAGAGTATAATTTGAAAATAAAAATTCGATAGCACTTGATAAATTTCAAAACAAAACTATTGATTTTTTTTTCTTTCTTCTTCGGCAAGACTATACACACAAACACACACACACGCTGAAAGATTTTTA
>Ga0307517_10014528_pt1 | contig 10569 bp, 13 predicted proteins | sample 23_EM_MG_FD_194515 | JGI IMG/M metagenome (GOLD analysis project Ga0307517, IMG submission 194515) | Populus trichocarpa ectomycorrhiza microbial communities from riparian zone in the Pacific Northwest, United States - 23_EM | ecosystem: Host-associated > Plants > Roots > Unclassified | place...
CAAGGAGGTGGGCAAATTTAAAATTTGCCCAGCACTTACCTGGTGGATAACAGTTGGGCAATTATAACACAAACTCAGCACAAATTCACCATTTGCCTACCAGGTAAGTGACCCCTTGTCCCCAGTGGTATCCAGTTCGTTGACAGCCCGTACATCGAACGTCTCGTTGTCCCCGGACCAGCCGCGTCCATCCCACCTTGCTTTCGATCGCGTCGATGACAACCGGTGGCAGCAGTTAAACTCGGTATGCAGACACCAAACTTCGAAGGCTTTTGCATCAGACTGACAGGGTGAAACAGGATCACCGAGTACTCAAGGATGGATTCAACAAACTTCACACCAAATTCAAGCATTCCGTCGTCAAGGTCGCTACGCTTGAGGCTCAACTACAGGCCTCTATGAATCAATGCAAAAACCTCGAGCTAAGGCTGCAGACTTCCGAGTACCAGACCCGTGTTGCTAGAGAAGACGCCCAAGTGGCGAGGAATGTAAGTATCATATTACATTTGCATCTTATCGTAAGCTGATAATTCAAAGGAAATCCCGCAGCATGTAGGTGTCGAACACGTGAAGTGCTGAACATTTACTGATGTGTATTAGGTTATCGCGGAAATAACGGACGCTGTAAAATGTAACATTTGTTTGGAACTTCCTGTCGTACCATTCAGGTGTGTCCTATCCACTGCCTCCCCTGTTTTCTGCGTGTCTCACCACTCCCCAATAGTACCGACTGTCGTCATGTCTTTTGTGGTCTCTGCCTCGCGGAAACCTTCCGCTCCAACGGAAACGCCTGCCCCGAGTGCCGTACAGTTTGTGGCAGTGAACCCAAGAGAGATTTTGCTCTCCGGGGGGTCAGCCGTTTGCTTTACACGCTTCAAGGCCGCGAGGAACCATCTGCCGAGTCTACGGGCTTCGACCTCGGTATATTTTCTGAGATGTATCGCCAGGAACGGGAGCGCCAACGCACAGAGGCGGAAAGGTCTCGTCTTGTGTTTAGTGCGAGGCCTAACACCGTGATTCATCAGTTTTACGACGTGGAGATGATGAATGGGGGTGGGGGTGGTGAGGATGTTGTCGAAGTCGGGGGTTCTGGCACTGGGGCGGAAGTGGGGGCGCGTGGAGTGGGGGATGAAGTCGAAGAATTGTAGCTGATATCGCACTCGTTTTTTGAATTCCCGAATACTTGTTCCGAACGTTCTGTCCGTGCTATTATTTATCTAATTATGCAACGACTGGGTGATCGTCCGTGAGACTAGAGATATATCTAGACATCGTAGAAGGGCGGCAAAACGGTCAGGGTACCTGTATCTTCCCTAAAAGTCTCCGTATATTTGCCTAGGCACACGGTGTGACCTTGCGGACGATCACCCAATGATTGTGGTAAAATGACCATCATTATATCTCAAGTGACGGGCGGGAGTACTGGACAATAGTGCTGCTCGCTGTTTCGTGTGAGCGAGTCCGGTATCGCCCCCACCTGGTCGCGCCTGCTTCCGTCTTATCATCACCCAACGTATATTGAATGTGCCAAGTGAACAATGTGACCGACGGGTTCTATGCCCAATGCCGATTCCCTAACTTTCATGTCCCCTACCTACGACATCGATGTGCTTGTGGAGGGATTAATGAGAGATGGCCACTATACGAAGTCGGAATCGGAAATGATCGACCAGGAAAGTTGTTGGTAGGTAGGGTAACCGACACTTAACCCAATCGTCCCGGTAGTTGTCTCGGCTGCATGATGGCTGGGTTGCGGACGTTCTCTACGAGACTTCGATTTGCGTTTCCTCTCAACGCCATTCATCCTCCGTAGCCGCGAAACCAAAGTTTGTGCCTGGGGAGATGCGGACGACGCTGGCGTTGACGGAGGGTTCAAGTACGAGACCCCCTGAGATTCAAACACCGGAACGCCTTCCGACTCTGCGTTTGGTGTAATGGATATGGTGGTACCTTAACGCGAGGTGATGACGATTAGCACGATATCCAGAAGTAGAACGAAAGCAAGACCTATAATCCCGGTGGGATCGGTTAGGTGGAAAGTGAAATAGCCACAACAATCAGCAAACGACCGGAACACGGATCCATCCATGATCTAAAGTGAGTAGCGTCAGATGGTGATGTCTCCACGACTATTGAACATACCATGCCCCAATATAACGCAAACAGTTCCCCCGCATATTGCAAAGGCATAATCCAATGGACGTGTATCCCCGTCTGACAGGGAGGTGAGCCGGATTCCCCCCAATACAAGAAATACATTTACCCGCTTCAACTGGCGAATAACGCCCACCCAGAGAGAAGTATCAGAGGAGCCCGTAGAGACCTGTCCCAGTCCAGGAAGGATGAAAAGGTGACGTATTGCCGGCGCTCCGTTGAACGCGGCTAGCAGTACCTGTGAACAACAATCAGAGAGAAAGAGCAGTTAGAGAGGTTGTTTAGCATACCTCCGTGGCGCGTAGGACGGCGTCGGGTGATGCCATGCAGGGGGCTGAGCCGTAGCAATCTGGCAGGCGTGTATGTTCCCGGAGGAATTCGTGGTTGGTCCGTGGATCAGAGGGAATGTCGAGAGGAAGGAGGTCGGAGGTGGACATCCACCGCGCTTCTGTCTGGGTAGGGTATGGTCAACACTACCGGGAGCACTTGCCGATGAACTTACTGAGCCAGGAGACTTGCCATCCATCACCGCGTTGAGTATCATCAGGAGGTGGGACTCCCTCAGCGAATGTTGGAGGCTCATCATCAAATCGGAGTTTTCAACCAGAAACAGGATTGCGGTGGTCTCCCATTGGCACTTGAAGGTAGCCTCAATCTGTGGGCACATCGGTGAGAGAGTCGAGGAAGAAGAGAGAAATCCGCTGACCGGCGGAAGTTCCCCTCGTGAACGGCGTCTCGATTCAAGCTACTGGCGCCACGTTGTCTCACCAGAGCGCTGGCGGTTGCCAATGTCAAGATTGACATCGAATAATGGTCACGATAAGTGCGATCAGGCGATGATGCATGTTCAAAATCAACCCGGGTCGTCGTTTCTTGAGCAAAAGACTACACAGGCTCTCGGTGTAGCCTCTCGGGCTTACATCTTTGTATGATTTAAGATAATTGCCCTCGGGACGGCCGCGGGGGCGGGAAGAGCGCCTTTTCATTAGTCGCCGGTCGCCACCTGTGAGATCTCCGGTCACATCAATCACGAGTAACCTGTTTCCCTTCCACTCACTACGTTTACCATCTCCCACTCGTGGTTCTGTGTCCGTCGGAGTCTGGGTGTGGATTCTAATATCTGCTACCCGCGGCTCCGTATTTTCCAGAGCCTGGGTTGGGTGCGGATTTACAGAAAAGGGTTCTTCAAGTCTTGAACATGTGTTCTGTTCACCTCTGTACTAAGTTGCTAACCTTTTCGCCTCCAGGACGAACTCGCAACCAATTTGCGACAGGCAATTACCCAGCGCTGTCACGGGCGTCCGCATCATTTTCTCCGGACATTTGTTGTGATATTTCAAACGCCGATTTCATCTTTCCCTACTGTCCTCCCTTCCGCCATGACTCCCTTCTGACGCGGAAAAAGTCCACAGCCGACTTCACTGACACCTCTGGGACCGAGAAAGGTAAGAGTCGTTGGAGGGGGCCAGCCAATGTGTACTGACGCTTCCTGTTCCTATAGTCTCACCCGGGCTTGTCTGCAGATACTACCTTCAAGCAGTAACATCCGAAGGCATGGCAGCATATCCCTGCTCCGGAGACTATCCTCCCAACAATCTTCCGCTCTGCATCATAGGTACCTCATTCGCTCCAATCAGTGCCCTGCTCACCCGGGGCAATGACCAACTCCACCCCCTGCCCCCCCCCCAGTTCAGGCGCCCTGAGCTGTTCTTATCTGTTTTCGGATCGCGGAGATGGCTTCCGACAACGTAAACTGCAGCACATTCCGATCCTCGGGTTTCCCACCACCCTCTGGTTGGCATCTTCAGCTTCGCGCGGCCAATTCCAATGTTAGCTTCGGAGCTGCAACCCGTGGTGACCTCACCACCCTCGTTCACATACCTAGAACTCCTCCTTATCGTTCGGATCTTATCGAAGAGTCCACCACTGATGTTGTGCTTACTGGGAAGGTCGCCGTTCTTACTGGCTACAGTGGTATCAGGAAGGGCGCAAGCCAATGGCCTCGCATGCAAACACATTCTGGCGGGTACATTTGTTCCAGTACACCGAAGTTTTGAGGTCTAACTCTCGTCGCTGAGGTCGACCCAGTTAATGCCCTTCAAACCACTACGGCCAGTTTCAAAACTTCACCACAATCGCCGGCAACAGGAATATCGCTGGCAAACGTCTCCGAGTCACGCCTGGGGGCGCCATTGTCTCCGGCATCAGGCTTGGCAATGCTTGGTCGAAACAGAACGCTGGGTCCATAGCGAATGTTAACGACAGGTACGCCATGCCTTCCGGCAGCCACATCCTCCTTGCCTAAGGTCGTCTTGTTAACCCTTCCCCACCAACCAGGTCATCGCTGAGATTGCCCTCCGCACAACTCCCGAAAAGTCTCCTCTCGGTGTCCGTGCCTTGCCCAGGTGGTTGGGTGAAGAGAGTCGCTTGCGCTTATATCGGACGGTCAACGTCACGTCGACCGTCCTCGCCGACGAGTGGGCCAAGGATCTCGACGTTCCCAGGAATGGACCGTTCAAGTCTGACCTCCATCGTTAGTAGGCACCTCTCACGACCCCACCGCTTACCTCTGCCGCATCACCATTACTCGTCATCCAACTATACTCTACTACTAAGACCATATCTACATAAAAATCTTCCCCCCCCCCCCAACCTCAGGGGTTCGTGTTTTTTAGAAGATTAAGTATTTTTCAACTTGTAGTTTGTACCCAATTTCGCCGAAAGAAAATGCCGGTGGGGGTTTGGACTGATGTGTGTCTCAATGAGTCATCGCAGGTTTACCAGCCCACTCATTGAGTTTGTGAGAGATTCCACCACAGCAGGTTACGTTTCAGTAGACCGTTTTCGACAGGGTACAGCCCAATTCGTTGCTTACCTTTGGATCGCATTGGGGCCATGACACACGATGCTGGAGCCCGGTCCCTGGACATATCTTATTCCCATTATCATGTCACCCACAAAAGTTGACGACACCCTTGACATGAATCGCGAATGGTTGACAACCGCCGGGCTCGAGGTACGAACGGGCCGATGCCACGCCCCAATACGATCAAAAGGTGACCGGTGACCAGTGAACATTGGGCGTTGAACAGCGGAGTAGGGCCGTATCCCGTCAAAAGCAGCCTATTGAAATACAACCTGCTGTATAAACAGCGCGCATGCGAACCCAGATTGAGTTTATTATTGCCAAACAGGGCCCATGTCGGGCTCACGACACGTTCACGAGCTCGATGCCAGCCGTGTCGATGGGTGGACTGGTTTAAGTGCAGGTGAGGTGTATAGCCGTTATTTGATAGGCTAAGCGGATATATAACCGTCATCAACATATTACACAAACAATTCGGTCGTGTGACATTTAGACATATAGGAAAGTTGGTCCTCCATGGGTGCAACCGCGGTTTACACACTTGGCTGGGAACTCGGCGGATTGGGATCCCCGCCGCCAACTCCGGTCAGCCCCCACAGATTCTGCCGGAAAGTCTCGAAATTGAGATCGCGACCCCGAACGATCAGGAACAAGCACAAAATCGTTACTGCAAAGAAAAAGCCGTTCATGAGACGTTGTAGCCCGTGAGTTTGCTGGGGTCTGCATCAGTTTTGATTTAGGAAAAGTGGTGATTTGCGGCCTACTTCCTGCGACGATACGCCTACGTCCTGATGTTTTGAATCACAGTCCTTTTGGGGCGTGTCTTCCACCTGGGATATCCACACCTTGATGGTGGTCTCTTCACCTAAGTAAGACACACCCGCAGCGATGAGTGAATCCCCATCCGGGAGCACACAGTGATCCTAATCTCATCATGGTTAGGTGGAGCGCGTTTCTGCGGAGGGTATTGTTTCGAACCAAGGCCTGAATGACATCTCCTGCAACACGGAGGTTAAAAAAACGCACTCATAAGCCATTAAAGGGAATACCATCATGAGGAAGCGTCTGAACTGTTTCGGAAGTCCTAGTATCCAGGATTCTAGCACTACCACAGGTGCCCCCAACGATGGTGGCACTTCCATCACGCGTGAGTATGACAGGGACGGGGTGGTTCATCTGTTGGTTGATTGGGCACTGGATGGTGTGACTTAAAGCACGATCAGTAGTGGAATACCAGTCCAACCCGTCGTAGAGATTAGAAACCACAACGTGCTTCTCATCGAGCGAGAGAGCCGAACGGCCACTGGAATGCAGGTAAACATGAGTAGGTGTTGTGGTACACGAGAACACACATATGGCAAGTCCGCGGTACAATTTTCCAAATGATGATCAATGATTGAACATCATAGCACCTGAAGGAAGGGTGTGTAAATCGCTTTCCATCCAGGGTATTGTGCTGGACTCACACAATTCCGTGATCAAGGTAGGACACTATTAGCCTTTTGGCATCACCGTCGAAATGGATCGATCTGGCCTTTGGCGGTGGCATCGGGGTCGGCACGCCCAAGAATGGGGGGGGGTCAGGTAATCTTCGTAACTCTGTCCATGAGGCTAATGTTTGTTAATACCAGTTTTGAGCCAGGATGCGCGAAGAGTCTCAAGGAACACCCACAGATGGTGATCTGATCGGCCATTGATACCTTGTTTCCGTGACCGAAGACCACTCGCCTGCCTTCGTGATCGCAACAGATGCATTCTATAGGGCCATCCGTGCCATCCACCCAAACCTTCTTATGGGACATTCCCTAAAGAAGCACAAGAGGTTAACAGAGCCCTGTCCCTTAGAGACAAAGGTGGTACCCGGTCATTGTGATCAAAACACAATGTAATGATATCCCCGTTCTTACACCCGCAAATGATGGTGTTGAGGAAAGTCGGATGCCAGGTCAGGGCAGACACGGGAGAGATGTCGACATAGTGTTTCTTCGCCTTCCAAGAGGTGGTGGAGAACACAAGGATAACACCGTCTTCGCTGGCGCTGGCGAGGTATTGACCATTGGGAGAGAAAGACACGACCGTGATGGAGGCGGAATGTCCGTGGAGGATCGTCTCCTCCGCATACTTGTGAACGACCATCGGTTTTCTGTACGCGTTTCTTTGCGGAGGGAAGCGCGAAAGGGAGATTTCGATAGCGCCTCATGTACTACGCATGGTTTTATCGGCTTTTCTGGCAACGTGGGTTTTACATAAATATGATTATTACGTTCGGTCGGCCAGAAGCTCTACAGGGCATGAGGAATAGATAGGTAAACAGATGCATGTGGTTACGCGTTACGCGTCGATAAACAAGGGAGCGATGGGCCTGAATGAGGTTAGACAAACACACTAACTCGCTTCTCTAGGCTTCTGGGATGCCTGGCACGCAGGTGATCTAAAAGAATCTGGAAATTAGTGGAAGTGAGATCTTGGGAAAGCACGACTTTCTCTCTGAGGAGTGAGCAGTGAGAACAAGGAACGAAAATAAAGCTAGAGTGAGGAGTGTACACACCCGCATATAGTGCACACTCGTTCCCCACCAACGTCAGGCATAACTTTCTCAAACAACCTAACATAGGAGGCAACCTCCACAAGGCTGGTGCCCGGCGCTCCGGTAAGGTCTGTGCTGGAACCTCGACCGTTGGGATGATCAAGAGGCGGGTTATCGTCACCGGCTTTACCTTCGGCTATTTTGGGAGAAGGCGGGTATGAGAGCTCAGGGGGCAGGTCAGTATCGCTGAACTGGATGTCTGTTTCCGGAGTGTCGGACGGTTCGTCAACCTGCATGGCTGAAGAATATGTCCTTTGAGAGTTGAGGGGACGAATGGGAAGTTGAACGTATCGAAGGAATGGACCGGGGGCCGAGGGGGTCAGGTCAATGACGTCGTGTGATTGGACTTGGTGAGTTGGGAGGGGGAGCGAGCTCGGTTGAGCTTGGTGAGTCGGGAAGGGGAGTGAGTCAATGACACATGGGAGGTTTGATTGGGAGGCGATGAAAGGTGGTGGATATGGCTGGAGAGAAATGAAAGATGGGTTCGCGGCAATGAGAGATGGGTGGAGGGTGATAATTGGGGGATGAACACCATTAGCGGGTGCACAGTCGTATGTATGTACCTGATAGCGGTCAGGCGAATAATCGTGGACGGCAGAAGAGCGTACCTGGCCTGGCGGGGGAGATGTATTCTTGACATGTTTAGCGGCCAACTGAAACACGAGTTTTTGTAGCTTATACCGTGATCCTCGGTAGTTTCCCTGAAGACGTCGCAGCTGATTTTGTGCCTGAACGTGTTCGAGAAGCAGTGATTGATATTCGGGCTTATGACTGCCACAAGCGGAAGCGTAATGTAGGTTGACCAACTGCTGGTGAGATTTCTCTGCTTGAGAAAGTTGTTCCTTGATGAGGTCTGCGAGACGACTGGCGATATGTCCCCCACGGACTGCAAAGCCGCTATGAGATCGCTGGAGAGCCAGATGAGAGCGGAGGATCTGGTGCTGACGTCGGAGCGCAGCTTGCTGATTTCGCAGTCGTTTGACGTTATCGTTTACAGTCAAGTATCCGGTGGTGACTTGGGTGATTATGTCCGCGTATCGGGAGGTGTGATTGGGAGCGATACTGAGGAGACATTAGTCTGGGATATACAGGGATCAGGGGGAGTTACCTCGAAACTGGAGGGAGCACGTGTGCGGCGCGATCGTTTGTCGCAGCGGGCTGGGGGGGGTGGTGAGGCCTATCGTCAAAGACACTTGGTCATTAAAAGTGGCAACGAAGGGTTTCTTGACAACTTACGCGTAATTGGAGGGTGCACCCCCATCGAAACGCGTGTTGGGCGGAGTGGCCATATCTACCATCGGGCTTCAAAGAAAGACGATTCGAAGTCAGAGGTATCCGCAGATAAGTCGGTTTGAAAATCTATACTCACAAATCACAATCTACCTCCACCTCTACAGAAACAACCCTGCGGCTGTTGGTTTGACCCTCTGAGGTGCGTTCCGTGGTCCCAGACCTATGAAAGAAAAAGTAAGTGAGATGTGTTGGTCCAGGGATCGGGTCAAGCGCACGAGTTTCTGTCTGTGGATATGGTGCGGTTGAGAGCTCCGAGTTGTTGGGTGCCCATGTTATTAGAAAGGGGAGAGGTGGAAGTTGGTGTTGAAGAGATAAACAGAGGAGCGGCGACTTGATATAGGGTTGGACACGTGGGTCGAACACGTCCCGGAAGGCCTGGAAAACGAGTCTCATTGCTATGCCCCAGGAGTTATCTTTAAATCCGTCGCATGCAGGAGCAATGGGAGTTGAGGAACTTGCAGGGCTAGTCTGGGGATCCACAGTGCTGGGATGCCCAACTAGCGCTGTGTACGGACAATAGTGTCAGGGCACGATCAACAGAGATACCCTTGATGAGAAAAAAGCTGGGGATCCAATCTTGGCGAAGCGAACGCTCGGGTGAAAATACCCGGCTATCGCCAACACTCTGGCAGGCGTCCGAACTCAACCAGAGCTGGAAAAAGGGCACCAGTTAGCCAGACGTACCCGTGGGCCCATAGATCCAGTTCGTCAAGAAACCATCTGACAGATCCAAGGGGTGGCCTTAGGCCGAATGTTGAACCGCCAAAACACCCTGGGCAGTGCGAACAGAGTTGGGACTCACGCGCTCTCTGTTTGCTGCGCGATGAGTCGAGAGATGGTTCGACCCGCCCAGGTCACGGATGAAGCTGTGAGTTGCCGGACGGACCCGCCTTGTCGGGTGTCGAGCCGGACATGGTTCAAACAACCCAGCCGCCTTTGCTAACTGCGAGGGCTATACAGAAGTACTGTAAGCAGCACGCGTTTCTCACCCTGGATTGGGTAGTTGGGATCGTTTGTATTTTTTCTGCACCAACTGAACGGCCTCATGAACTAATACATTAGGAGAAAATTTCGGTCCACTCGCCAACATGCTGTGGACGTTTGTACAGAATATGACATGGGTCGTGATTTAATGTAGTAGAAAATCAAGAACATATAAAGAACGCCGTATCTCAAGATTAAATATACACTGGGAAGAAGGGAGGAGTGCGCGCACTAGGTTACGTTCTTGACTTCTCCTTCCGGCCCTTAATCGTCGTGTAACTCGCCGCAGTGATCCAGCTGGGGGCCCCATTTGCTCGCATGCTCAATACCCTATCCATAATTGTCGGATGGTGGACTTTGGAGATGAAAGTAACGCGCCTCCAGGTCTTCTCGGTACCATAAAGCCAAACGTCGTAAAATTCTCTGGCACGGTTGCTGTGGACATAGAGATCGCCCACTTGAGGTCTCAGGTCTGGAGGGGGCGCCTCGATATCTTCCAGAGAACTGGAGCTATACCACGAAGTAACGCCCGGGGACCCAGAGGGAAAAGGTCGCTCCTGCTTGAATGGGGTGAGGGAGGTAGATACGGATGTGTTCTGCTGAGAGGTGGAGGGGCCGACAGAGTGCGCACTAGGTCGCGCATATTAGAAGCGTTCGTACAGGATGGAACACAAACGCCTAACGT
>Ga0307517_10014529_pt1 | contig 10569 bp, 9 predicted proteins | sample 23_EM_MG_FD_194515 | JGI IMG/M metagenome (GOLD analysis project Ga0307517, IMG submission 194515) | Populus trichocarpa ectomycorrhiza microbial communities from riparian zone in the Pacific Northwest, United States - 23_EM | ecosystem: Host-associated > Plants > Roots > Unclassified | place...
GCACACACGAACAAGGCAAATGCACACAAGAGAAGAGTCACTGCAGCCAGGCCAGCTTCTGATGAACTTAGTGGTATTTGTTTCAAGTGAAGTTCGCGAGCCATGGGAATTTTTTGATGCTTGATTCTCTGTGATTTTGAGAGAGTTTATAAGGCTCATCTCTGCCAAATGGGGTTGCTGGATTTGGAGGATTTGTTAGAGTTTAGATTGAGATAATTTTTTTTGACTCTTCATGATTCTTGTAAAAAAAAAAAAATTAATTTAAAGTAAAAAAACAATCTAAAAAAAATTAATTAAAAAAAGAAAAAAGCATTGTGCCAAAAAAAAACATGTTTTTAAATTACGGTTAAATTGTTTTTTTTTTTTTTTAAATTAAAACTTTTTAATACTATTAAAAATTTAAAAATATTATTTTAATAAATTTTAAAAAAAAATCTTTAAAAAACAACGTCTATATTACTTCAAAACAAGCGCCTAATCGATCACCGTATTACTATTACAGCATTAATGCATCGTTCCAACTATACCTACCTGCTGCTTTTTTTCATTTTTGATCGGTGGTTTGATAATGACCCATTTTGATATTGATAAGGGCCTTACGATGCACACCTAAAAAAGATCCACACCTTTCATCCAGACCATTTTCAATCTTTATATAGCCTAGGCCCAGTCTAAACCTGTAAAAGAAGGGTGTTAGGACTTGGGGTTTTAGAGTTTAGCCTAGAGAATTTCTTTTGGGTGTCTGCTCCCTTGCTCAGTGAAAATGCAGAAGCGATTGCAGATTTCTCTTTTCAAATTGCTTTTGAGACGCCCCTTTGAACGTTCCCCGAAACCCACAAATCCTTTCCCCCTCCAGTCGCGAGCTCTGATTCCAACCTATTTCGTGCCGAACTCAATCGACTCTCCAAACCCCAAATTTCTCCACACCCCTGTCTCAAATCTCCACACTTTCACACACCCTTTGAGACCGAACACTCGAGCTCGGTCCCTGACCGACCAAAATCGGAGAGGACACAGTACTGAGTCTGGAGATGAGCCGGTGCCCTTGTTAGATGTCAACAGAGAAGTTGACATGATAAACCTCAAGTTTGCAGAGGCAAGAGAGGAGATAGACATGGCTTCGGAGTCAAAAGAGACTGTCTATTTTGATGAAGAGGCTGAGTGTGCAAGGGCTGCAGTGAAGGAAGTTATGGACATGTTTGAAGGACTACTAGGGAAATTGCCAGAGAGTGAAAAGGCAGCTTTGCAAAGGTCAATGGGGCTCAAGATGGAGCAGTTAAAGGCCGAGCTTCAGCAGTTAGATGATTAACGAGGTTTGTGATAACGACTCTTCGCTTAAATTCTCTTTAGTGCTTTCCATTTTTGGGGTTTTGCAATGTATTATGTTCTCATTGAGGATAATTTTGATATTGATGTTATAGGTGGAAAGGGCTTTGTTATGATGCATGGGATATTTACGGTAGGAAATGAAGATGATTTTGAATAATGGATCAGTTCAAATTTAATAATGTCAATGGTACTAATAGTGGAAACTCTGTTACCTTCTGACTTAAAAGATATTAGCTTAGAATCATTTTTTTGACAATATGAGGCCTATGCAATGAATGGTCACATGCTTCTATTATGTTCATGCTTTGACTGACGAATTGGAGCTTGTTTAGGTAAGTCTGCCTCTCTTATTATGGATGTTACGGATTTTATTTTGAGCAAAACAAATGGATAAATGCTATGGGGAAATATTGCTGTTGAACTGAGAATGCACCAATGCAGTTTATGCTTTTAACTATATCCAATGAGTAGCTTCTTGCTTATAAGAACCCACCAATGATTAGGATGATACATTGATATGTAAGGTTGAAATTGAGAGCTAGGAGAAAATATCAAGAGCCCACATGTTGCCACAGTCAACTCAAGCATTTTGTGGTTTAGTGGCAATGAGGCCAAGTTCATAGGTAATATGCAAGGAGAAGGGATCTGCCATGGAGTGCTCTGAAATGCCTATGAAATACATTCAACTCCATTAAAGTTTGCTTGCATCAAGGTTCCTAGTACTGGATTAACAGGCACTAACTGCGTGTTTCTTGTACTTTTTATTCAGAGTTGTATATTTTTTACTGTCAAACACTGAATTCTTACAGTTTTCTTCAATCCTGAGATCAGTGGTCCTTGTTATTCCTTTGCACTGCTCTCACCTCTTTGTCCCAGTTATCTCCCACTTGTAGACTTGACCACACCCTGGAGTTGTAGTCTGTTTATTGAAGAAGACTGATTTTTAGACACAATGGATATAGATTCCTCTCTTCCACACAGTGGCCTCTAACAAGAGAGTCAAGTTTTGGGCAGCTATTCAACAAGTGGGTTTGGATCTCAATTTGTCCAACCAATATGGCAGGCTAAAAGCCACATTTAATTTCGAAGGATTAGGAATGTCTTTAACCATCTATTGTCCTTTTTTCCATGGTGCACACTACGAAATCTTGCAGAACATATCCTGTAAAAAGCCCAAAAACGTTGGAGATTAAGATGGAAAAATGCAACTTGTAAGCATGTACACTCCTGTTGCCTGTTACAATTTCATGCAATAATAGCAAAAAGATACGACTACATTCAAACTGCCTGCCTTTAGATGTCTCTTTGATGTGACAGAGAATGCTCAAATAGCAGTGTTTATATCTTCGTTTTGAGACAGGTAGATCATACGGGTGCTGGAAAGTTCTTAATACATCAGCAGGAAGTAAATTTAGTTCATGAATGGGGCACTTTTTCAGTAACCAGTGATAGATATTGCCAATAACATTAAACTTATTCAATTTCCCCTCCGCTTTCCTTAGCCAACACCAGAATTCTTCGATAAACTTGAGGCATCATCTCTTTAGAGCTTTTTTCATGTTATTGATTTCATAGTTCATGCTGAAATAACTTGCTCTTAGCTGATCCACAATTTACCCTCCGATGCTTTCACACAATCATGTTATGGAGTGTATGTTTAACGTTATTATTCTTTATACTTCCAATACTGGTTAAAGTTGAGATGGAGAGGGGAAAGATTGTGGACCTCATTTTGGAAGGCAGCAATGTCATTGTTGTTACGAAGAAGGATGTTGCTTTGTAGATTGGTATGGCATGATATGTAGTTGGTCACTTTTAGTTATCTGGCATAACTAAGTGTTGAGTCAAATTAGAATTTAGAGTATTCTTCTGGAATTAGATCCATGAACTAGCAAGCAATTCATAGGCTGCCCATTGGTAGCGACTAGAAATTTCACTTTCAGGAAAATATTTCTAATGAATGATACAGTATTTCGTGGAAACTCCCGTTCAACACAGTAATGTAAACTGAGTTTCATTGTCTTCCTTGCAAAGCAATTAACTTGACCTTCTAATATCCTTTTTTCTCATCAATCTTTCCGTATGATCCAATTTCTTTTTTCTATTTCTTAAAATAAAAAAATAAATTGAGAAATAACAGGAAATGTCAAGTTACATACAGCTTTTAAAACATAGGGACTAATTAATTATTTTTGAGAGTAGAGAGACTATTCATTTCATTATACAAAACTATAGGGACTAATGTATAATTTACTCAACCAGAAGAGGGCGCGCTGAGAAACCTTAGCGAGGGATGGCTCTTCGGAAGAGCGAATATCTGTAGTTGATCAGGGTTGAGATAATGTCTCCAGACATGCAATGGGAATTTACTGGATGTATTGTTTAGGCGCTGACGAGGTAACATGGTGCTTCACTAACAGTAGTTATACAGGAGCAGAATATCCAAGTAATTTGTCAGAGTTTGCCGATTGGTTCTCAGGGATGGCTGTATGCTACTACAGTAGGGCGTGTTAAACTGCAGTCCATGGTTTTCAAAGATTATTTGGCTGATACGGAGAGAGATGTGCGAAATTGCAGCCCATATAAAAAACAAGCATACAAGGAAAGGAAAGAGCGAAAGAAAAATGGTATCAGAAACTGATAAAATGCATGTGGAGAAAAGAAATTCCATTATGTGGCTTTTGGGGACAAGCTTAGTGGTCTAAAAAGACGAAGTCACTAAGAAATTGAACTCGTATTGGAAGGTTGTGAGCCCTAACTTCTATATGATATTTCTTTGACTGCAATGTTTCAGGACAGCTTCTGGCAAGTATGGACAAGCAGCAAGTTCTGCAACTTGATGTCACCAGAGGGCCAGAGGCCATGTTCAAGTTGAAAAGCACCAAATGCAACTAGTAGCTTCATTCATTTTATATACAACTAAAACCGGGTAACTTGAATTGGACCAGAGAAGACACAAAAGGTGCCGGTTGCAACCATTTTGACAACGGGATTTTTCCTTTTTAGTTAAAGAAGAGGACGTCGATTCTCATGTGGTGTGCATGAACTGATTGTCTTCTTGTCTACCTCTTTTTTTCTTTTGGAACTATTCTGTTAGGGTCACCTCTTGTCGGGGCTCGTTCTATATATATATATATATTCTAGCCGTTTGGGTGAGGTATAATTGTACATTTTCCAAGAGAATCGGTTGCGCCATTTATTGCTTGTTTCAAAAGTAACAGGTTGCCTGATACTTCCTAACATGTAAAAATCTCTAGGCGTAACTGTTCTTAAAAACACAAAGTTATTTTTCAGGATTCTAGCTGAAGACAAGATAACTGGAAATTTCAATTAATAAAAATCCGATGAAACTAAAAAGAGTATAATGGCCCACTAGAAATTACTTATTTTTCAAGACCCTACTATAAGTTCTATCCATATATGTGTTGAATTTTACTTTATTTTTTCCCTTTGTTTTTGAAGAAACTTTTACCAACTCGTACTGTTCTGATGTGAATTTTTCAAAATAATTCGTTAGATCAAAAGTAAAATAATAAAAGTCCCCTCGTATAATCCCCTGTCTAAGGTTATCTCCCAGGATTCTTGCTGTTATAAAGCTGAAGACAAAGGGTACAAAAAGAGAGATAAAGACAAAAGATGGAGCTAAAGATAATATATTTTCAACGGGATAAACCTAATATTACTCGCCTTTTATTTTTTCTACTAACTCTATTTTTCTCTCATTTTTTACTTAAGTAAAGGAATAGGAACTAAGACTTGTTTTGAAGAGGAAGACCCAGACCCAAATATCACAGTCCAGCTCAGTTTTGAAGCCCAAACATTCCAGTCCAGCCCATGAAAAACCCAAAATACTTAATTGAAGTTTTATGCAGCTTCATCGCCTACCATTGCAGAGGCTCCAATGCAAATACACGATGAATGTGGTCCATAGAGTGTGGTCTGCATACATCATTTCTACTTCAAATTGCTTTGGCCCATAATACCTGGGATTGTAAAGATTGACCTGGCCATGAAAGAAACAAAAAGGGAAGCTTATTGAACTAATCATGGATCTTTTTGTTTCTTTATTCACGTTACATCAAGGTATTATCATGTTGAGGTTCTGAATTTAAGTTAAACAACGGATTCTTTTCTCTTTATCAGGAAAAAAAAAATAGCCAAAAGGGCATTGAGCAAGAGGGAAATGGGGATGTTGCAGCAATTATTTTCTTATTTGATCTTTTTGACCCGATACTAGTCTCATGAAAAAAGGGGGATGTTGACCATGTGAAGAATAGTGAGAAAGGGGATACAAATTAGCCTGTTGAGGCATGGGGGGAAGGAGGAGGAAAGCATGGCCTGTTTCTATCTGTCTGCTTTTATCTGCATCATATATAGGCCCTACATGCAAAAACATGTATGGGGAGTCCTTCCGAGTTGAGTAGCAATTCCACCGGCAATAGGTTTAACGTTTCTGTTTTCTTTAATCGAACAGGGCCAGACACAATCCCCCTGTCCCACATTTTGGACACCCTCGAATGTTCATATGATTCTGAGGATCTATTTTCATTTACTTCTGTCTCGTGCTCTCTTGCTGTTGCATGAATCCTGCTACTTGTATATATGTCATTATGTGCTGTCAGTAAATTTGCTTGAATGTTTCCAAGTTACCAGTTGAAATTTATTTTATGATGTTGTTTCAACTGCCACCTGCTGTGGCAAGCACCACACAAACCTAAACTCTGGCTGAAATTTGGGAATCTAATCCTGTGGGCATAAGCAGCAGATCACATTTCACAGAAATTCAGGAACTTTAGTCACATCAACGCCGGCAAAAAGGAAATGCATAGAGTTGCATGTAAATAAAAAATTGTAAATGGGAAAAAAGCAAAGGATGAAGCAGATTCAACCACATTGCTGTTTCTACAACTGTACAAGAAACCCACCCAGGACCACCAGCTAAATCTGATAACAATATCCAAAGCACACTCTTCAATTTTTTCAACTACTCTCCTCTTTTGTCTTCTTGGGATAGGAAAAGAGAATCAATCAATGATTACCTTGGAAGCAAAGAAAAACAAGGACCAAAATTATTTCAACTTTGATTCGATGACTGTTTTATTAGAGGTTGAGAAGTCTTTCCCCATTCTTCCGGTGGACTCTTTACTTCCATTAACAATGCCACCACCTCCTTCATGGTGGGGCGCTCTGCAGGCGAAGAGTTCACACAGAACATTGCAATTCCTAGTGTTTGCAGCATTTCCTGCACCATTTGGTCCGGCAAACCTTGAAGTTTTGCATCTAGTATCGATACAGCTGGTTCAAAGCTTCCCATCTTTTTCTTCACCCACTCAACTATGTGTAATCCATCTCCTAAATGAGGCTCAACAGCACTGCGGCCACTTATGATCTCTAGCAATACCACTCCATAACTGTAAACATCACTCTTTTCTGTAATGTTCATGGTGTATCCATACTCTGCAATGATCATGGAAATATATTTATTATTAGCAAATGAAATAAGAATTATAAATAGAACAGCACACTACAAGATTCCATCAGCATATGATGACAAATCAACTAAAAAAAACATGAACAAATATATTGGAGTTCTAGAAATCAGGGATGCTTGCCTGGGGCTATATAACCATAAGACCCAGCTACTCTGGACATGGCATGATGATAATTTGTAGAGTTCATCAGTTTGGCCAGGCCAAAATCTGCCAAATAGGCCTCATGCTTTGAATCCAGAAGTATGTTGTTGCACTTTACATCTCTGTGAAGAATTGTTGGCACGCAATCATGATGAAGATAAGCTAGACCCTGAGCTGAACCAACAGCTATCTTGTACCTCGTTTCCCAATCCAGGTTCCTATTCCCCTGCAGAAGCTGTTGCAGATTGCCATTTGAAATGTAGTTGTACAGAAGGAGCTTGACACTCCTATTCGAACAATAGCCTAAAAGCTTCACGATATTCCGGTGTCGAATGTGTCCAAGAATTTGAATTTCTGCAGCAAAAGAATCCACCGGATCCTCATCTTGTTTTGTTTTCCAGAGCTTTTTCACAGCTATCAACTGCCCATTTGGCATCTCAGCCTTGTAAACAATCCCAGAACAGCCTTTCCCGATCACATTCTCCTCCTTCAAGCAATCTAGGATGTTATCAACGGTGAAGTTAAGCTTCTGAAATGGGATGAAAGTCCATGGATAGGAGAAATCTTCGGCTCCTGATGAAGCTGTTAATGCTCCAGAAGATTTCTCCATTGCATACCTATGGTTCCGCACGACTATAACCAAGGAAGCAATAACTATAATGGTAACTGAAGCCAGAATAACTAAAATCAAAGCTACAGTTTTGGCTGATTTTAATCCATTTCTTTGAACTATTCTCGAAGAACAAGAAGTACCATCTGTGGATTCACAAAGTCTTGGGTTTTGTAGGTATGAATTTGAAGATAGAGTTCTGAAGAATGGTGATACAGGAATTGGGCCTGAAAAGTTATTGTAGGAGATATTAAGGGAAGTTAGGCTAGTAAGGGAACCTAGAACCTTAATCTTTCCATAAAGGAAATTACGGGAAAGATCAAGTGACTGTAACAATGTCAAGCTAGACATCGTTTCAGGAAGTTCACCGGTAAATCCATTTAAGCTTAAATCCAAACTAATTGTTAAGCTTGTGACATAACCAATTTCAGGTGGGATTGGACCCGAGAGGCTGTTATAGCTCAAATCAAGCAGCGTTAGCTTCTGCAAGTTTCGGATGGACCTTGGGATTGCCCCTGTGAGCAGATTGTTATTGAGAATGAGCTTGTTCAGGTAACTGAAGTTTCCAAAACTCCAAGGAATTTCACCTGTGAAGCTGTTCCTGCTAAGATCAAGCTGCTCCAAATTAACAAGCTCTCCTAGTAGAGATGGTATCTCTCCAGTAATGTAGTTGTTGTGCACATCCAACAGCTCAAGAACCGTGATGTTGGCAATCTCCAAAGGTAGGCCACCAGAGAAATGATTCATATACAAGTCCAGAAATACCAAATTCTGCAACTGGCCTATCTCCTTGGGAATATGACCTGAAAGCTGGTTTTCTCCAAGCCTCAATCTCACTAAAGATTCACAATTTGCAACAGTGCGAGGCAACCCCCCTGATAATGAATTCCCTAGAAGCAGAAGTTTGCTCAATTTCTTCAAACTGAAAATCTCTTCTGGAATTGAGCCTGTGAGCTTGTTTCTTGAAAGATCAAGAGCATATAATTCTGTGCAGTTCCCAAAAGAGGCTGGTATTGTACCAGACACTAAATTACCCCACAAGAATAAACTTTGCAAATACTTCAAATTGCCAACCTGCCATGGAATTGTGCCTGACAGTTGGTTCTTGTCAAGCTGGAGAGCAGTTAAACTTGTACAGTTACTCAACTGCCAGGGTATTAAACCAGTAAGTGAATTATCAGACAAGTGAAGCTGCTCGAGAAACACTAACTTTCCTAAATCAGCAGGTATTTCTCCTGAAAGATCGTTAGCTGAAGCATCAAGCAAAACAAGTGATGAACAATTTGAAAGTTCAGCTGGGATTGCTCCAGATAGTGCATTTCCCCAGAGAAGCAGACTAGTAAGTTTTTGCAACTTACCCAGTTGAGGAGGGATTGAACCAGTGAGCTTATTCATGTGCAAGTACAAGTTCCTTAACTCTGAACACAAACCGAGTTCAGGTGGTATAGAACCAAATACCTCCGTGTCATAAAGAGACAGAGTTTGAAGATTGATCAAGTTCCCAAATGTGGGTGGTAATACCCCTGAAAGACCAGTTGCTGCAGCACCAAATGTTGTGAGATTGGTTAGCAGTCCTAATTGTACCGGTATTTCTCCTGTAAGAAAAGGATTGCCTCCAACTCTAAATTCTTGGAGCGAGACTAAAGAACCCAATTGAGATGGTATTGAACCATTGAAGAGATTGTCTTGTAAGCAAAGAACTTGTAAAAAAGTAAGGTTTGCGAGTTGGGGAGGTATCCTACCAGATAATTTATTGGAGTTCAAGTAAAGAAACTGAAGGGAAGAGAGCTGGCCAAGTTCCTGTGGTATAGTACCAGAAAGAGAGTTAGAAGAGAGGTCTAAGAGTCTAAGATGGGTGAGTAGGCCAAATGAAGGAGGGATAGCGCCAGAGATATTAGTCGAGGAGAGATTGACAAGTTGTAGAGAGGAAAGAGAGGAGAGTTGTGAGGGCAGCGAGGAAAGATTAAGGAACGTGTTAGGGAGAGAAAGGGAAGTAACTCTATTTTGTGGAGAGCACGTAATGCCTTGCCATGAACATGGAGTTGGGCTTGATGGGTTCCATGAGGAGAGGATTGGTGAGGATGCTTTTGCTGATTGGTCTGCTGCTGAGATAAGAGAAAGAAGGGCTTCTCCATCAGAGGATAGGGAGACTACAAAAAATGTTTTGGTACTGGTTATCATCATTACCAAGAATGAGCAAAACAAGAGGGAATGGTGGCTTGGCTTCTCCATTAGAGCGATGATGATTTGAGAAATCTTGGGTTAATAGAAAGGAGGATTTTTTTGATGATTTTGAAAATGGTGATAGTGAATGGAGGTACAGAGATAGTGAAAGAAAGTCCACTCAGGAGACAACATGCATGTGAGAGCAGTTCCCGTGGAGGCCTTGGATGCTTGAGTTGTACACTAAAGTGTTGAAACCATGCATGTGAACTATACAAAAAGAAGAGTGCCACTAGATCTCTTGTGGAAGAGTAGCTGATACAGTCAAAGTGAAGAAAACGTTACCCGAAAAAACTCCCTCTCTGATATTAAAGGCAACCAAAGCTAGGTGGTGGCCGGTGGTGATGGTGCTAATATTGTAAGCAAGATGAAGATATCATCAAGCTTTTTGTGTCCAAGTTCTGACACTGCACATTTTATCCATGGTCGGTTTCTGGGTGCAGATGGTGATGGTGGCTGAGATGGTGGTGGTTGTGGTGGACCTGATGGTGGATGGTGGCTGAGGTTGGAGTTTGAACAATCTTCGTCTGGTTGCCTTTTATGCTTTGGCATTTAAATAGGTAGTTCTTAGTTTAGAGCAGCTCACAACTTCACATGGGCGGGCGCTTCAGCTTCTTTATGAATAGCCCAAATTGCCCTTGTTTCAGCATGGAAGCATTTTGTTGTCAAGTGGGGTAGTGTTGACCTTTTGTTCTCTTGGGTGCTCACATCAGTTTCTCCATCCTTATACATGCACGTGGCAATAGTTGGGGACGTTCACGGGTCAGGGGGCCA
>Ga0307517_10014530_pt1 | contig 10568 bp, 17 predicted proteins | sample 23_EM_MG_FD_194515 | JGI IMG/M metagenome (GOLD analysis project Ga0307517, IMG submission 194515) | Populus trichocarpa ectomycorrhiza microbial communities from riparian zone in the Pacific Northwest, United States - 23_EM | ecosystem: Host-associated > Plants > Roots > Unclassified | place...
CCCTAACGACTTCTCGATGTCGCAAATGTACGGGAAAGACAAAGATGGAGAACAAGACTTAGGTTTGTCTGATATCTTCTCTCCCCAGACGCTCACTCAAACTGTTACAGAACAAGTTGACCCCGGATTCATTTCATTCCTTTCCAAACTGCCCCCAAAATCTCCAGAAACAGGAACCCTCCGCATTTTTTGTCGAACCTCTGGTGGAGACTCATTCTATGCCGCGTACGGTGCTGACGCATTATTCGTCGCCCAAAATGTTTTTCACACTAACTCTGTGATCAAATACCTCGGATCGGGAGGGCGGGCAGCGGGGCTTCCGAGCGTCAGTTTGAAGACCTCGGTAGCGCATGTATTGCTTCGGGAAGCTCTGACGACCAAACAACTACGGGTAGAAATCTGGGTTCCAGAGGCGGGGCAAGGGAAGAAGGCGGCCAAATTTCGGTTGGACAAAGAGGTTTAAGAATTTCTTTCTCTGCATATTCTTGAGCTTACCGCATTACAGGCGTCTCCAGGAAACCTGCAAGCTGTGGAAGACCTTCTTTTTGACAACTCTGACTCTGTTTCAGCGCCCATCGTCATGGCCGTGAAGCTCGCTACAGCACCGCTGGACGCATCGGGCTCGCAAACAAAACTCAGATCTGTCGGCGTGGCTTTTGCTGATACAATGACGCGCGAGCTTGGAGTGGCTGACTTCGTGGACAATGATCTCTTTTCGAATCTTGAGGTGCCGTCTGTTGTCAGCAGGCATTCGGGGGGAAAGCTAACGTCATCTGCTGTAGTCTCTTGTAATCCAACTTTCCGTTAAAGAAGCTATCATTCCGACGGGAACGACGACAGGTACGACTGACAGAGACATCGACTTAAACAAGCTGAAAGCGGTGCTGGATCGATGTAACGTGGTCGTTACTGAACGTAAACCAAGTGAGTATGTTTCTGTTCTACACTATTTTACGAAACACGTTATTTACGTCATCACAGGCGAATTCACTGTAAAAAATCTGCCAAACGACCTCCCAAGGTTGTTAAAAGGTACAGCAGAATTATTAGATTCTTCTGCTGCTATTCGTACGTTTGTTTTCGTATCCCATATACCACATCGTCTGATGGACGTCGCCCGAAGCCCAGCTGGAGCTTCCCACTGCACCGTCTGCGCTGTCTGCTCTGATTCTCTACCTTTCATTGCTCAATGATCCTTCGAACCACGGGATGTTCACTATTCGCACTCACGATCTGTCGCAATATATGAAACTCGATGCAAGCGCCCTGCGGGCTTTGAACTTAGTAGAAGGACCTGGAAAGATTGTTTGCTAGCATTTTCTCTTCTACTAGTTTATGGTGCTCACGATTTCCTCTTGTCAGGGGTCTAATCAAAATACAACGCTCTTCGGGATATTGAATAAATGTAAAACATCACAAGGCAGTCGGCTGCTGGGGACTTGGCTCAAACAACCCCTGGTCAACCTTCACGAAATTAGTGAGTACCGCCCACTATCGCCATATTCTTTTCTAAGTCGTTGTTTGGTTGATAGGAAAGCGACAAAATCTCGTACATACTTTCGTGGAGGACACGAATAACCGAAGAACTCTTCAGGTGTGTGCATATACTCACGCATTCAATTTTATAGTCACTAATCATATTGGTCATAGGACGAATTTTTAAAAGCGATGCCTGATTTGAATCGTATTTGTAAAAGATTCCTCAAGTCGAGAGCCTCTTTAGAAGATGTCGTGCGAGTGTATCAGGTCGTGCTCAAGGTACCGACCACAGATAATGATAATTAACAAAAACTTGACCTTTATACATCATCCCAGCTTCCAGGAATGGTCGAGACGTTAACAGCAGTCCAAACAGACGAGGATGAGAGTGGCGTTTCATTGGTAGAGGAGACGTATCTCAAACCACTCAAGGTTCGAATTAGCCCACTTGATTCACCTGATTCTCCCGTCATTAAATATTTCGTAGGAATGCGAAACCAGTCTCGAAAAGTACGGGGAAATGGTGGAACAAACCTTAGATTTGAAGCAACTTGAAGGGCATAACTACGTCATCAAACCAGAGTACGATCCTCGGTTGTTGGAACTCGCCGAGAAAATGGGAGATGTGAGAAATAAAGGTTCATGGTTACTTGTTCACGTCCTCAACGGGTTTTTCTTTTCTTTTTCTTCATACAGGTGCGCGACGGGCTAGACGAAGAGCATCAAAAAACCGGCAAGGATCTCGGGCTGGAGCTGGACAAAAAGCTACATCTCGAAAACAATCAAGTCTATGGATACTGTTTCCGGCTGACAAAAAACGTGAATATCCTATGGACGTCTACACTCTGTTCCTTAAAAGCTAAATTATTTCTTGACACTAGGACGCGAAGAACCTTCCTAAACGCTACATTGAACTGGGCACCAACAAAGCTGGCGTGTTTTTTACTACGAGTACCCTTAAACAACATGCCGAAGATTTCAAAGAGATCTCTACGACATATGCTCGAACCCAAAGTGGACTGGTGAAGGAGGTGATAGAAATTGCAGGTGAATTCAAAAGCTTTTTTTCGTTGATCATTCTGTTGAATTGTAACGGCATATTTTGATAGCTACTTACTGTCCTGTCCTTGAGACGTTAAACAATATTGTGGCACATCTAGATGTGATTGTCAGGCGAGCTTGATTTTGATTCGTTTTTTTTGTGAGAAATTAACCTGTGTTTCCTATGCATCTAGCTTCGCTCATGTTTCAGCCAACTCTCAGTATGTAAAACCCGAGGTGGCAGAAAAAGGTCATGGAATCCATGGAGTTTGTGATTATTTCTAACCCAAATTTTTTTTTCTAGGTTCAAGCGACCTTATTTTGAAAGAAGCGCGGCACCCCTGCTTGGAAGTGCAAGATGGGATCAATTTCATTCCAAACGACGTCGAAATGATTAAAGGTGCGGGTCCTTCAAAAATACATCAACCCTTGCTCACTTTTCGAGCAGAAAAAAGTGAATTTCAAATCATCAGTAAGTTCCTCGCCGACCTTCCACCTTCCAGCACATCCGCTGACCTCCTTTCGTCAAGCTGGACCAAACATGGGCGGAAAATCAACATATATCCGTCAAGTCAGTGTTTTCTTCACATTATCCTCTCTGGTGTTGCTAACTCTCGAATGATAGATCGGTGTTATTGCTTTGATGTCGCAAATCGGATGTTTTGTTCCTTGCGCCGAAGCCAAACTCCCTATTTTCGACTCCATTCTATGCAGAGTGGGTGCTGGGGATAGCCAGTTGAAAGGTGTATCGACCTTCATGGCCGAGATGCTCGAAACTGCTACCATCCTTCGTGTGAGTTCTTAAGCGTTTAGCAAGCTCCTTCGCTGAACTTACTTTATCAGTCCGCCACATTAGACTCTCTCGTCATCATTGATGAGTTGGGAAGAGGTATATAGAAAATATCCTGCTGGCAAGCTTCTACTCACTCCAACTTGATTAGGCACCTCCACATATGATGGCTTCGGTCTCGCGTGGGCAATCTCCGAGTACGCACCAAGTTGCAACCATCTAAACCTGGGTGGCTAATGATATCTCTCGCAGGCACATCGCTTCAAAGATCCATGCATTCTGTCTATTCGCGACCCACTTCCACGAACTGACAAGTCTGGGGCAACAAATTCCACACGTAAAGAATTTGCATGTAGTCGCCCATGTCACTCAGTCCAACCGTGACTCAAGAGATCAAGATATCGCACTGCTGTATAAAGTGGAACCGGGTGATTTTATTTGACCTTTTGAATTCTTGATTTTTTTTTGTCCTGATACAACTTTCAGGAATTTCCGACCAGAGTTTCGGAATCCATGTGGCTGAACTTGCCAACTTCCCAGAAGATGTGATCAAGGTCAGTCGTTTACGAGGAACACCGCTTTGTCTATCTGACGGCTTTGCCACTCCAGCTCGCGAGAAAGAATGCGGCGGAATTAGAAGACTTTACTGAAGGTCAGTTCTCTTTGTTTCTTTTAAAAAAACTTCCTTGTACCCGATCCATTGACGAACGGCCAAAACAGAACACTCTGAAAGCCCGTTCCCACCAGAGGTCATTGAGTCAGGCATTGCTGTCATGGAATCATTCTTCGCGAACTGGTCATCCTCATTGGGACAAGACGGCGATGATATTATCATGGAGGGCGATGCTTCACCAGACACTCAGCTTGAGCAGCTCAAAAAAGTCGTCAATGACATGCGGCCGCTCATTGAGAGCAATTCCTGGTTACAATCCGTCATCACCACCCTATGAGTTTTCGATTTCCCGCATGTCCTGTTTTCTTGCTCTCGTCGCATTGCATTGTATATATTCACGCTATTTTTAGTCTAGCGGAATCTCTTTCTAATCCTTACCACGCAGCTCAGACGTAGTTGCGAATCCAGAGGTCGATAATATATTATCGCTTTCACCACGAGGCCCTGCCAATCATGATCTCCCCTTGTTCTTTGTCTGCAGGACGTTAAATTTTGATTTCAGTCTAGATACTACAACATTGTCTCGCTATGAAGCCCTGCACACCACTCACAGCGACACAAGACCTTGCCTCTGGCCACACATTCGAATGCAACGAGGAGCCTATCGCCCTTTACACTGGGAAGAAACTTGATCTGCCGCCCAGAAATTGACTCTCATGAAGTGAAGCCGTAGGTGGGAATGATCCTACCTCGCCTTTTCGACTACACCCTGGCCCATGCAAAAGGCCAACGTAGCAGACGAAGTCACCCGCCGGGAGTCGTTACACAAGAATCAATGCACTTGCATTTACATTTCACCGCACCTGCAAACGATGAAAAGTCAGCCATTGGAGGTTTCAAAAGACCCTACAGAGATGCCCACAAATTGTGGATTACATTGGACGAGCGACACGATAACCCCTTAATCAGATGTTCCTCCGCGCTAGACATCTCGACGAGCAGTGGAGAATCTTTCACGAAGACATTCGGCTGAATTTCAGACCTCATCGATCCTGCACATGCCATTGAAAACAGGCCCACGAAGGATATATATCCTTGCAGTTACCCTCGCATTTCGACTCTTTCGTAACTCCCAGAATCAATAGATAGCTACTGGCTCGTGTAAAGGCCGCCGCAGAAGAAGCGCCATTAACGCAACGGATATCTGTTCCTTCTTGTGAAAGAAAGGGCGACGGGGAGCGAGCTCAGAGCAGTAGGTTGCGCGTAACCGACCCAAGCGGTCCTTTTCCATAGCCTTTCTCAGTGAGAGAACATCCTTTCCAGCCATGAATAAAACTTTCGAAAGTAATATCCAGTACATATGCTTAACGATGGCATAGTACCCTATTCCTTGAGCTTTTGGGATTTTCCACAATTTTGGTATAAGGCATGGACGACACAAGTAGTCGGCTGAATAAGAAGCCCGTGTCAAGCGCCAACATGTTACATCACCTTTATTCTTGACTTCTGCAATGGCATTAGGTCCTGAGATGGGCGCTATTGTAAATGGCGATGGCACCATATTTCATGCAGATGCAAGCGTGCGACGATGAAGAAAGGCCTCGGGTATTGGTTCCACATGACCTGTGAACATGCTGTGCTTGAACTCGATGTTCGCGTGGAATTGAAGGCATTCCCAAGTCATGCCGCTCATGTCTCTTTCTCGCAACCTTCTGCGACATGCTCCTCCGTTCGCGCTTCGACTGTTGACAAAGTCGAACCCAAGGAGATGTCTGACGATGTCGTCCGTTTCGGGGCCTCTCGAACCACCATTATCCACCAAAACTCTTCCTGAGTTTTTCAGCGAGGACATATTGCAAAAGCACAGTGGTCGACCTGCTCTTATCAGTAGAAAAGAAGCTCCTCGCGATCATGGAGGTCCACCATCGCATAACCTCGGAGTTTCAACCCATCTTGCATGGGACTTTGCAGAATTCGATAGACACATCAACGCATTGGCCAGAGGGTTACTCGGGATGGGCGTGCAGAAGGGAGACCGCGTCGGTGTCATTATGGGCAACACTAGGTGTGACTATCTATTCCTGTTCCTTGGGTTGCCGTTAGTTATTGTGGGATGTTCCAGTGCGTACGCCATGCTCCAGTGGGCTTGTGCAAGTATAGGAGCTATTCTGGTGACACTAAACCCTGCTTACCGCTTGACTGAGCTCGTCCGTTTGTCAATTTTACTTGGGTTCACAATCTCTAATTTTTCGATGGTGATAGGTGGCTACCCTCCATCTTGTTGGCGTCAAGCACCTGTTTGTTGTTCCGAGTCTACGATCATCCACATACGTTCGGACCTTGGCTGAGGCTTTCCCAGAAATCAGAGGAGCCCATCCCGGAGAGATTCAACTTGAGGACTTACCCGAGCTACGCAACATCATTGTCGTAGACAATGCACAGGAGTCTCACGCGGATTTAGCGAAACTACACATTAAGAGTATGGTGGATTGGCGAGAAGTTTTGATCTGGAGAGAAGATGCTCATGAAGCTCGGGTGCAAAGTAATATCACTGCTGGTCTCAAGAAGGACGAGGTCATCAACCTCCAGTTTACTAGGTACTTACGCCGATTCATCGCCGAAGCCCGATAACGACCTTATTTTAGCGGAACAACAGGCTCGCCGAAAGCAGTTTCTGTAAATTAAAGTACAAATCTTAGTATGGAACAAATCTTGGTTGACCTCGAAACGCAGCTCACCCATCACAACCTGCTGAATAACGGAATTTCAATTGGCCGGTGCATGCGACTCACCGAAAAGGATATTCTGTGTATGATTCTTTTTCCTTTGACCCTCCTTAATATATCTCATATCAATATACAGGTAACGTTCCTCCATTATTTCACTGCTTTGATAAGTTTCTCCTGCAGGTCCCCTCCATGCTCAGATATTTACCCTGTTACCCAAAATACGCCTTGTCTTAGGAAACCTTGCCGCATGGACACACGGATCATGCATCGTCTACCCTTCGGCCTCTTTCGACCCACCTTCAATCGTCGATGCCGTGGTCGGCGAAAGATGCACAGCTTTACATGGTGTTCCTACCCATTTCTTGGGCGTTTTATCTGAGGTGGAGAAACGCAAAGAGGCGGACGATGTCCCTAATATGTATTCGTTACGGTTCGTGGCTGAGATGACTGTGGCCCTTTCATTTCTTACCATCTCTTCGCGAACACTTACAGGACGGGGATTGCGGCTGGTTCACCTATTCCTATAGATCTTATGAAGAATTTAATCGAGAAAATGAACTTGCAAGATCTGACAAATGCTTATGGGATGAGTAGGTTTCGATTCTCTGTCGCATATTCTTTGTCGTTCTTACATGAAGGGTATCAACGTCACAGCCGAAACAAGCCCGGTATCTTTCCAGACCACACCGGAAGACCCCATTATCAAACGAGTCGAAACAGTTGGCAAAGTGCAACCCCATGTCAAGGCCAAGATCATCGACTCCGATGGCAAAATTGTGAAAGTGGGCTGTCCAGGCGAAATTTGTGTTGCGGGATACTTACTGCAGAAAGGGTGAGTAGGCATCAGCGTTTTCCAAGATACACGTATTCATGTCACCTTGATAGTTATTGGAATGACGATGAACAGACTCAGAGTGTGATGAGAAAAGATGAGGATGGCACAGTTTGGATGCATACTGGAGATGAGGGAATTATGGACGAGGACGGTTACCTACGCGGTGGGTACTACAAGTTCACCTTTCTTCCTTGATCTTAAATCCAGATCAATTAGTCGTGGGACGGACAAAGGTAAGAACTAGCCTTGCAACCTCAAGAATTTACTTCCCTGAAGTTAAATTCCAGGATATTATCATTCGCGGCGGAGAGGTCGGTTTCCATTCTTTGTCCTATCATATCACTGCTTCACAGACCCTTAGAACCTTTTCCCGGTCCAAATCGAGAACGCTCTCACGGCACACCACTATATCCGAGAAGCTGCCGCCGTTTCTGTCCCCGATTCCCACTACGGCGAGGTAGTCGGAGCCTGGGTTGTTCTTGAACCTCATGCAAAAATGTCCAAACAAGATGTGCGACAGTGTGTGACAGAGAAAATGAATCCTCAGGTACGCGTTGCGATAAGCGCCTATCATTGAGCACCAGTCTAAAATTGTGAGCTTCCATTACAGAATGCACCGGCCTGGGTATGGTTCATCAACGAGGATGGGAATCCGGAGGAATTGCCGAAGACTGCGAGTGGTAAAGTGATGAAGCATGTCTTGCGGAAATGGAGTCGGGAGCTGGCGGCGAGAGGATTGGGTCGGGTGAGTAAGAATTAATACTATGGCGATATCTATTTCTATCTTGTAGAGTTGAGGCTCGATCCGTGGACAAGTAATCGAACGATTAGTTTCTGGAACATCTATGGAGTCAACTCCCAGGCCGAGACTCGTGACATGTGGCCCAGTCTCGGGTGATGTTTAGCGCGGAGTAGAACATCAAGCTGCAATAAGGTATCAATAGACGCCTAGAATCATTGGTGGGAAATCACATGATCTGATCAAGTCACTCCTGAGTCCCCTTTCGGTAATGAAAAAGTCGTGAGACGGAAGGTTGCAATTGGTATTGACCTCGAACTCCCTCCTCCATGTCCAAGCGAATCAGAATTTATACGGCCGACGACGTCGCAGCGCATACGAAATCTAGTAGCTGTTGGGTTTCACGAGCTGGCAAAGTCTATGATGTGTCAGGCTTCCTTAGCGATCATCCAGGAGGCGACGATTTAATTCTGGCTTATGCTGGCAAGGACATCGAAGAGGTCATGAAGGACAGGATCGAGCATGAGCATTCGGAATCAGCATACGGCATGTTGGACGAGTATGTCATTGGGAGACTTGGGACGAAGGAGTCCATAGTTCGTGATGGTTCGTGGCACTCAGTTCGTCCTTGTTATACATTTCAAGACGTTATTTTGGTATAGATTGGGAAGCTACGGACGACTTTCATCCAGATGCCACAGACTCGGTGGAAGACTACGAGAAGAACGCTTTTTTGGACCTTAGCAAGCCTCTTCTTCGGCAGGTTTGGGAAGCTAACTTTAGGTGTGTTGCCCAGTGTCAGGTTATCAACCTTAGCAACTTATGCCTCTCTTCGCAGCAAATCGTACTATCTTCAGCAGGTGCACCAGCCTCGTCACTTGAAGGAGTCGGCGAGGCTCTTCGGTCCGGATGTTCTCGAGGTTGGCAATTGTATTTTTGGAACGTTCCAACTCTTTTTTAAAAAAAAGTTATGTTCAATAGATGTGCACGCGAACGGAGTGGTATGTTGTGCCTCTATTTTGGGCTCCGGTTACTGCGTATTTGTTCCTGCGGTCTCTCTTCCAATTTACTGGACCCCTACCCAACTTTATGGATAACCCTGCGTTGCCAATGGCATACCTATCCCTCATACCCGTGGACTCTGTCGCGAAGACTTTGGCGTGCTTCTTCCTCGGAAATCTCATCTGGACCATTCTGGAATATACGCTGCATCGGTTCTTATTCCACATAGACAATTGGCTTCCTGAGAAGCCAGTCTTCCTCGTGCTGCATTTCTTGATGCATGGCATCCACCATTATCTTCCAATGGATCGGTGTGTTTATTTTCCAAGTAACTCAGAGCGTTGATCCTTGAACTGTGTGTTTCTCCGTAGGCTGAGGCTGGTCATGCCTCCTACCCTCTTTTTCATCCTCCAGCTGCCGTTCACGCAGCTGGCGTATGTTATTTTCCCAGTGGCGGTCGCCAATGGCATCATCGCCGGGGCCTTCACCTTTTGTAAGAATTTCCCATTACCATTGCTCGATCAAAGTTATCGATGTTAATTTTGTTACCCCATCCAGATATCGGATATGACTGCATGCATTATGCGTAAGTGTTCCTCCTTGCTCCCCGGATTTCGTCTCTGATTATTCATGCTATCCGTAGCCTTCATCACACGAAACTCCCCCAATACCTGAGAGAGATGAAAAAATACCACCTTGCGCATCATTACAAGAACTTCGAGCTTGGATATGGTGTAACTAGTGAGGCGTCATTGCAATGACTCCTTGCCCTTTAGATGCTGATTTTATTTTTTTTAGGCAAGATCTGGGATTATGTCTTCAACACTGTTCTCCCCGTATAAATATCGAACTTCGCATTAATTACTTGGATTAGATCTTTAGGAATCGCTAGCCGGACTCATGTTTTATGCCTAATTTTGCTACGACGGTTGGAGTTGCCGCTACTTAATGTACTCGCTTTTAGTTTCTTTGCTTTATAGTCTTTATGGAATACTTATTTCACTGGATTCATCATTCATGATGTGTGCATCGGTGCAGCAAATAAACGTAAATCAATCTCTCCGATCAGCGGCAGCATAAGGCCCAAGCCATTTGCAAGCCATGCACAGATACCGACATTGGACTATATAGGCGCACATCTTGGTTATCTCCTGAAATTTACTTATAGCTGGTCAAACGGAGGGATTCAATTCTCACGATAGGAACCCGCGCCGGAAAGGATTCAAGCAATGGCAAAGTTAAACTTCGACGTTGACGAGGCTACGCTGCTCCAGGCGTACAAGATTAACACGTCCACACCTTCGTAGGCTGGATCTTTGTCCATGAAGCTCTTCTCGATG
>Ga0307517_10014531_pt1 | contig 10568 bp, 11 predicted proteins | sample 23_EM_MG_FD_194515 | JGI IMG/M metagenome (GOLD analysis project Ga0307517, IMG submission 194515) | Populus trichocarpa ectomycorrhiza microbial communities from riparian zone in the Pacific Northwest, United States - 23_EM | ecosystem: Host-associated > Plants > Roots > Unclassified | place...
GATTTCCCCACTAAGGTCTGTTAATGCTACTCTTGGATGTGCATGTGCTTCCATTCTCAATTTCAGTATTTCTTGCAATCCTTGTATCTTCAGGAAACTTCATGAATTCCTCTGTTACTGTGATCACGTCAACCCTGACTTTTAAACTATCTCCATTTCTTTTCTAAATTCATATTTATTAGATATAAATGCTGAATAGCAACCTATTGTTTCCACCACCAAACTTATTCCCATTCCAAGATATTAGATAGAATTGATATTCATAAATACTTATTAGAACTGAGATCTTTTGTTGAATTGCTCATTCAATAAACTGTCCTTATCTTTCATGTCTTGATGAGGACTCAAACCCCCATGCTCTTTAGCACTTATGTGAGTGTTTTAGTCCTTTGTGATATATTGTCTTAATCTTATCGGTTTTGCAAATAGTGTGTTAATGCTTTGATCTGACTCTATTTACTTGTTATTCAACTTAAAACATGCTCTCGAGAAACCTATTGTCAAGCCAAGGATCTTGGATCCGACCCCCTTTCTCTCATTCAGCCACTATACAGAAATTGGGCTTACTATGTATTTTGCACCAGTATCCTTTTGGTACTGAAACTATGTTTTTCTGCAGGCATTATTTTCAAAGCTTCAGCAATTAGCAACTGTGGCTGGAGACGTGTTACTTGGGAAAGAGAAAATACAGAAAATTTTGCTTGCTAGGCTAACAGAGACTGTTGTGATGTGGCTGTCTGAGGAGCAGGAATTCTGGGATGTGTTTGAGGATGAATCAGTTCCACTTAAGCCACTTGGTTTGCAGCAGGTATTTTGTTGTGTCTTCTGAGAGGATGCCAATGTGGGGGTGTTTATGTGTTTTTTTTTTTTTTCTTAAAAGAAAAAAATTGTTGTGCTGGTCATAATACATTTACCTGCTCTTTCCAAATTCTTAGAAAAATACTTTCTGTGAAGAATAATTTGTATTCGTTGCACTCTTCCAAGTTTGTCCATTAATAAATAATTTCTGTAAGGAATAATCTTCTTTTATATCACAAGTTAGAGTACAGGACTAATTGAGTATTATGAAAATCAGAAGTTGAGAAGTTATTTGTTGGAGTGAGAGTCAGTGACTTGGTCCCACAACTGGGTAGATTTGCTTTCTTGTTATCTCTTCTCCTATTCTGTATTCATTGACAATCACTTGAATTTTTTTTACAGTTAATTCTTGACATGCACTTCACTGTTGAAATTGCACGTTTTGCTGGCTATCCATCTCGACATGTGCATCAGATTGCTTCAGCCATAATTGCTCGAGCAATCACGACTTTCTCAGCTAGAGGCATAGACCCACAAAGGTAGTCACATTTCATTTCCATGAAGTACTGCTGTTCTTGCTGGCAACTGATTTTGCCAACTTTCTCCTGTGCAGTGCACTACCTGAGGATGAATGGTTCGTTGAAACTGCAAGGACAGCCATCAACGAACTTTTGTTAGGAACGTCTGGGTCAGACACATCTGAGATTGACGAGGACCATGTTATCATACACGACGAGATGGTTTCAGACTCTGACGAGACTGCTTCTTCCCTTTCGTCAATAGAATCATTCAAGTCTTTTGCTTCTGCAAACATGGGTGAACTAGATAGTCCCGTGTATTTCACTGATCCCGAGGGTTGAAGATTTTTCGATGACAGCAATCTCTGATCAAATTTTTGGATGTAAAGATTCAAATTGTGAAGCTTAGGACCATGCATGTCATAGGATGTAATGCTCACAAATGTTGTAGCAAAATATTTTGCTGTAGTATCTAGTAATAGTAGTTGAGAGGTGTAATTCTAGAACTGTTACATAAGAGCAATGCTTCATGCTGACCAACTCTGTAGTTGCTAATCCCAGCTGATGTATCTTGTCAAGTGAGGTAGTTTATGCAATTTGGAAATTAGAACCGTCCAGTGAAGGCTAATTTTTACTCAATTCTTGAAGCTGCAGCTGCTTCTACGCAATGCAATTGGTGGAAGATTTTGAGCTTGCACAATATTTCATTTGTTTTTCCTCTATTTACCTGTAGATTCCAAACATGAAGCATCAGATCACGTAGTCAACCTGTAAGTAACATTTGCCATTGTAATTGTTTTTCCTTGAGAAAGAGGAGTTTTTTCCTTCTGCTTATAAAAAGATTCACTAAGATGGCCAATCAACTTTGAGATGCAGAAAATGTATGTTTATTAAAAGCAAGTCTCAATATTTAAACTCAAGAAGTCAAAAGAAAAAAAGTTACAATAGTTTATAATGCCCATCGAAAAGAGTCGTCTTGGGCAGATGACAAGTCGTACAGACATCCCCAAGAATCTAAACAAAGCCTGTCTTGTCTGTTCAGTTAGGGCATTCTGTCTTCCATTTTTGGAGCCAAGAAAGCGCGTGAAAACAGAAAACATAGAGAGAGAGTGCAAAACTTGAAGGGGCAACCAAAAACCCAAATCAAGAAAACAATCAGCAAAAATGGGTTTGGATGCAAATTCAAAAGCAGGAACAATAGGAACAATAAATCAGAAACAGAAGTCTCAAATTTGACAAGCAAGGTCCGCTTACTACCTTGCTGCATCAAATATGATGGCCCTTCTGCCGTTTCTCACTGCTTCAAACCCAAACCCAAACCCACTGGTAAGTAAGTTCAACTTCTTCTTCTTTTTCCCTTTTGGCCTTTCTCAATGTTCTGTTTCTTATAATTTTGTGTAGTTTTTGGGTGCTTTTGTAGGGGTAGAAATGGAGGGGATGAAAGTTGAGGAAGCTTATTTTAGAGGCAGGAATTTACAAGGTGCCAGGTTTCCTATTCCAAATGGGTGTTCTGGTAACTATGTTATATTGCAAGGAATTGAAATATGAAACCTGATTTTTCTTTAAAAAAATTTATGATCCATTATGGGAAAAAAAATGTTTTCTTGTTTGTTTAACGTGGGAATTAGTTTGAGTCTATTTGTGATTATTGTTTTTATTTTTTAATATAGACTATATAGTAATGATTTTGTTAAAGGAATAGCTTAAGTTTTTTAGTTTATTGATAGATTGCGTAAAAGCCCCTCTAAAGGGGTGGTGTTTCTTCTTTCGTTTGTGTATCATATGATTACATGAGAAATTGGCAACGCTGCAAGGAGTGGTGAGGATAGAAAGGAACATCACAGCTGAGGTCAAGGAGCTCACTATAGCGATAAGCTCCAAGGCAGTGAAAGCCAAGAAGAAACGGTTGTGAAGGAAGATGGGAGTGCCTGGATCATGAGAACCTCCAGGTATAGAGTAAGCGGCAGCATAGACACCCGCGGCCACAAGAATGGCTACTGTTGAGCATGACTGGGAGGTTTTCTCGACCCAATCTTGCGCCAACTTGAGTTGTTCTTTGTGCTCCATTTGGAAGAGCTCATGTGTGGTCAATTTATTCTCGTTGCCACCTTGCAATGCTTGAGATGGCGGAACCACCCACAGCCCCCGCTTCTTGGACAGAGAAGGTGGAAGCACCTTCAGCACCAGCTGCACGGACAGAGAAACATGAAAACAAATTCATTAGCGTTGGTAAAGTCATTAATTATAGGAAAATAGGTTTCCCTATCATGGTCCTTAATTATAGGATTACATTTTCTTTGGAGCACTTGCAATACAAATCACTTATAGCTAGGTATAGAAAGCTGCATTTCACTGATTTTGAAGTAATTTGGAATATGGGCTAATTGAAAACATTCTTTAATTTCCTTGTAATTAACAAACAAATTTTACTTGCAGCTAGGAATAAAGAAATGTATTTCATAACAATATAGAATGGGGTTACGGTTGTACAAGAGTGGCTAGCTTACCTTGAACCATTTTATTTCTTCTTGTAGTTCGAGTGCAGGGCCGGGCTTGGTTCCTCCGTGATAGGAAGGATGATGGCTATTGAATCTCCTATAATCACGGAATGAAACTAGGTTCAAATTGAATCAGTTTTTTTTAGATTTAAAAAACCAACCGAACCGAGTTATATTGGTTTTGTAAAATATCAACCGGACCGGACCGAAATCCGGTTCAAACTAAATCGGTTCGGTTCGGTTAAATTCAATTTTTTATCATAAAACCAGGAAACTTAATCTCATAAAAGATCAAAGACTAATTTTTTCTTGTTTGGAATTTTATATTTTCTGCTATTACAAACTTGAGTCGACAAGCGAGGAACAATGCAATTTAGCTAACCATTCAGAGGATTTTGTAATAGATCCATCTATGTTACAACAAACAACAAAAGTTATAAATTCATCTTTGGTCATTAATCATTGTTTTTTGTTGATATGCCTTGGATCCCTGGTCAAACACCAAGTATTGGGTCAAACTTTTCCTTGTCTTTTCTCTAATAAAGGAGTCGTCTTCTTCTACTGCAACTTGCAAGAATAGAGGAGGATTGTGATGGCTTGCGCAGAAGTAAAGAGAGAAGAGAAGTCATGGAGATGGAGAGGTGGGTTTGTGTTTGGCTAGAATCTAGATAATGTGAGACTTTTGAGATGGACATACGCAGAGCAATTGAAACTTGAAAGGAAAAGGAAGATTGAGATAAATATTTTCAGGGGTTAGGGCAGTGACTTTTTGCGAGAGGAAGGGGGGGTATGTTAGGGTTAGGTTAACTTCAGTATTTAACTATTTATACCCTTTTTAAATTGTATAGCTTTTAGATTTTATAGTTGGTCCAGTTTGGTTTGTCGGTTTCAGTTTTAAAACTGAAACCAAATCGGACATGTTAGAATTTATGGTTTTAAAAATTGGTTTAATTGATTTTTTATCTCGGTTCGATTTTTTCGGTTAATTTTTCTTCAGTGTTTTTGGTTTTTTTGGTTGATCGGTTTTTTTGAACACTCCTAGTTTTGTGTGTGTGCGCGCGCGCGCGCTATAATAGAAAAACATAATACAAGATTCTTCTATCTCCTATGTTTCTTCAACATAGAATATTACTGTCTTTTTTGTTTCTTCATGGTATCAGAGCAAGTTCTTACTACCTTGCTGATTAGTTGAAATTCCTATGGAAAACCCGTTCAAGATTGATAGTGTTGATGACACCAATAAATCCTGCAACATGCTAGAAGGAGAGCCAAATCCTAATCAATGTTTAAGCTTAGTTTTACTAAATGAATTTAACTATCTCTTTTAGTCAAGAGCTGTGACAATTGATCTTGGTGGAAGATTCAAACCTGGCTATGTCAATGGCTATACTAAGCCTCTTGAGTCTTCTTCACTAGCTTATGAAGCTAGGCAATGCAAGGATCAACTTGTTATGTCTTGGTTTTCTCCCTTTCTACCGCATCTCTTCGACCTGTCTTTAAAAATCCATTAATTTGTTTTAATAATAAAAAAATGGTTCTTTTTTATCTACCCTAAACTTTAAAATCTTCAAGAATGCACGAGCAGCTTATATATTGAAATTAACAAAATATATATCAAACCCAGAGGATTAATTTTAGGATGTTGACGTAGCATATCATAAGACAAACAGAAAAGCTCTGGAGAAAGAGTCTTAAGTCTATAGTCTTCATTCAAACCATAGCTAAATAACTAGAGTCCTAGCACTGCATATTATAAGTTTTCCATAGTTGGGCTAACTATGAAAATCAAAATAACTTGAAATATGACACTGACGAAAATAGATATAATAGATAACTAGGAGATGCAATCTGGTCCGCTGATCAAATCCCTGAGAAAACATTCCCCCGTTACAAGGCTCTAAATCAGCTTCTACGTCCTCCTTGAACTTCGACTCGATCGGGGGTTTTCAGATGTTGAAATAGAATTAATCGTCATGAGCTGCTATTTCCTTCCCTCTGGACTCGTCGGAACGGGTATTAATTAGATGTAGAAGCATTATTCCCAGCTGGTATTTCCTGAACTATGGCCTCATGAATCCGTAGACCACCCTTCCATTTGTTAGTCCACACTTCATACAAGCCAAAATAGAGCGTCTCCTCGTCATTTTTAGCGTTTTCATCACTTTTAGACTTAGTCTGACTCTTCTTCTCACGAGGTTCCTCTTTACTTTCAGATTTTTCAAACTCAACCCGACACTTATCCGAAGGACGTTCCTCTACTTCCTTGCTTAAGTCTAATAGTTTTATTTCTTTGCGCTGATACTTTCCCTCCTTTCCTATCCTAGCCATCACCGTAACAGGATCGTCCCAGCCAAAGGAATTCTTTGTGTTCATGGATAACATAAAGCTAACTTCATACGTCTTCCCTTTGGTCACAGGCATTTCACCACTTACATCAAGCCAACACACCTCCAGCAGCTCTGCAAAACCATCATCCCTATATTTTGCAAAGAGCAAATAGATTCAAATTGACATAAACAAAATAGGCTCTACATTACTATAGCACCACTATTCAAAATCTGCAGATGCACAAAAGGTAGTGATACAGTTCCATTATGATGGTAAACCATTGGTCTTTAGTTTAATATACTCACCCCTAAAATTCAATCCTGTCATGTAAAGAAATAAATAAATAAATAAATAACTGTTTTATGGTCTCGGCCAAAAATGAAAGGAAACAACAGAAAGAAACAATAACTAATGGATTGAATAGTAGAGAAGATGCATATAGATGCATGCACCTGGAAACAATATCAGGCCAAAGCAAATTACTTTGCATGACCCAGAGATGTTAGAAATTTTACTAAATAACTATACTGTCCGCACATGCAAACAAACAACTTATATGAATGAATCAATCCATACAAATTCATCAACACAATAAATGATTTCTAGCTCGGTTTGGAAGAGAAAGAAAGCTTGATTATGGTGATGACTGTTTGGGTTATTGTTGGGTTAATTAATGGATTGAATAGTAGAGAAGAAAAGATAGAAGGAGAAATTTGGGGAGATTGGGTATCTAAAAGAGAAAAAAAAAAAAAGAAGAAAAAACTAGGTGTGAACCCGATCCAGCAATATAAAATACTTTTTATAAATTTAAAAGACTTTCATAAACATTTTATAATATTGAAATTATAACTATCAATACTTTCTCTATAGAGAAGAGTTATGCATGAAAAGGATAAAGAATCTTTATAAAAAAATTAAATTGGTTCAATTCTAAAAGGACCAGCTATTATTATTAAAACTTTATATATTTGTAAATTATGTATTGATTTTTTATAATGAATTAAGACATGCAAGAATATTAATTAAAAATCTTGATTGTAATTTAATGATTCTAATTTTACTTTTATTAACAAAACATTTGTAACATAACAATAGATCAAGATTTGTAACATAACAGCATAACTATTCAAGAAGAAAACAGGTATGTTATCCTCACCCTTCAGGAATACTCCAAAATTGACTCTCTTCCTTCCAGCAGATTTTAAGATCCTTTGGTTTAAAAACGGTTTTGCCATCAGGGCCCTGTAAAACATGTCAAACAAGAGAATTTCCAAATTGTCATTATTAAATCGTTTCGTTTGACCCCTAATCATCACAAACTAATTATCTTAATTAATTACAATTCAAGCAGTAATAATATGCTGACCTCTGAGGAGACTTTATCCGTCTCTGACCCAACTGTAGATGATGTAGGCTCTTTCGGCGTCATATTCATATTACCTCTGAAAAATAGTTGTCGTATTTTTATAAAAAATAAATTAAAATAGATTATATAGTTTAATTTTTAATGGATCAAATATAATGAGACTAATATAATTTTTTAGAAAAAAATAAAAAAATAACTTGATTTAACAAAAATTAAAATGTCAAAACTCGTAAACTTGACCTCAAGATCAAGATATTTTCATTAAAAATAAATTAAAATAGATTATAAAACTCAATTCTCAACCGATTCAATGTTAAATGATGAAATTAAAAAAATATTAATTAAATAAAATAAAAAAACAACCCGAGTTAACTCGGGTTAATCCGTTAAGCATTATCCTCTTCACACCTCAACATATTGGCGATCTCGATTCACCTAAAAAAGTATGTGATTTTATTCAATAGATCAATCTTGTCTTTTTATCACCTTAATAATAAATTTTCGCATCGCCCTTGGATGGCTGGCTGATCTATTGACATAAAATAGAATAAAGGACCTTTTTCCATTTTCTATGTGCAGATCATATACCAAAAATAAACTGATTAGTAAACAATGTTTCAACCACTGCAAAAAAAAGCATGCACATAGAAGCTTCAAATAGGAGGAAAAAAAAACCATATTCTCACCTTCCACCAAGTCCCTGAACGCCACTTGAATCAGACTTGTAGAACCATGATCTAAATTCCTTCAAAAAAAGCTACACAAGAAAAATTCCAAATTGTCATATCATTAAAACATTTCATTTGCTCCCCTGATCATTACGAACTGATTATCTGAATTACCGAAGAAGTAAAAAGAATTCCGACCTTTAGAGGCTGTGGTCGAGAGCGCCTGGCCCCTCTGCTTGAATTTTTGGAAGTAGAACTCATGATCTGGATGCCAAAGAGATTTCAAGGAACTATGTGGTAAAAGTTCAATACAAGAACAATAACGATAGCTTTTTTTCTTTTTCAGATGGGAGGGTATTTTAGGTTCACATATGGACAATAGACTTCTACCTTAAGATTGATGGTGGGATTCACATCGTGAAGTGTAGTCCTAGTCTATCTAAAGTAAAGTGATATTCTTTGACAGGTTGCTTTTTTTTTTTTTGATTTTCGTGGGGTGTCCGAGCCAGCTTACACGCACCACGACTATTCCCCACGGCCCGCTGGACATCCTACAAGCCCAGGAGCAAGTAAGGCACCGCGGGGGTGACAGGCGTGCACATAAAGGGTCGAACCCGGGACGGGGACGGAACAAGTCACACGATTGACCACAGTAGTTAGACCCTCAAGTGCTTGACAGGTTGCTTTTGATTTTTACTATTGTTGCTATCTAACTTTTAATTTATATTTTTGATAATTTTTTTTAAATAATAAAAAAATAACAAAAACCTTAAAAAAATATATTTTTGATATATTTACATTATTTTTAGTATTTTTAATATCATCTCATAAGAATTTAAATTTTTAAATGTATTTTAAACGTGTTTAATTTTTATTGTGTAAATTTTATAAATTTTCATTGTTGATTTGATATTAATATTATTTATTTTTTAAAAAAATTAAAAATATAAAAAAATCAAAATCGATAAAGAATCAAATATAAAAAAGTTGAGGAATCAATTTATTTTTTGAATTGTGTGAGTAGCAAGCAATTAAAAATAACAAATTTTGTTAAGCGAAAAAATTTTCGGGGAGACGAAAAATTGTGGAAAAACGGAAAAGAAAAAGAAAACCCTAAAAGCCTAATCTTCTCCACTCTAAGCAGCCGCTACCCCCTCCCTTTGCCAACCCAGCCGCTCACCCTCCTTCCCCACAGAAGGAAGAGGCCGCCGCGCCCCCCTTTATCAAAAACAGAGAACCCTCTCTCCCAAAACCAGAGGCGACGGCCAATCTTTCCTCCCTCTCTCTCGGCCACTTCATTTTCACCTCTTCAGCAGGCCATAACTTCCTTCAAGCCCCGAACCCAACATTTTCCCTCTGCTCCCTTTTCCTTCTCCCCTCAGCCCCGGCCAGCAGACCCCGCTCACAGCATCTTCTTCATTTATGGCCACCACCCTGCCATTGGGATTTTTGGCTCCCAAAACCAGAAGCCACACAGGGGTCTCTTGTTCCCTGTTGAAGCCGCCGCTCCTAGACTGAACACAGCGGCAACCCCCGCCGTATTCTTCAGCGACGGTGTCTCCGCCTCAACATCGCCAGCAACCCACAGGCCAGCTGACCCAACTCACCAAACAACAGCAGCCAGCAACCTCTTCGTCCCCTCCAACCGAGCCCGCCGACTGGACCACCACTTCCATCTCCGCTGGCTAGACCCGACAAAATCCTAGCAGCCGGCGGCCCCCTTGGTGTTGCCGCCACCTGAAACAGAGAAGAATGGGAAAGGAAAAGAAAAGAACAGATCTGTAGAGAAGCAGATCCAAAACGAAGAAGAAGAGAAGAAAAAAATCCAAGAACAATCTGGACAGAAATGGACTAAAATCAACTGCCTGCGTTTCTTTTTTTTGTTTGCAGGTCACCGCCGGCGAGGAAAGGAAGAAGGGAGGAAGCCATTATGGATCTCCGCTGCTGCCTTGATTTCACGGTGGCGCGTGAACCCTTCATTAAATTACAATCATTAAATTACAATCAAGATTTTTAACTAATATTCTTTATCCTTTTCATGCATAACTCTTCTCTATAGAGAAAGTATTGATAGTTATAATTTGAATATCATAAAATGTTTACGAAAGTCTTTTAAATTCATAAAAAGTATTTTATATCGCTGGATCGGGTTCACACCTAGTTTTTTCTTTTACTTTTTCTCTTTTAGATACCCAATCTCCCCAAATTTCTCCTTCTATCTTCTTCTTCTCTACTATTCAATCCATTAACTACCCCAACAATAACTCAAACAGTCATCACCATAATCAAGCTTTCTTACTCTTCCAAACGCAGCTAGAAATCATTTATTGTGTTGATGAATTTGTATGGATTGATTCATTCATATAAGTTGTTTGTTTGCATGTGCGGACAG
>Ga0307517_10014532_pt1 | contig 10568 bp, 6 predicted proteins | sample 23_EM_MG_FD_194515 | JGI IMG/M metagenome (GOLD analysis project Ga0307517, IMG submission 194515) | Populus trichocarpa ectomycorrhiza microbial communities from riparian zone in the Pacific Northwest, United States - 23_EM | ecosystem: Host-associated > Plants > Roots > Unclassified | place...
ATTTGCAGGTTTGAATATTTTGGGTAGTCTCCATTATAGAAGAGGTGCTGCCAATTTTTTTTTTAAATCAAATTTGAATTTGATTATGTAATTATACATCAAATTTATGTAGATGCATAGAACAAAATCAATTACACGTCATAAGTAGATGATCACTGTTAGTTCTTCAAACAACGATGATGACCCGACCAACAATTGAGTTCATACCCGGCGTGAGGCTTTAAAGAAGAAAGCCCAGGCTCAAAGGCCCTGGACGTGTCATTAGGTGCCAACCAATAAGAGGTACCTGCATAGCTTCACGACACTGTCTCTTCCAACGCGGTTCCACAACATAGAGACAGTGTCCCTTCACAGCGGGGTCAATTCTCCCGCAAGTACGAGGCACATTGAATGGACGACCTTTCAATGTAAGTTTATTTTGATTTGAGTTGGTTTGTGTTTAATAATTTGTGAACAACTAATATTTCATTAATTTTATCGATTTTCAGGTTCATAAACATTAAGGCAGCCCGAGTAATAACATCGGTATTTAAATCGTCGATGAAAATTCTATTGTTTCAATGGAGCCAAGTGTCTAGACATCTTGATTGGAAACCTTATATCAATGCATGGTTTACAAGATTTGAAGTTAGTGTTAACTTAAAATTTTAACTATTTTTTATGTTATATTGAAATTATTGATTTATTTTTTATAAATATTTTTTTATGCACGGATCAAATTCGAGTGGGATATCACAAATGATAATGTTGCAAGGAGGGTGTGGAAGAATCACGCTGCAACTAGGTAACATCGAAAACAATACGATATGTTTTTTTAAAAAATTATATATTAAAATCTAATTTGTTATTAACTCATATAAAATATATTTGTATCATGTAGGTCAAGGGACTTTTGGTATGAAGCACATAAAAAAGCTAAAAACTATGCCAGAGATAATGCTCTACCATGCTAGAATGACGTGGCAGTTTAGAGGGATTTCAGGCTGCCATACATTTCGGAGCATATATGGTCACGGTATATTCAGCACATGACGTCCGAGTAGTTCACACGACGCTCACAGTCCAGTGTTGATAATCGAAACCGGTGAATTCACGGTTACCACGCACATCGGTGGCTCCGTTCCGTTCATTTCATATGTGAAGCGGATGGTAAGATTAATTTTGAAGATATCTATCTTTAATTAATTTATTGTTATTTATAAATATATTTAACTTGCAGCATGCATTTTAAAGATATCTATCTTGCACCATTTTATTTCTTACAGGCTACGACTCTTGGACGTGAGCCAAGCCCAACGGTGCTTTTTGTGGAGACACACATGGGGAGTGAAGACCTCTAAAAAGAGGTGTAACAGTTCATCGACAATCACGCTTAATACTTCAAGGTATGTTCATTCAACCATTTTCTTCTGTAAGTTATTATTTTCTTGAATTGAATTTGATGATTTCCTTTTTAATTTTCAGGAGACATTTAATAACCGGTTGAGGGAGAGATATGGGGATGATCATTCGACCCATCTGGATTTCGATCCAAATTTATGGATGGAGGCAGGATTGTCTAGTGTACCCGATAGAAATCGGGTGTACGAAATCATTAACACTATGACCGAGAACTTGCAAGCGACCCGTAGTGTCTCAACCATTGGGAGCTCCGAATCAGTATCGAGCACCCAGTCTCAACAGTTTGTGGCCTTGCAACAACACACAACTTGTCTCACCGAAAAATATGAGCAACTCTCGGCGGATTATGAACAACGCCGTCAAATGGTCATAGACATAAGATCACAGATGAGTGGTACGTGTGCGTCTCCTTTTTGGCCGTATGGCCCCGGGAATGACCAGCCTCCTCCTCCAACGCCGCCATTGTTCTACATATGCCACAGACGGAGATATTAATATTTTTTTAAAATATTTTTTAAATATTACAGACAGAGATATCGATGGCTTCAATTCGTTGGTCATTTCCAGAGAGTTGGAAAAATATTACTACATATGCCACAATCACCGATGAAATTAGTCCGTCAGTAATTTATCAATGGGAATACGGATGAACTCAATCCGTCTGTATTTTTCAGAGAGTTGGAAAAAATTTACTACATATACCACAATCACCGATGGAATAATTCCGTCGGCATATTTTGTAAAACCTCTGGACGAAAAATCATAAATTGACTAGTTTCATGTAAAACAAAAAAATTTATAACTCTCGATCGGGTTATCAGAAAATTTTGAAAATTTATGTGGAGCCTTCTAATCTGATGTCTTAGCTTGGGTTAAATTTCATAATTTTTAGAAAAATTCAGAAATTTGACAAAAAAATCACAATTTAACCAGTTTTACGTTCTTGGATGTAAGTTTCAATTCGACCATTAGATTGAGCTAAAATTTTATGAGCGACCTTAAAATATATTGAATAAAATCTTGTTAAAATGTTAGGATGAACGAAGCTCGTAGTGCTAGCAAAAGAAATAAGGACCGTCAAATAGAAGCAAAATGACTCATTAAGCGTAAAATGATTATTTGCCATAAAAAATAAAACAAATCAGCTCTCCCTTCCTTTTATATATATATATATATATATATATATATATATATATTGCCGACTAGGTAGAAACAGATGGGGAGAAGAAAGAACATAACAGAACAGAACATGAGAGAAAGAGAGAAAAGTAAGGGAAAAAATAAGGAAATTGAGAGAGTAACCTTGTAAACTTGCAAAGTTCAACTTATAAAACCCTAATCTAAGGTAGAATCAAGTGAAGGAAGGAGGAATTGAGAGAGCGAATTTGGCTAACTTTGGGAGAGAAGAGAAATTGGAAGAAAGTCAATTGGTAAGCTTGAGAAGTTTGAATTTAATGTTTGATTTAGATGTTTTTAAGCTTACTTGATTAAGTTGGGAAGTAATTTAATGGAATTTTACTTTAATTTCTCTTAAATACTTGATTCTTGAACTTAGGTTTCTTATGGGAATTTGGGGGAATTAGAAGGGGAAGGGAAAATGATGAATTTGAAGTGGAATAGAATGAAAACAAAGTTGAAATAACAAGTAAATGAAGAAAAATTTGGGGGAGGAAAAGGAACATCACATTCGGCCAAATGAAGGAAAAGTGGACGAATGAGTTTTGATGTTAATGTTTAGAAAACTATGTTTAATCATGATATTTGAAATATGTAAGAAAGACTAAATGAAGAAATAGCATTAAAGTTAAGAAAAAAAAAGTAAATTCAATTTAAAAGAGAAATGAACTAGTTAAAAGAAAGCATAAAGACAAGATGTTTAGATTGTGTTTGAATATAGTTGTTACATATGTTTAGATAAAATAAATAATATGATGTGAGGGCATAAAGAATAGAAGGATTATTTGATGGAGGAATTATGAACATAAAGCAAGAAAAGAAGTAACTTGATTTAAATATATGGTTGCCTGTAAAATAATGATGTTATGTTTGAGAATGAATTTTTATTAGAATGAATTACAAATAAAAAATAAATTATGTGCTTTGCGTTTCAGCACATAAGAAAAATATTGATGGACTAATGATATAATGACATTTGATTGATTCAGGAGTTGTGTCTAGAGCTGGTTATCAGACATGAGGAGTTGGGTCATCACGAGCAAAAGGGAGGTGATTCGTCACCTTATTTTGTAATGATTAGTTTTCCCTAAATATATATGTTGTCTATTTAATTGATGTTAAAAGAATAAAGCAAAGGAATAAATTGAGTAATTATTATGAGAATTATTGGTAATTTATGTGAAATTACCGGGATCATTATTTGGCTAAAAAAAGAGGTTAGCCGGATGCTGGGTAATTCATATGGAATTACTAGATTGATTTTGGTAGCCGAAATGGGTTAGCCGGATTCCTTGGGTAATTAAGAGAATTATCGGGTTTATTGGTTAACAAAGAGGTTAACCGGATATGGGGTAATTCGTATGGAATTACCAGATTGATTTTGTCAACCAAAATGGGTTAGCCAGATTCCTTGGGCAATTAAAAGAATTACCGGGTTTACTGGTTAATAAAGAGGTCAGCCGAATGATGGGTAATTCGGATGGAAATTACCAGATTTATTGGTAACTGAGGAAGGAAAACCAAATTTCTGAGTAATTATATGGAAGTGCTAGAATTATTTGGTAAGCGAGATGAGTGAGCTGGATATTTAAGTTTTGAAAAGATTATATAAATTAATTGATTGAGTTAGATTGAAGTTAGAAGTATTAAATTTCAAAGGTTAAGAGTAAATAATTAATACTAGACTAAGATATTGAGTAAATTGATTAATGTGGTTATTGTTAAAACAGGTATACTGCGAGGTGATGCAGATCATTAGATGTAGGAGTTTTCTGTTTATGAATTATCATTTTGGAATGTAATATTTATGTCTTTATTTTCTTTGAAAACTTTTTGTATTGTAAAAGTCAAGCAGAAGATGTGTCATATGTAATAGATGTATTACTTAACTGTTATAAAAATCAAGTAGAAGATGTGTAGTATATAGTGGATGTATTATATATATGTATAGTTGTTAGTATGGCTAAATCATTTTCAAAATGATAAAATAAGTTTATAATATAAAGTAGTAGAATATATTAGATGTTTTAAGACAATATGACTCTTAATCTTAATGTTGTATTCATGTAGTCTAAATGCATATATGTAGTTAGTTAGCATTTATTACTTTTTAGTGATGAATTTGTTTATCTTTCGAATTGTTTTAGTAATACTTTTATGTTGACTTATTAATTGATTTTATGAGACTTGAATATATTGATAAGTATAAGTATTGAGATATTGTTTGATGAATGAGATGTGATCCAGGATGATTGGATCAAGATGGAAATTGTAATGATATATAATAGAAGTGTTTTCGATAACTTGGTACCAACAAAAATAGAGGAAACTCTATCGAAATTTTCAAAAAAAAAATCTCATAATCTTAGACTTATTATTCAATACTTGACATTAGTAAAGAAATGTTTGAGATTTCATGACATTATGATTTGAGGATGTTACATATTTCTAGTGGGTAATTGTTTTTTACGCGTATTTTTCGTATGTAAAACCATTGGTGTTTTTTTTTTACCGACAGAGTTAGCGACAAATGATGGAATTACTGATGAACGATATATCGACAGACAAATTCTATCGGTGAATTAGTCGGTAAAAGTTTCACCAACGAAATGGTAATCTTACACCGACGAAAAAATTATGTCGGTAAAACTGTAAAATGTTGTAGTGAATTAACACATGATTTTATTATATCATTTCATCATCATCATTATGTAACTCTTACTAATCACCTACAATTACCCAACAATTATATAATTTCATAACTTTTCACTTCTTTTTTCTCGTGGATGGTTCTACCAACTTCAAAACACTAACCCTTTCTTTTCATAACCTTCTTTTAATTCTTTCAAAATCTACATTATTAGCATTTATCTTTCATATACTTGTCTAAGAATAAGACAATCAAGTAATCTTCCTATTCTTTTTACCTTATCTATTTCATCATATACTCCATTTTATTTAAATTTCAAATACATGCATTTTATTCAATATCCATCACTTTAACACATGTGGATTACAAGTAATAAATAAGAATTTAAGGTAGGTCTATCTCTCCTCATTCTTTCCTTCCCTTGGCTGAAACTCCCCTACAAGCACAAGCACTTAAATTTATTCTTTATACATTCATAAACGAGGCCATTCATACCCTACACCTCAATTACATCATATCCACATAATTTCTCAATTTCCCTAAAACTCATTTATGAATCATAGCTTAAATTCTAAGAATTTCTCCACAATTCCATACATCATCACTTCTACTTGAATAAAGGAGGTTGAAACCACTTACACAATGATTTTGTAAGTTCTAAATAGCTCCAAGTCGAAATTTTTTTCCCATTGTTCCTCTTTTTCTTTCAAACCTGCCACCTTTCTCTCTATTTCCAGTCATCACTCTTTCTATCCCTTCCTAGCTCCCAAACAAGTTTTTTAACCTCTATATGTAAGTTTTCCCCTTTTTATCCCTCACTTCAATCTTTCCTAACCCTTTCTTCATGAAGTTTAAGAACAAAAGAAAAATAAGAAGAGAGAATGGTAATATTCGGTTGGTGTCCCTCCCTTTTTCTTTTCAGCTGGATGTCAGTTTAAATGGGAGGAAAAAGAAATGTTTTGGTTATTCCTGATTTTACCCCTATTTATTATCCATATGTTATTTTACTCGAACTCCATCACTATCACAAGGCCTTATAGACTCCAATCAACCTGAAATTTTAACCCAAAGTAGAACAACATGTCAGGAGATTACCAGTAAAAGTTTAGTTCGATCCAACAGTCGAATTAAGAGTTATAAATGATAGCGTAAAGCTAGTTAACATGTAATTTTACGCCAAAAATTCAAATTTTTATACTAATTTATCTATTTAAATCCTCCAGATCTTTAACTAATTCATTGGGAGATTTCATCCTTATTTATAATACAATTTTTTTCTCAAATTCCATTCCCTTTCAGTTTAAAAACTATGCAATTATATGCGCGCGTCCACCGACAATCAAAGTCATTCATGTGTGGAACCATACATTAATTCATTTGAAAATTATAAAATACTTTTCTAAGTATTTTCACCCTAAATTTATAAAAATCTCCCATATTTATCATTAATTTATCAATTTTCAGGTTATGGGTTTATATTGTACATTTTATGTTCATTCGGTCATATTTCTCAGATTGAGATGTATTTTTAATGCCGAGTTTAAATAGACTACATCGAATTTTGTTAAATTATATCCCATAACATTGCTTTCCCTTTTTATCTCTTTCATTTGGTTTTTATTTGCATTTCTTTGTTATTTATTCTTCCACCATTTTCATACATTTATTTTTAAGTTCACACATGAATATTTTATTTCAAATTACCAAAATCCAAAGTCACCTTTTTAATTCCAATACTCAATTTACTCATTTAACATAATATTTTGCATTATTAGTTTTGTGAATTTTATCCAGGGGTTTACATCAAGAATCCAGGTTCACTATACATCCCGGAAGTACCAAGATGTACAAGGACTTAAAGGAATTTTATTAGTGGCCAAACATGGAGAAAGAAATAGTTGAGGATGAAAGGAAATGTTGAACCCTAGTTTGTTGGGAGGAAGTTGGTGATAGGAAGTTAATTGGGCCACAGTTGGTGCAAATTACCTCAAAAAAGTGATAACTATAAAATATAAAATTAAAATGGCTCGGGAAAAACAAAAGAGTTAGGCAGATAATAGGAGAAGCCTTTGAGTTTATGGTAGGCGACCAAACATTTATAAAGATCAGACATTGGAAAAACATCATGCGTTTTGGAATAAAGGGCAAGTTAGCCCCAAGGTATATTGGTCCTTATAAAATCATTAAAATAATTGGTCTTATTGCCTTTCGATTGGCATTGCCTCCCTATTTGGCCAAAATACATAATGTGTTTCATGTGTCGTTGTTATGAAAAGTAGAACTAGATCCTTCCAAAATCTTGCCACATGTTCTCATAGAAATTTATGAGGATTTAACTATAAACATGAAGCTAGTAAAGATCCTCGATCACATCGTAAAAGAACTAAGGAACAAAAAGGTTGTATTAGTGAGAGTGTTATGGAAGAACTCTAAAAAAAAAAAAAGAGACTTAGGAAAGTGAGTTGGAGATAATAAGAAGTACCCAAGCTTGTTTTCCAATACAAGTATGAATTTAAATTTCAGGAACGAAATTTTTTTAGAAGGGCAGAATATAAAACCCCAGAAGTTGAAAATTTATAATAAATGGAAAATAAAAGATAAAATATTAAATGAGATTAAATTTATAAAAGAAAGAAAGAAAGACATGAAAACGTTTTAATGTAAACCCCGTATGAAACTAATAACGTTACTGTGAGACGATAATAAACTCGTAAATGAATTAAAAGATGAAAATGAAAAATGGATATATATGGAATGATAAAATGGTTCCTAGGACTTAGTTGAGAAATTAATATAGTCCATGCAAGGACAACACGTGAAATTTGAATTTTTGGTGTAAAATTATCTCCTGATCAATTTCACGCTAACAAGCATAAGTCTTAATCCAACCATTGGATGAGACTGAGATTTTATAATGAGTCTCCTAACATATTGTTCTACCTCGGGGTAAAATTTCAGGGTGATCGGAGTCCAAAAAATTTGTAAGAAATTGTCAGTAGTTGGGCAGAAAAGTTAAATAAAAACTTATTAATGACATTTTCATAAATAAAGAAAAACGCTGGAAGTTTCAATTCTTCTTCCTTTATATACAACCAAACAAAGTTGTGAAGAGAGAGGAGAATAAAAGAAAATTTAGGAGAGTTCCACACAAAAAAACTTTCAGAGAAATCAAAGAATTAGACAAGATAGTGAGGGGATAAGAATTTAAACACAATTGAAACAAGAATTAAGAGAGAAATAAAGTGAGGGAAAGGAGAGGAAGAGAAGAAACCCATGGAAAAAAGGGAAGAAAAAGGGAACATTGGAAAAAAATCTTGACTGGCTAGTGTTTAAAATTCATTTTATTACGAGGTAAGGGGTTTTAAACCTAAGTCTATAAGCTCAATTGAAAGGGAGAATAATTCATGCTAAATTTGTGAATTTTAGCCCAGGGTTCATGATAGGTGTTATATCCCAATTTTCGGGTCCCCCTAAAAAAAATTATCGTTTTCTTTTAAAATAAAAAAAAATGAAAAGCAATGAAAAATGAAAAATGAAAAAAAAATATTGGCATCTTAGCAAGAGCAGGCTGGGAAGGGTTTCAAATCCATGGGGAAACCAAGCTGGAGTTTTGGACAAAAATGGAAGCCCAATTATACCCTGGTATACCCAAGACTAAAAGACAATGTAGATTCAAGGTCAAACTAAATGATTATTGGATGAATTTTGTATAAAAATTAAGTCCGAGGACTTAATTAAACTTTTAATAGTGTAATTTGATTTAATCGTGGATCCAATTAAAGGATTAATTAAGTTCAAGAATTAGTTTGTGTCAAATTAAAAAATTTAATTAAGTACAAGGACTTAATTTGACTTTTAATGGGTTAAATTAATTTTTATTAGGGACTTAATTTGTAAAAAAAATTAAGTTTAGAAGCTTAACTTGGGCTTAATTGAGAAAATTGAAATTTTAGAGGATCAAATTTAATTTTTACAAAGTCAATTGGTTGAGAATAAGGATAAAATTGCAAGAAAAATGAAGTTCTAAGGTCAATTAAGGGTCAAATCAAAGAAGTTCAAAATCAAGAATCAGGGTGGAAGAGGCATACCCACTCACATACTGAAATTGATTAAAATCAAGGGTAAATTTGAAGAAATTGAAAGTTTGATAATTAATTGAGGATGAAATTAAAGACATACAAGACCAAGGACTATATTAAAAAAGATGCTGAAAATTAAGGGTCCAAATTGACATGACTAGGGACTTAATCAAAAGAAACTTGGAGAAATCAGACTAAATTGGCAAAATTCGATGCAATTGGAAGTTTAGGGACCTCTTTGTAAAATTAACCAAACAGTGTGTTCATTTTCTTCTTCCACGGGGAGCTGGCTGGGGGTCCTTTCTTGTAGAGCATTTAATGCTCTTTCATGTCTCAGTTGAGACAAAAGGCGATGCCTCTCTAGCATACCTGACTTTGTACTATGTCCCTAGCATGATTCCTGTCGGAGTGTCGCTTGAGAGGCACTGCAATGAGCATCCAAAACCCCTGACTCGGTCAGCCTTTAACAGTCTGGTGAGAGGGTACAAAACCTGTTGGCTTGCAAAGCTTGGTGAGAGAAGGGGCAAAAGGATGAAGATTCAAACCAAGAGGGAAGCTGACATCCCTCTAGAAATTCGACAATAAAGAGGGGGAACCAAACACGAGAAAGGGAGCCCTCTCTCTTTAAAAAAAAAAAAAAGCACGCCTCCTGCAGCAGCCACAACAGACCAACAACCCCATTCCTCTCATCTTCAACCTCTATTATCACACTTCCCAGCCTCTTTCCACTTCCTTTCCATCATCTTCATTTGCACCAACAAAAGACCAACCCAAATATCATTTTATCCCCCTTCCATGGCAGCTCCACCATCAATCAAGGTAGCATCATCGTAAACAGCAACAAAAACACCATCAATCTCTTCCCTTTTTGGCTGAGTCTTTAAAGACAGTAACATGAACTCCAACACCAACCACGTCTAGCAGCAGCTTCAAGTCTAGCAGGACCCAGTTCCAGCAGACCATCAGCGACGACAGTTGTTTTTCAGTATCCACAGTATCTCCACCACCTCATGGCAGACCAGTAACGGCAGCCAAGCAACACCCCCAGGCCAGGTAACCGTCTCCTCCATCTTCATCTTTAAGTGCCCTTTACCTGTTGCAGACATGCAGAACGTGAATGAAGGTGATGACGGTGGCTGGTCTGGGTCCACTTATTTTTATATAAAAATATATTTTATTGGGCTTTCAGTCCGCTTAACTATTTGGACTCGAGCTAGGAAAATGTTTAGTAAACACACTTTTTATATATATATATATATATA
>Ga0307517_10014534_pt1 | contig 10566 bp, 4 predicted proteins | sample 23_EM_MG_FD_194515 | JGI IMG/M metagenome (GOLD analysis project Ga0307517, IMG submission 194515) | Populus trichocarpa ectomycorrhiza microbial communities from riparian zone in the Pacific Northwest, United States - 23_EM | ecosystem: Host-associated > Plants > Roots > Unclassified | place...
GCCAGCCGTCACTGACGCGCTGAGCATCCTGGGGGCCAAGGAACGGCTGGAACTGCTGCGCCTACTGGCCCGCGCCATGCAAAACGGCGAGGGCGGCATCGCCGGCAACCACATCCACGCCCCAGACCTCGAACGAGTATTCCGCGACTACCTGGAACAGTACGAACTACCGCCTGTCCAAGTCACCGCGGCCGCCCGCGCCATGGTGGTCCAGCTGCACGAACGCAACTTCATCCTCTCCCGCTACGGCGGCGGAGTGTACGGCTTCGTTCACCGTGCTTTCCTGGAATATCTGGCAGCAGCGGATATCACCCACCGATACACCTACGACCGGGAATGGACACCGCAGGAACTCGTCGAACAGGTCATCGCAGCCCATGTCACGGACCCCACATGGCACGAGGTCCTGCTCCTGCTCATTGGACAACTCAACCCCGGCGACGCGGGGGCGGCCATCGACGGCGTACTGGACCTGCACACCCACCGCTCCGACAGCAAGGATGTGAGCTGTGTCGCGTTCGCCCTGCGGGCGCTGGCCGAAGTCACCAAGATCCGCCTCCTTACCGCACAGAGCGCCGCCGCGGTCGACGCAGCAACAGCAGCCCTGGACATCCGTGGGTCCAAAGGTCCAAGTCTGTTCGAGGACGCGCTGCCCGCCCTGGGCACCTTCTCCCCGCACTGGTCCGGCCGCCACCGCTACCTGCACTGGTACCACGTCAGCGGGCAGTTCGCCCGTACCACCGAACCCGCAGAAATCGCCTGCGCCCTGCGTCTGGAGCGCGACGAGCTGAACGCCCTTGCAAACGGTAGCTACTACAGCATCGACCGCCTCATGTTCCTGATGGAGCTGGCCCAGCGGTGGCCGGACGACGACAGCGTCCTTGAGCGCCTGCTGCGGACCGCATCCGAAGACGCTGACGACTACGCGCGCAGCATCGCTTTGGAGATCCTCGTGGAGCAGTGGCCAGGCTGGGAGGGGCTGAGCGCCTTCCTGACGGCCCGCAGCACCACCGACCCGAGCGAGAGCACCCGCCTCGCAGCGCTGTTCGGGCTCGCCGCCCATCGGCCACAGGACGAAAGCCTGCGCAGCCTGATCAAGCGCGCCGCCATAGAGGTACCAGAGGAGGGCCTCCGTGCCGATTTTCTGCGCGGGATGGCCAGGCAATGGATTGCCCACGCGGACGTCCGCGCCTTCCTCGCCCAACGTGCCACCGACGACGCCAGCGAGCACGTCCGCACAACTGGCGTAAGGGTGCTGGGACAAAACGGCTTCGCTTATGAAGACGTCCTCCTCTTCCTGGGCCAGCTCGCAGGCGACGACGACGCGCCATCGACGTCAAATACCGCCCTGTGGATGCTGGGCGACTACTGGCCTGGCCGCCACGACGTCCGTGACCTCCTCCTACGACGTGCCGCCGAGGCACCCGCCCCCCTGGTGCGCGAGTACGCCGTGCGGGCGCTGGCCAAGGGATTTTCGGCGGACCGGCACAGCCGCAGCGCACTGTTGCGCAGCGCCGCCGCTGACCCCCACGGGGCAGTCCGCTCGGCCGCCCTTCACCAACTCGGCAACCACTTCTCCCACGACGACGAGCTCCACGACATCGTGGTACGAAGCGCCGCCGACGACTCAGACCCTGAAGTCCGCCGCACCGCCCTGACACTCCTCGGCCAGGCATGGCCGGACGAGGGTACCCGCGAGGTTCTGCTGCGGGCGGCAGTTGAGGAAACCGAGGAGCGGTGTCAGAAGGAAGCCCTGCGCATTCTCGGGCAGCACTGGGCCGACGACGATGGCGTCCGCGTGGTCCTGATGGATGCGGCCGCCCATTATCCCGACGCCTATGCACGCGCCCTGGCGCTGCGCTGCCTGGTTCGATGTCAGCCCGACAGTTCCGACGTCCACCAACTGCTCCTCGAAGCCATCAGTTCGCCCAACCACTACACGCGAGCCACCGTCATTGATGTGCTGGACGCAGACTGGCCCGATACCGCGGAGATCCGGGCCGTGCTCACAGACATCGCTGGCCGTCCCCGGGAGAGTGACTACCAGGCCCGCAGGTATGCCCTTGAGGTGCTGACCGAGCGGTGGACCGACGACGACACCGTACGAGAGTTCCTGATGCGCGTCGTCGCCGATTCGGAGGATCCCTGGCACGCGGCCGTCGTGCTGCGGGTGTGGGGCGAGCACTGGGCAGGGCGCGTTGACGTCCGTGACGCCCTCGTGCGCGCGGCAGCCGGCCATCCAAATGAGAACACCCGTTCCGCTGTTCTTAAGGTGCTGAGCCGCTGGTGGGCCGAACACGAGGACGTCCGCGCCCTGTTCCATGACCGGGCCGTGCGCGACCCCAGCCCAGCGTTGAGGCACTCCTGCCTGCGCTGGTGGGTACTCAGAGCCGACGAGGAGGGACGCATCCTAGCGACCGTGCGGGTTGTCGAGGATCCGGACAGCCAGACACGCCGGATGATCATGCACATGCTGGCACTGGGCTGGCCTTCGCATCCGGACACAGCCGGGACGCTCCGGAACTGCGCCACTACGCTCGACAAAGACGAGCAGACCAAAACCACCGCCAAGGAACTGCTGCTGGGGCTTGGCCTCACTCCGCCGTGAACACCCACGACAGGCACCGAGTGAAGTAGGACACGAGCACCACGTGCACCTAATTCAAGTCCCAACACCTGTAGGCAGACAGCTCCCTACGTCTGTGTTACGGCGTCGGATCGATGCGTGACCGCTTCCTCCAGCAGATTGTCGCAGGCTCAGTGGCTGCTGAGGTAAAAGAGCCCCTGCCTGTGGGTGAGGAGCAACGCGGACAGGCGTTAGGCCGGAGCCAACTCGCCAAGTAGCGCGTCGAGGACCATCTCCTCAACCACGGCTGTGCCCCGGTTCGCCATTGCAGCGGTCAGGGCAGGGTCCCAGGGGGCCTCGGTGATCCGTCCTACGTCTGGCCCGACTCCAACGTAGTTGGCAGCCGCGAGGTAGTCCTTGGCTGCCATACGCCAAGGGATCGCAGGTGTCTTAGCCATGACGTACGCCGCGATGCGGATGCCTTCGCCGTCGAAGTCACCGTGGTAGTGCAGTGAGGCACCGCTGTCAGCGAGGAGACGCAGCAGGCGGATGGCGGCGCTGTTCGGCCAGCCCGAGGTGCATACCAAAGGAGGGCATCGTGAACCGAAGCGCCGCAGCGCCAACGCGAGCACGCTCGGGTTCTCCGTGATGTGCACAACCCCGTCGGGAAGGCGGAGTTCGTCGGCGGCCCGCAGATGAGCGAGGGTGAGGGAGACGGCTTGTCCGGACTCGGCACAGATTCGAGCGAGCTGACTCGCCACTGCGTTGCCGAGGGGACGCATCCCGGCGCCGAGCACGGTGGCGGAGAGGTCGTCGTCGGCTACGCCCGCGTGGCTCCATAGTGCGCGGCGCTGCTGAGCGTCTTCCGGCATCTCCGTCCCGTACACCGTGGACAGCGCCCGCAGCACGAGGGAGGACAGCCGGGTGCCATCGTCCAGTGCGTGGGAGTCGCCGCCCAGGACACGGGCAGCGAACACCGGCAACGGCTCCCCTTGCGCGGGCAGGGCGGCCAACACGGTGAGTGCGCAGGAGAGCAAGCCACGGGTTCGCTGGGTTGAGCCGCCGATGAGTCCGTTGCCTCGAAGATGGGTGGCCCAGTCGGCCAAGGCCGGTTGAGCCTTGACCACCGCGTGGGCATCCAGCCACGTCCACAGCGCAACGCGTTCGGCCTTCCTACGCTCCCGTTCGGCGGCGCGGTCGGGGATGGGACCAATAATGTCGGCGACGACTTCTCGCACCGAACGTCCGCATGCGTCGGCCAGCGCCTCCTCTACTCTTGCGAGTTGAAGGGTCGGCGAGGGGTCGGGGAGCCGGTCCAGGCCCAGGAGGTCTGCGATCGCCTCGCGCTGTGCTTGGTCGAGCGGTCCTGTCCTCACTCGGTTGACGGGCCGACCGGATGACAGTCGGTCATGGATCGCCTGCCACAGCGGGCGCAACGCGGGCTTGTCCAGCTGCCCGCTGCGAAGGACGCCGCTCATGCCGGTACCCCTTCCCTGACGTCGGGGCTTTCGTCCGGAAGCAGTTCGGACCCGTTCCAGGTGAAGCGGGCACTGGTGACGGCGTCATCACCGTCGGCTCCGGTGATCAGCTGGTGGATGGCAATACCGGAAAGTTCGCGGTAGGTGCACCACTCGTGGTCCGAGGTGAGCATGAGGTCCAGGTCGAGCGCGCCAAGTAGGGCGAAGACGCGGCCGCGGTTGGTGCTGTCGACCCCGACGAAGACTTCGTCGAGGAGGATCAGACGAGGTGCGGCCGGCACGGCCTCGTAGTGGGCGGCCACGGCGGCGAAGAGCGGTAGGTGAAGTGCGATCGCCTTCTCGCCACCGGACAGAGCTCCGTGCAACTTCTTGGTCAGCATCTGCCAGCCGACGCCGTTCGACCGGTCGAGCTTGACGACGAACTGGTGCCAGGAGGTGTAGTCCAGGACTTCCGACAGCTGCTCCTCCCATGTGGCTGCCGTATTCCTGGACTTGGCCTCCTCAATACGACCGCGAAAGAAGCTGTGCAGCGCTTCCCGATCCTCTCCGGTAATCCTGTCGGGATCCTTGAGCAGTAGTTCACGGGCAGTCTTGGTACCAGTTGGCAGATCGGGATGGATCTGCCACACCAGCCGTACGGCCACGTTGGAGGCGGTACGGACCCGCTCCAGATGGCCGTTCATCCGGTCGACCAGCTCGTTGGCCTGACGGATACGGTCGGCGAGGTGGCGGCGGGTATCTCCGGTCAGGGTCTTGTCGAAGAGTTCCCGCTCGGCAGCGCTGATGTCTTCCTGGCCTCGATCCCGGTCGGCGGTGAGAGACGCGAGGAGCTGCGCCGCGCCGATTCTTACCCCATCCATTGTCGCGGTGAAGACATGGATGTCCTCATCTGCCTCCAGATCGAGGTCGGCCCGGCTGCCAAGGAACTGGCGGGCCTTGTGGACCGCCTCGGACAAGCGGTTGAAGGCGTCGCCGAGGTTTCTCGTTGTGTGGGCCACGCTCGGCCACTTGGCGGCCGTGCTGCGGGCCGCCTCGAGGGTGACGCGGATACCGTCCTGTGCGGTGAGGGCCAATGCGATGCCCGCGTCCTCGGGGAGTCCGAGGGCGCACAGATGCCGGAATCGCTGGGCCGCGTTGTTGCGATGGAAGACGGAGTCATCGCGGCGTCGGAGATCGTCGGCCATCCGCTGCTCGAGCGAACCGATGCGGCCGGCCAGGTCCACCAACTCGGCGTTCCTGGCCTTGATCTCGTCCCGGGTCCGGACAAGTTCCCGGCGCATCTCGCTGACTCGTGCCGCCACCTGGCGGTAGTCCTCACCGGTCGTGCTCTCTACCGCTTCGAGTTCAGCGGACAGCCCCCGGGCCATTGACTCGGCCGTCTCGGCTGCCTCGCCATACTCTTCAGCGGTATCCCGGGAGCGCTCGGCCTGTGCCTGGGCCACTTCCGCCGTGCCGAGGGCGGCAGCCCATGCGAGCTGCGCGTCCAGCCACAGGTCGGCGACTTCTCCCAGCGCGTCGACGGCGGCGGAAAGTCGACCCAGTGCCTCGCGGTCGGTGGGCAGGGTTCGCTCGGCCGACAACGTGGCGAGGGCTCGCATGACGCGCGCGACATCGCCTTCGCGGTCCGACAGCCGCTGCACAGCGTCGCGTACGGCGTCCGAGCGAGCGGCGACGTCGGACTCGGCACGGTCCCGCTCGTCTTTCTTCTGGTTGAGGACTCGGTAGCGGGGGCGGTCCTCGTAATCGACGCTGAGCCGCTTGCGGCGTTCGTGGAGTCCTCGCACTTCGGTTTCGAAGTGGGTGACGCAGGCGTTCACCTCGGCCAGCTGCTGGGTGATTTCGACGATACGTCGGCGTCTGGCCCGGTCCCTAGCGAGCGCTCCGATGTAGGCGGACTCCCCCTTGTTCCAGGTGCCGGTGACGCTGGCGAGCCGCCAGCTGCCGTCGGCGCCAATGGCAGCCGTGTGGTCCTGAGGGAGCCGTGAACCGTATGCAATGCCCGCAAGCAACCGCAGTACTCGCTCTGCCGGGACCGGTGTGTCAGGCTCGGCGCGCAGCACCTGCAGCAGCGAGGCCCCAGGGGCGGGTACGGACCGGTCGGCCTCCGCCAGGGTGTCGTGGCCAGGAATGTCGATACCGCCGTGCGGGCCCACCCAGGCGTCCAGGAGCCCGGACGCCTCCAGAGCCGCTTCCACTGCTGCCTGTGTGGCGGAATCGACGTCATCGTGAAAGGCCACCAACCTCCACAGCGGCGCGCCTTGCATCCTTGACCGATCCGCGGTGCGGCTGGCCGGCGGCGCAGGCGGCAGATCCGTCTCCCGGCTGAGTCGTTCGATATCGCCGGCGAGAGTCTCACGGCTCTCGCGGGCTGCACGCAGCTGAGCGCGGGTCGTCGTCTCGCGCTGGGTGATGTCGTGGTCAACGACGCGTCTCGCGGGTTCCACCACGGCCAGGACATCGGCTTCGACGGCGGCGCGGGCAGCCAGCTCGTCGGTGTCCTCGATGGCCAGCTCCACACACCGGGCAGCCCAGTGACGCCACTCCTCCGCCAGCGCGTCCAGCGACCCTTCGTAGTCCCGTGCCTTCTCATCCCGTCGCACCATCGCCTTGGCGAGCCGCTCACGCGTCGCGTCCAGGGCCTGTTCGGCCGCGGTACGTTCCGCTACGGCTGCATCGTGCCGGTCGATGGCTCCCACAACCTCGGCGATCTGCTGCCGTCTCGCGGTCACCGCACCGCGCAGCAGTCGGCGTGCTGAGCGCCCTCGGTCTTCTCCGGGGGCGGGTGCGGCGTCAGTGCCGACCATCGCTTCCGCTTCCCCGCACGCAGACTCCATCGCGGCGCGGCGGGCGGCATGACGTGTGTCCGCAAGCGCTGCTCGTACCTGCTCGGCCCGCCGATCAGCTTCCCTGAGAGTGTCCCTGGCGCGCCCAGCGTCGGCACCGGCTTCTACGAGCTTGGTCTCCGCGGTGGTGCGCTTGCCCCGCGCGTCCTCCCGCGCCACCTCCGTGCGTCGGCGAAGCTCGTCTAGCTTCTTGCCCTGCTTGTAGTCGTCGCTGTCGAGCAGCCCTTGAATGGCTCCCCCCAACTCCTCCGACCGGTGCTCAAGTTCGTCCCTGCGATGGGCGATCCTTTCGCGGTCACGCTGGGCCTGGGCGTTTTGTTCTTCGCTTTCACGGGCTACGCGGGTGAGATTGTCCATCTCCGTGGTCGCGGAGATGATCGACGCCGCAGCCGCGCGGAGCGCGCGCTGGGCGTAGCCACGCTGCTGGGCGGCCACGGCGACGGCTGCAGTGACCTCTTCATCCAGCTTCTTGAGATGCTCACGCTGTCGATCGAGCCGTTCGAAGCCCTCGGCGAGCTCGCTGATCTCCCCCTGCCCCAGCGGGGGAAGAGCCCGGGACAGCAATGAAGACAGCAATGACGGGTCCAGCCGCTCCGACAGCTTAGGGGTACGCAGCTGAAGCAGCGCGGTGATCAACGCGTCGTAGCGCTGCTCGCTCAGTCCGGGGAACAGTGTGCGGCGAACCGTCGCACGATAGTCGGCCGCCGATGCGTGGATCTCGCCGCCTCCGTGCAACGCTTCGGCCAACATGGCACGCGTCAACGGCTGCCCGGCGTCGTTGACCAGGCACAGGCCACCGGCCGGTGCGATGCGCTGGGAGCTGGTGAAGTAGTCGACGTGTACGCCACTGGTGTGTGCGCTCGCCTGCAACCTGGCACCGCAAGAGAACCAATCGCGTCCGCCGCCACCGACCCGAGTGAACTCCACCCATACGTAGCCCACCCGGGTCTTGCCGGACGCGCCCTCGCCCATGAGGTTCCAGTGCATGGTGCGATCCGACCCGCCGAAGGTGGACAGCCGGTTCGGCCGAAGGTTGGCATCAAAGAGGAACGGCAGCAGCAGTTCCAGGGCCTTGGACTTGCCTGTGCCGTTCTGGCCGCGCAGCAGCAGGCGCCCGTCATGGAAGGTGAAGGTCTCGTCGTAATAGCGCCAAACATTGATGATGCCACCACGGGACGGCTGCCAGCGCTCGCGCTCCGGGTCTGCGCTCGCCTCAGATTCATCGGCGAACCGCAGTGGAAGTTCCGTAATGCTCACCACAGGCTCTCTTCCTGGAGCGCAGTACCGACCTGCGCGGCGGCGGTAGCACCGGTGACGCGGTAGCGGGCGGCCGCCGGGCGCGCGAGCACACGGTCACCGGCCCGACGGGCCAGGCCAAAATCGCACAGTACACAGACGGCATCGGCCGCCAGACGCTGCGCACCTTCCGCAGACTGGTACGTCTTGGCCCATCGGGGGAACCGCCGCAACAACTCCTGCGCCTGGGCGGTCAGCTGCTCCGGAGCTGCTCCGCCAGGTGAAGCCGCGACCTGCTCGAGAAGGAGTAGCGCCGCGACCCTCGCGGTCCCGGAGTCGTCGGGAAACTTGGCATCGGTGGCGATCCCGTCCGGGTCGACAAGCAAGAAACCATCGGCCCGCTCCTCAAGGACAAACCCCGCCTGCTCGGCAGCGCGGCGCAGGATCTGTCGGCCCGTCGGAGAGACGAGGTAAGCCAGTTCGTCATCGGAGAGCTCATCGCGGTAAAGCACCGGATCATCGAAGAGCCGGCGCAGCACTGAGTGCCGCAGCCACAGGTTCCGCTGCGTCTCCGATACAGCCGGCGAATCGCTGTCGCCCGCACCGGCGGCGCCGCCATACCGCCGTTCACGCGCAAGCTCGCCCAGCAGCTCTTCAAAGCGCAGCGGAACCTCCTGAGCCGGCACCGCAAGCCGTGATGGACCGATCGGTGCCGCCAACAGGCGCATTAGCAAGGTGGCATCCACCCGGTAGAGCACTTTGGCATCCGTCGATTCCACGAAATTCTCCGTCGCCCCGTCAACCGTCAGCACAGCGCCGTACGACTCCAGGAGCCGTAGCGCGTCCACAAACGCCATCCGCTCCTGGCGGCTGGCCGTATCGAACGCGGGCAGCACATCGTCCACAGCCGTTGCCTGTACGACGCGGTCGGCAAGCAGCCCGATGGTGGTCACTGGGACCAGCAACAGCTCGGCGACAACGACGCACAACAGCATGTAGCGACGGCGGTCGAACGGCGCCCTGCCCGAGCGCAGTCGTCTGGCCGGGCGCGAGCCGTCTGCAATGGATCGGATCTTGAGCAATCGCGCGTACCCCAGCCGAGGCTCCACGGCCAACGTCCAGCCGCAGTGGTAATCGAACCACTTGGCCAACGGCTCCTTGCGGCGCCTGATCACCTCGAAAGCATCCGGGTCACCGCGCTCGGTGACCAGCGGCCGGCCCAGGAGCAACCGAATCCCCCGGGCCACCTCCTCCCGCTCGGCGACGACGAGCTGGTTGGCCAGACTACTCACCCCGTCGCCTCCCCACCGCGGCGCGCCACCGTCCCGGTGCCGACACCCAAGCTCCGTACCTCGACCACGTAGTCGGGACCTCGCAACCTTCCCCGCGGGGTCCGCAACACGGCCACCCGGCCGTCGGGGCACGGGTACAGCACAATCTCGACCCGTCCGTCCCCCGTAACGGTGCGCCGGGCCCCCGTGCTGTCGGGGCGGACCGCCAGAGCCCTGCCCATCAGATCGAGCAACCGCTCGAAAACCGCGTGATCCAGTTCGCCGAAGTCCGACAGTCGCACAGGACCATCAGTGCCCAACAGACTCCACGCCGCTTCAAGCTCAGCGCGCTCGCGCCGGGCCCGCTCCGCACGGACTGCCTTGATCGCGGCGACATCCCGCACCTTGCCGGTGCGGGAGAACCGCTCCGTACGACCACTGCTGCGCAACAGCGCCGACACCTCCACCGGCGGAGCATCGGCCCAGCTCAGCGAAGAAGGGACCAGCTCAGGGTCCGGATGGCACAGATGCGCATGTCGCGCCGAACCCAGACCGAAAGCAGCCGCCCACAGCCGGTGCAGCTCATCCTCGCCCGGAGCGACAGCGAACCAGCGTGCCAGTTCCCGGAAGTCCTGCACCGCGCTGGAGGAGCGTCGGCGCGACTCTGTAATCCGGTCAAGAACCTGCAACAGCGTCACGATGGCCCGGCGAGCGACATCATGCAGCTGCTCCACCCGCGGCCGCGACCCGTCAGCGGGCAGGAACCACGCCCGCAACCCCTCCCACCGCGCCCGGCGCCGCTCCAACCACTCCGGTCCGGGATCGCCACCCGTACCAGGCGGCAACTCCGCACCACCCAGCGCCCGCTGGTGCAAAACGCTCACCCCGCGCTCCTCGACCCGCGACGCAGCAGACGCCACGGCGTGCCCCCGCTGATCCAGATTGACCAGGAATTCCTGCAGGTAGGCCACTGTCGCCGCCTTCACCTCCCGGAACGTGGCCAGATCCGCACCCTCGGCCCGCAGCAGACGCTGCAGCTCGCCATTGAACGCCTTGGTGTTGTCCAGCAGCGCCTCCAAGTGCCCCTCCAGCTCCTGCAAGGTGCTGAAGACCCGGCGGTCCGAGGAAGCCGGATCCTCCAGCAGGACATACAGCTCGTCGAGCCGGTCAGC
>Ga0307517_10014535_pt1 | contig 10565 bp, 17 predicted proteins | sample 23_EM_MG_FD_194515 | JGI IMG/M metagenome (GOLD analysis project Ga0307517, IMG submission 194515) | Populus trichocarpa ectomycorrhiza microbial communities from riparian zone in the Pacific Northwest, United States - 23_EM | ecosystem: Host-associated > Plants > Roots > Unclassified | place...
TCGAGTCCACGATTCTCGGGATGTTCGGCCGAAGGTGCGCGGTTCGGGCTCGTTCGCTTCAATTCGCCGAACGGCATCCTCCTTGGGTGATAACAGCAGACCCGTCGGCGCCAGTTGATCAAGGATGGGATTGGGGCGTCGGTCTGCGACCCTTACAGGGCTTCTGCGGCCGAGATATAGAGGACTGGAAAGGGAGAACATCAGGTGAAGGTGCTGTTCAATGAAGGGCTGTCAGCGTACCGTTGTTGCCTCGAATAAATGCGTCTCCGTAGCGGTTGATTACCCTGCCGTTAACGTGTTCCTCTGTCTGTTCCAGCGCGATATTCATGTATCCATCGAGGCAGGACAGCACGCCTGGATAAGGGAGCTGGAAGTTAGTGTTTGAGTGATGGAGGAAGCGATGATGGAACACGCCTCGATAATCGACACCAGAGGTCAGGCGGACGACGACGCGTTTCCCGACGACGCCCTTCAAGAAATCCGTCGGTGATCCCGAGGTGGTGGTGATTGGGGCTGGGGGAGCGGGCGCATCGTTGGCTGGAGGGGGAGGAGTTGTGTCATCCATCGTACGTGCAAAAAAGAATTTCTGGGTGACGGGATAAGAAACGCGTTTGATGGAAATGAGATAACAAAGTTTTGTTACCGACAATACGTAAGCGCTGGCCGATGATACAACCAGCTTTGAGGTGCGCTTCCCCTGAACTCCTCCCTCCCTCTGGATTAGAGGCTGGAATCCAGCCTACAATCCCCGAATGAAACACGACGTGGGTTGGGGAAGGCCAAACACTTCACTGCCAATATCTCACCGGTGCCGGTGAGACCCCGCGGCTGTCCTGGGATGCATGTCACTTCTCACCGCTCCGCCGCACCCGCCGTCCGGCTTCTGGACCAATATTCAACGTTTAGACCTGGCCTGGCGGGAAGTGCCGGACCTGACGGAGGCATCCCTTGCCTGCTATTCTCCCGCCTTCCATATATTTGCTGATGACAGATCAAATGGAACGTGTTCTCCCACCATATCCGCAGAACGCCGACCTCCCCCTCTGTTTGGGGATTTAAATTTAGATATAACGCGTGACGCTCTACCTTCCACTCGCTTGCTCCTGACCACCACTCGGACCTCGCCGATTCTTTAGGCATGAAGACCGACCCACCATCTTTCGAACCGCGTGGGGGCGACGAGATCACCGCCGAACCCAAGGAGAAACCGGAGAGTCGTAGCGCCGATCCCGCTGGTGCGAGTTCTCTGAGTAGCGACGTTGTTCAGGAAAAGGGGGAAGAAGATCCACCGCCACCGGAGAGGAAGTTCACCCTACCACCAAGTCTTGCATGGATCCCTGCGAACTTGACTTGGTCTCAATTGAAACCTGTTATCCGATGCACGCTCTCGGCGTGGGTCGCCGTTCTCCTTATGATCATTGGACCGGTTTCTCGGCCGCTGGGTCAGGCAAGTGCAAACATCCAGCCGCGTCTGACAGAGACTAACAGTTGTTGGGTTAGGCCAGCTTCCTCCTTATCATCAGTGATTAACCTTTGATCGCCCCTGCCTCGATCCACTCCTGATCCCTGCTGCCGCACAGGTTCATTTCTCTCCCCTCCGCAAGGACCATTCATCTCTGTGTTGGAACGGGAACTGTACATAGTGCTTTTTGTGACGGTATCATGGGCGTGAGTGACCGAATTATCCTGGGTGAAATCATTTAATCCAAAGGATGGCAGTTGGTCGTGCCTTGGCATCAAACTGGCCAGCCTAGCTCGCTCGGAAATAATCACAACCCCACGACCAACAATAATTTTTACCGGAGGATATCTCGAGCCTGGGGTATCCCGTTTCTCGTATATCGTACTTCAAGATGGATGCTGAACTTTGAATAGCCTACCGCTATCATGGCGGTGTTCCTTTTTATTGGATCTGCGGTGCTGTTGTATATCAAAGCATCTCACCCCCCAGGACCGTTGCTCTTCGCAACAATCTTCGGGTGCATCGCAATCGGTACGAAAGCGCCGGATCTTATTCTGCTGTTAAGCTCAAACCTATTCACCATAGACATAACGATCACTACTGCAGTTCTTTTCCCGTATCCGTACTATGCGGTAGGCATCATCCACTGTCAGAAGATACGTATCCTGATTTTCAAAGATCGGTAAAGCCGTCGTGCTTCCCGTGGCCTTACACTCCGGACTTGCTCTATTCTTCTCTGCGACAGTCTTCCCCTCGACTATCTCCTCGTTCTACATATCCAAATGTCATGGGGTCCTACTTCCTTTGCGGTCGGCACTTCAAGAACACCGGAGGCTCCTCCAGGCACCTACCGAATCGCCCGAGTTCATTCCCACCAAGGCGAACAATCTCGTCGCAGCCTCCGAAGCTGGGCTTGTTCCTGTCGCATCGGCGATCTACCTATTGAAACGCGACGTCGTTTGGTGCCGTTTCAGCCCCAGTGACTTCGCAAAGCTTCACGACTACGCGCGTCGAATGGTGGTCAGAGTTAGTGGAATGTCAGCCTATTTCGGGGTGATAGATCCCACGCGGGAGCGTTTTGCAGTGACACCTGCACTCTCTGCTCCCGGCAGCCCTGGACCATCTAGATCCGCCTCAGTTCACCACGGAGCCATCGGAACGGACGTTACTGAGACACCGAACGCACCCTTTGAGCAGACACTGACCACGGATAGTTCCGCGACCCCTGCCCCGAGCGAGACAATATCCGATAGTCCACTTCAACCAGGTTCCATACGGAAAACACGAAGGAGGAACGTTCGGACCCTCCACACGCACTTCTCGGAGTCCAAGACACCGCCGACGCACCATGAGCACATCCACCACCGGCCACAACATCGGCACAAGCACATCGCGTCTCACGGACCTCTTCTCCCTCTCGTCTTGAATGGACCCGGCCAGTCTCAACCTGCTGTAGGTCTATACGAATCGATCCGGTACGCAAATATGGAGGAGAAGCTCTCACACCCAGACGCGGCTTTTCATACAGAGAATTTCCACCGTTTGCTGAAGGAGTGCTGCGACGATATGCTGGGGGTTGCTGACGAAACACTCGAAGCGCTGGACGGTTGGTTGAACGCCATCACGAATAAGTTGAGGTTCAAGTTCTGGAGGAATAGGGCAGCGCATCAGAGGATGGAGAAGGAGAGGGTAGATGGATACGTGCAATTGAAGGAGAAGGTGGACAGAGTGTTGGAAGTGTTCGAGAAAGAAAAACGGTGTGGGGGTTTGTCCTTAGATGCACTTTACGGCAGGGCTGATCTTCTCCACAGGCACATTGTGGTTGATCCATATCGAGCGTCCTTCGATGCCGGGAACGGAGAATCAAGTGATGCGCCGTCCCACAGACATTTGTTCCATTGCTACGTGTACCAGTACCACCTTTGGCAGTTTGTGAAGATCCTCTCGGAACTTGTATGTCGGCTGCTCCCTCGGCGAACCATCCACATTCACATGATCCAATTCGCCTAGCTCGGGGAGATAATCCAACTTGAGAATGAACGGAAAACCCACAAACTCTGGACGCCCACGCTGCCCTGGCGAAGGCTCCTGGCGAGAGAAGGTTTGGATACGAGGGATGATATCGAGAATGACGATGACGAAGATCCTGGTTCGTTGTTTTGCCCTGATCGGCGTGATCGGCGGAGCTGATGCTCGGGCCCTAGATGTGATCCAGGGGATGCAGAAGGAGTGGAGAGAAGATCTCGGTCACGCAAAGATGAGAGATCCCGATGCATTGCCACCGAATAACGCGTTCGAATGGGTCATGAACGCTTTGTACCGAGGGTGTTCGGAATTGGTTCAGGGGAACTCTCTGTACGCGATCAAGGCCGGGGTGTTAACCAGTTGAGTCCATCGCACTACACCCAGAATTTGTGAATGGTGATAACCGCCGCTTCTTTCAGTCGTTCTTAGTATACCGGGCTTTACACCATCATCGGCAAAATTCGCATGGGGTGAGCACCTCCCCTCGCTTGGTCCGGTCGTTGATTCCCGGTCGCTGACAAATTAACAGAAAATAGGCTCGTCTGGGGAACGTAAGGTCCTTCTGCCAGTGCCAAAGTCCCAACTAAAATTTATGGTTACCAGCATTATGGGGCAGTTGACCCTCGTGCGATTCAGGGTATGCCATCAACTATTGGGAAAGACCTTTACTCACAGGCGGTAAACCTACAGGGTGACACCTCTGCGGGTCTTGTCGCTCGATTGCTTGGAACGCTCTTTGGAGTTTTTGTGGGGGCCGCAGTATGGTTAGAATTCCGCGCCTCGATTTGGTTTCTGAATCAACTCATTGTCGCGGTAGGTATATGTCCACTGGACTAGGTAGGGGCAACGCGTACGGATTGGCTGCCACGTGTGGTTGTCTGTTCCCGTTCATGATGTTCGGGAGACTTTATTGGCCTGGTCCTCCGATGACGAACATTTTGTTCTTTGTCACTGCGATGCTAGTAAGTGGTTCTACCATTGCGCTGGAAACTTGGATGTTGACGCTTACTAGGTCCTCGGTTACTCTTGGTACAACACGCACCCACTTCCTCCTTCGACGTTCCCGCACTGGGGTGTTGATCTTGCGATCGTAAGTTCTCTCAATGATTCAGTAGTCAGGCCGGACGTCTGATATCTTACTTGCAGAGACGTTTGGTCCTCGTGGCTGTTGGAGTCGCGGCAGCTTTGTAAGACATACCTGTTTCTTCCATCACTTCGTAGTGCTCACAGCGACTTCTCCCCCTTGTAGCATATTTTCGTTTCTCCCGCCATCTACTACATTGCGCAAGTACCAACGGACCGCGCTCGCGACCGCGACCGGGGAACTCGGAGCAATCTACTGTTCCATTGTATCCTTTGCGAACACGGGCGAACACACGGACCAGGATATTCAAGAGATCGTGCAGAGTCTTATTGCGATCCGAGCCAAGTTGAAGCGGTCCTTGGTGTTGAAGCAGAATATCATTTTTGAAGTGAGATCGCGATAGTGGGCACCCGAGGTGGATTCCGACGAACTTTTGATGACCTTTTCTCCAGTTCTCCCTGAGAGGAAGATGGCCTGCGGAGCGGTATCAGAAGATTCTGGACATCCAGCTGTGCGTTATGGTTGATGGCCGTGTGAAACGTTCGTTCTGAATGTCCTCTGGGCACAGAAAAATTGGCAACCACTTGTCTTACCTCATGTCGGTCGTGGCTCAATTCGAACCGGCATGGTCTCGAGCGTTCTTGAGGCGGTGTCGATTCTTGGATTCCGAATTCCAGGGAGAGATGCTTGCGGTAATCAGTGAGCGCTCTTCCTCGAGATCCCCACCCCTGCTCTCTGTCCCTGTCTGAGGAGTATGTGAAACCCCTTTCTAGGTCTGATTTCCACCGCGCTCCGGAGTGGCGCACCGATACCGCAGATCACGCCTTGTCCGCTGTTAGATCGATTCTTACGGTACAACCACGGGTTTAATGTCGTCCGAGAGGAGGAAGATGGTGAGCTTGGGCTCCCGGAGACGACTACCGCCGAGCTTTTGGAGGATGAGCAATATATGTACGGTGTTTACTGATCGCGTCCCCATGGGTCCTGACTTTTTTTTTTTCAAGGTACTTCTGCGTTGGAGTCAGCACGGCCTTCAGCATCGTGAACAACTTGGACAAGCTGATGGTCGCCACCAAAGAACTCGTAGGAGAGCAGTATCATATCCATGGGATTGGAATCGCCCAGAGAGGAGGGTACGAACCTCCTCCGGCGCCTGGGTCGATGTATCCCAACCCTTCTAAGGAGGTTTAAAAGCTGTTTTCTTATGTAGCACATCTACAGGGCTTGCTTGTCACATCACGTATACGCGCAACTTCTCTACTCTTTATATCTTTTGCAATGACCGTCATCTATACATGGAGCCCTTCAAAAAGTCTTGGGCGCGAAGGATATCAGTGCATACCTGACGGAGAGTGAGATTGTCGGGTGAGTCAAGGGAAGAGGGAGTGGTCACTGGGGAGGCTTCCACGTACCGTCCATCGTACCTCCACTTCCTATTATTCTCCGCATCGAGCTTATCCGCGACATCTTGATCGACCCCGACCACGACATCGGCCTTGTTGGTTCGAAGGCTGAGGATCGGGAACGAACCCGCGAGGGGGCCGATCGCTGTCTTAAAGGGTGTGGAAGCCGGCCATCGGATGTCCCCAGTGAGCCTGTTCAATTGGAGAGACCAAGAGATTAGTGACTAAGTGTAACCGGATGGTAGTGTGAGGCGTACTTTCGGTAGCTGTAGCGACGATCACGGCAGGGAACAGGTTAGGTCTCACATGGGAGGGAAGATTAGGGAACGCTTTGTATCAACATACTTGAGATCACCCTACGAATGCAAGGTAAAGTGAGGATCCGCGGGTCGTCTTCATTTGTTCTTCGTACCTTGAATATGACCAACGAACTATTCCTCAAATCGTTCCACAGCTCCTGATCCCTCTCCTGCATATCCCAATACGGATACGGTGTAGTCCAAAACTCCGCCAACCGACCTTTCCCGTCCTTCCCGCCCAAAGGAGTTTCCTTAGGTACGGACAGACTGAAGGTTCCATCCGCAATGTAGTTCGACCATCTCGTGGCCATGATCTTGAGATGTTCCTTTGCTTCTTCGCTTGGAGGTGAATCAAAGAAAGACGGATCGAGGAGGGACGAGAAAGTAGAGGAGAAATCTGGGGGGGTTACGTCCGAGACGAACCATGGGATCAGTTTGGGACTGGTCGGGGTGGACGAAGTATGAACGATCAACAAGGTATTCTCGGTCGGAGATTATTTTTTTGGCTTCGACTTACTGGAAGACCACCTTCGATGCGTACGGAGTGTACGTCACGAGGAAGTCCGCAAAAACGAGGTCTGTGAAGAACTAGAAGGTTTTGCCATTGGTGTTGAACAGCTTTCCGCTTAGCGTATCAATGGGGTGCGCACCTCAAATCCAGCATTGTCCAATACCAAATCGACCCTTGCGTCCTTCAATGTTTGGACGTGAGACCAGACGGCTTCCTAAGTTAACGGCCTTAGGTGGTGAAGGAAGCCTGAGAGAACCTTGATCAAGACACCCGAACCTGATCATCGTGAAGAATGAAGTGCTTGCGTGACTCTTGCGCTTCGCGGCCGACGCTCTGCAACCTGTTAATGTCTTCCACGGTCATGTGGGTCAAGAGAGAAAGGTCTATCGCGTTCCCCCTGGGATAATGTTGGTTTAATGGTAGGAGAACCCGACCGGTGGACGCACCAAAGGCACATCTGGACCATCTCCTTGAATAAAACAGAGAGTTTGTCGGGATCCGACTTTATCTTGTCCTTCTCGATCTCGATTTCGTGCATGCTCGATGCGAGCTCTACACGAGATATAAACATGGTGATTTGGGCACGGTCAACGGAGGAACGGACGGTAGACTCCGTTGCTACTTTTCCGGAAAGTTTCCGCCTTTTGGGAAGCGAAGGGGTCGTAGTTTTCCAGAGCTTTGGATTCGATGAAGTAGCTTCGAAGTAGACGGTATCTGAAGGGTGATCAGAGGTCGGATACTGGGGGGGACGGGATTATATCGAACATACAAGTAGCACCTGGGATCCAAGGGTTGGAGGTCAAAGCTGACAGAATGGCAGGGAAAGGCTACTGACTCTGCAAACAACCATGGAGCGGTAAACCAGGTGTTCCTCCCTTGTGCCTCCAGGGCGGCTAACTCTTGGTTGACTAGTCCAATCGAGGGTTCGCCATCGTCGACAATTGGCCTACCCGAAACGCGAAAGTTCTAATCTCGCACCAGCAAAGACGAGGGATAGTTGATAGATAGCACCGTACAGGAGCAGTTTGTCTCTACCCATCTCGTACTTGAGCTTACTGATCTTCTCGATGATGGATTTACCGGCTTCGATCCGTTCTTCTGCGACGGTCGGAGAAAGATCGTTCGGTTGGGTCGCTAAATCATGTCCTACACGGTAGAGGTGGTCGATGATTGTGGTGAGAATCACGGGCCATCTTCTGATGAGCGTGTCGTAGCTGCGGTGTGTTTGTGGATTTTGGAATCGAACGAAACAGACTGTAGCTCACGAGAAGCTAGAGGAAAGACAAGGGTGAGTGCTACGTTACTGAAAGATAGAACGGGCTCGGGTGTTGTACCACTTCGGATCTGTGGGATCGTACGGGGGGTATGGTGGATTGAACATTTGGTAGATCGGGTTTGATTGACGGTGAGGAAGACAGCCAAGTGATCTGGAACGAACCGGTTCGGACTGGGGTTCTGTTAGAAATTCTAGACGCCCTTGCCCTTCCACAACCGGCCTTTACACTAATTATCCTTATCCTCTTTGGGTTCCGGAAGTATAGCCACAGCGCCTCGTGTTGACGGGGTGACACGCTCTGGCAGTGCCCAAGGGATCAACCGATCATAAAGCCATTTACCAAGCATTGGTATAAGATCCAATGTGACGTTCGACTTGTGGCCCTCTGCGCGCGTCGATAAGGCCATTCCCCCCCAGTATCCAAAAGCCGGAACGATGCGAGCGGTCGAGGATCGTTCTCAGACAATCTTCCACCCACAACTAGTCCGGCCGCCCGCATTCAATGCCCCCTCTCCGTCAGAGGTCATTCTTTACAAGATGTGCAAAACCTGCGAGGTGTTACCGGCCTCATATATCCTGCGGCAAGAGTTTATAGGTGTCAACAACGTTCGCTGTTATGGCGGGTTCGCGGACATAAGTGAAGGAGAGTGCCTAGGACGTCGTGTGGCTATCAAACACCTCAGGATCGGGGTGAAAGATGCATCCAACAGGGTTTTCAAGGTACTGGAGTTCTTACCAACCTGGTACCCTATCGTGACTTAGTTCGCAAATAGCAGTTTTGTCAGGAAATCATAGGTTGGAAGCACTTGTCTCACCCCAATATCTTGCCTTTATTGGGAGTTTCTGTCTCTACGGACTCCTGGTGTTTCCGTATTGTATCTGACTGGATGCAAAATGGGAACGTGATGGAATACACCAAATCCAACCCAGGAGCAAACCGTTTGCAGTTGGCGAGTCCGCTCCTTGTTCTCCATGGATTCCGGTCTTACGATCCTTAATGACCTTCAGCTCTCTGAGGTCATGTCCGGTGCGACCTACCTTCACGAACTCGGGGTTTTTCACGGAGATCTCAAAGGGGTACCGTCGAGTGTCCACGGCCCAAATTGAGTTCATGCGCACACGCTTTGAGTCAAGCCTGGTCATGTGCATGAGCGCTTGAGCAATGAGGGCCACATTGCTTCCCGGAGAACAAACCGAACGGATTTGCAAGTTTATTTGCCCCCAAGATCACCATCACACAGTACAGCGATCAAACCGCAGACCGGAGATCCAGCTCCTCTTCTGCGTCTTCAGCCACGGTATCGAGAGCTCGGAGTTTTCCAACCTTCGATAGGTCATCGATGACTAGGCTAGAGTCCAGCCTCAAATTCAGAGGGAGGGAGGAGTTCAGGGCGTGCGACAAAAGAAGATTATCATCTTCTTTACAGGCATCAAGGACGGCTTCCGAGCCTTCTCTTACCTCTGGAAACAACTTAATTCCCCCGTCGCTATTCAAGGTGAGCAGACCCGAATGTACAGTTGCGACCGATATCAGATACTTATAGGCGGCGGCAACACCCAATGCATCATGCATCATCGATCATCGACCATCACTGAACGATTTTTCCTTCGCCTGCTCGTAATAGTATATGCCCATAGTCCCCTCCAATGCGCCCAGCTGACAGTTTGTAAGGCTCCCTCACTGATGGTTGAGCCCCCCCAAGTTTACTCCGTAACACGCTGTACGCTGCAGCCACGCAAATTGCCGGTGAGGAATTTGTGGATTCGGGTAGATTGCGGGATTCGTAGCCAAGTAGAATTACGCAACCGTGCATCCGACCCTTCCCCACAATATCGTACGTATCGGGGTTCACGTTCGTCCTCACATGTCCCCGAGTCTCACTTGTCGTGAAGCCCACGCAGGTCGTCAAGTCAACCTCTGACCCGCCAAATTACTGTTTGATAAGCTGATTGACGTGGTCGAAGTCAACCTTCTATGACATCCTGCCCTTCTGAACTTTTCTCTCGCCTCCAAAGTGTGGGCGCATAGCAGCCGAAAACGGATATTCAGTCAAGTCACCTTTGAATCCCGGGCCGGCTTCGGGCTGTGGTGTAGGAATTCCGCTCCCGGTCCGGACCGCCCATCGTCTCTAGTTTAGGCTTCGTTGTTTTTTTCCCAACTGGGAGAAGACATATGGATCCACCCTGGCGTCTTGTTGGAGGGGGACAGCACCCTATACCCTTTGCCAATCTCTGGGTCGCGTTTGGCCCTCATAAGCGGTGCTTCAAAGATCAGACATTACTCACTCAGTGCTTCCGCGTCATAGGACAGGGCCTCCGTTTCGTTCGACTCCACGTCAAGGGCACCCCGCAGACCCTAACGCCACTTATCCAACAATTCACCACAACTCAAACCCTCGCCATCGAATACTACACCGAAGCCGGATACATGTCGCCAGAAGAGCCCGTCGGTGAAACGAACGGCCGGTTCTAAGGAACCCTGTGGCTGTTGTCAATCGAATTCAG
>Ga0307517_10014536_pt1 | contig 10564 bp, 11 predicted proteins | sample 23_EM_MG_FD_194515 | JGI IMG/M metagenome (GOLD analysis project Ga0307517, IMG submission 194515) | Populus trichocarpa ectomycorrhiza microbial communities from riparian zone in the Pacific Northwest, United States - 23_EM | ecosystem: Host-associated > Plants > Roots > Unclassified | place...
CAGGCTCTCTGTTCTCCCGCCCGTATCTCACTTCTTGGTCATACGCCTACCCCAGTCGCGACCATGACCACTTATATTCCAATGTACCTCAATTCACGCCCCCCCCCCGTACTCTGCTCTCCGGCAACGTTCCTTCAACTGACCCTCTGCGGAAGACAATGCGAGTGCCAACAGGCCCTCGCAATTGTCTCAAATTACCGTCGTCGCCAAGATGAGAAGAGGTGGTGTTACGTCGGCACCAACAAGTTTAAGCCTCTCATCAGCGATATCTGGTTTCATTGGCGACAGAATCAGAACAACGACAGCAGGAAGAACCACCCGCCGCTCGTTGTGCTGAAATCCTCCACACGCGACGGACCTGGGCTCGTTTGGCCGCTCCCAAGCGTCAGAACGCGGTGATGAGTTTTTGAGTCAGCTCAAAAGTGCTCGACCGGTACGTCGCGTTGGCACCCTACGTAGATCGCGTGTCGTAAAACACATAGCGTGCTTTCACACCCGATCACCTTCGGGTTATCATATTCAACGACGATATGAACGGCTTGGTGGACCTTTTTTTTTTTTTTTTCGGTGTATGTTTATTGTGCTAAGGTGGATGTACCTATTTTACACATTACGAACTGCGAAGTGTCCAATGAGTGGTTTGGTGGACCTTTCCGATGCCGGGAAGCGTTCATGCTCTCTCAAAGTACCCGCTTCAGCCGAGCCCTCACCTGAGCAAGTTGTTGCGAGTCCGCCTTCATCATGTTCCTCCCATCTTTGTAGCACACGCCTGTATGTAACTTACTACCAGCTCTAATCAAAGTTTTGCTGTTACAAACACAATGTCTGCCTGACCCGACCCTACCAGCACGTCCGCGGCGTGTCTATTAGTCGTCGGATGCCGTGTACAACAACCCTACCTCCCATATCTATATACACAAAGGGCAGATGAACATGGATGTTACTCGTGATTTACTGAAGTCCCAAGGTGCCTGGATAACATGTGGTGGGGCCAATTATCCTGAAAATGCTCAGGCCTCGACGTGGGCGGAGTCAAGTACTGGTGCCCCGCGCCATTACGATGGATTAATCGATTATGTGACACCGTGTTGGACGAGCTCCGAAGCGTGGCTAGCAGGGAGGCGGAAGCGGGAACTGGAGCACGGTCGTCGTCATTGGCGGATAAGAGGAGGGATAGATTGCGAACGAGTTTGAGATCGAGGGCAGGGGAGGACACCAACTTGGATGAAACCCACGCGGGACGAAACGGCGGAGTCTGGCGGAGTTGAGTTGAGCCCGGTCGTCGGGTGTTACGCAAGTCGCGCGGAGTTTGGAGCCGCCAAGCGGAGGACCACCAGGTTCGGGGGTCTGATTCTCAACGACCAGTCACTAGTCAACGGCCATGTCCTCCACTGCCACTCAAGCCTCTCCTCTATCTCAGCACTTACGTGCAACCAAGAAAATTCTACAAGATGTGACCTGTTTCACGAAGTACGTTTGAAGCGCTTGGACACGTTGCATTCAGAGGGCTGAAATTTGAGTTTGCAGGATCGCATCGGGTCTAGATACAACCGAGGTTAGACGAACGAAGTGGGCATGCGAACTGTGGTTGACAGATGTTGTATTCTTAGTTCGATGCCTTCGAGCAAGATGCTTTCGAGATCCTCCGCCTCATTCGGTCCTGGAGAAACACGGTTGCACCAATCAACAAGGTCCCTCCCGAAATCCTCGGTTTCATTCCGGACTTTTGGTCTCCGTACGACAGCGACAAAAACGTAGTTGCTCTGACCCATGTATGCCAGGCTTGGAGGGAGGTGTTCACATCACGGCCCTCTCTGTGGACTAATATTGAGCTCTACTCCGTGGCCGAGGACGAGGACAAAGTTCGCGTCTACCTTGAACGCTCAAAGTCCTCCCCCATCGACCTGTCACTGTACAGGCGCAGCGATGCATTCTCCCACGATCCCTTCTTCCAAATCACCCCCCTCGTTGTTGGGCGGCTCGAATCCTTGTATATCGAAGGAACGCCGGAAAACCTACAACAAATTACTGCACACCTATCTCACCCTGCTCCTCTTCTTGAGTGGATGGGGATATCGGGCGGTTGCGAATATGTGACAGATTACCCCAGACTCACCCCTACACTCTTCAATGGAGATCTCTCTTCATTGCACTATTTGAGTTTGGAGGCCGTCTGCACTGGGTTACCCTGGAGGGACATGATCAATCTTACATCGTTCGCACTGGACCGCATGCCACCGGGCGAGATCTCCATCACACAACTTCTTGACTTCTTTGAAAGCGCTCCGCACCTCAGTGATATCAGCCTCTACTCGACAGCCCTAGCCACTGGTGTCCAAGGGGGGAGGTCGGTGTCGCTGGCGTGTCTAAAGAGGATGCGGATCACAGATCATGGATTGCCTTCCGTCTTACTTGACCACCTGCTGATCCCGGTCGGTGCGGAGTTAATACTAGACGCGGACCTACTTCATGGCTCCCTGATTGGGGATATCCTCCCCAGGTCCCTAGGTAACCTCAGGAACATGTCCAACTTCACCGCAATCAGATTATCTGATTGGGAAGCGCACCCATCCATGGAATTCGGTGGACCGAATGGGAAAGTTCGCATATATCTCATTTCTCCCCAACACAACAGGACCCGCTTGATGCTCGAATCTCTCACCCAATTTGACACCTCGGGGACCAGGCGGCTCGAAATTGGAAATACCAGCCCTCTTTCCAGAGGTCCTCTTTGCCAAGTGCTCCTTCCCATGAAAGGCCTACGCGTCCTCGTGCTCTACGAATGTTATAGCCCACACATCTTCATCCACGCCTTGCACCCCAGCGCGATTTCGTTGGAAGTTGTGGTCTGTCCCAAGTTGGAGGAACTTGTTCTCGTTCTCCGTGACGACGTGGGGGCATTTGACATGGAGGATGTCATAGAAATGGCGAAAGCGAGGGCGTCAAAGGGGAAGAGACTCGAGACTATTAGGATCGCCGACAGGGGGGATATATCCGACCCGGGGCGCGTGCTGGAGCTTAGGAAACACGTTGGGCATGTGGAACACACTCGAGAATACACTCGAGCTATTGAAATCTGCGATGAATGATGACGAGGAGGATGTAGCAGGGGAGGGTTTTGGCGATGTCTCTGGTGAGTGGGCCCGCGCTCGTACCGTGGAGCAACGTTCATATTGGACCATCAGAATAGTCTCCCCGGAGACGGTTGGAATTAATTTCGGCGAGTGTTCGAGTAATCTCCAGCACCCTCGTAGGGATCGCCGTGGTGAGAAGACATGCCGTAGGACCTGCGTACTTCAGGAAGTTTGGTGGGCACCTGCAGGCCGCATAGCAAAACGAAGTCGAGTATATACTCACGAGTAATGTTACCGATGTTCGGCTCGAGCCTGAGCCGCACCTGTTTGATTCGTTACTTGCGGTGCGGGTCCAGGAAGGTTCGCCCTAGGCATCTCATGTTCAAACCCTTCGGAATTCACTCAAGCACTGGAATGAATTGAAAAAGACGCCCCCATCAGCTTTGTATCAGTTTGTTCACGTTAAGCTCCCAACTATCCCGTTGTGCGTTAACCCATACGACCGATCCGATATACTTACTTTTACGCGATATCTGTCTGTGGTTAGACTTCAGTTCTCCTCGTCACGTTTCGAAAGTGGGGCAGCCCTTCCATTTTACCCCTGTACATTCGTAAGGCTGTGTTATGTACTTGCAACAGGGATGGAGGCCCTCTCGGCTATTTCTGACCGACCCACGGTGAACCAGGGTTTCAAAAGGTTCCCACGTTTGCAACTCCCGGTATGTGGATCCGGAACTTGAACCAACCAGCGACCCCGGGTTTTGGCGTGGCTGGTTGTTGCGGTCAGTTGTTGGTCACCGTTAGGCACGTCGCTGCGGGTGGAAAGTCTCAAAACTTTGGTAGCATTATCAGTTGGGACGAGATCTCACACCATCGATGAATCTACATCAGCGGGCTCGTTTGATCTTGGATGGGGTTCGGCAGAGTTTGGCTAACCCAGCGTGGAACATACGTAAAACCGTATGGCACCAATTGCACGTAGCCTGACCCGAGTACAAACTGGCAAGGCCTTCGATCTGACTGAATTCAATTTCTGGGGGCTTTCATCTGCCGGGGGGGGGGGGGGGAAACTCTGCTGTATTTGATGTAAGCTTCTGCGCACGAGTGGGACTGACAAGCGGAAAAGCCCAGGAATCTGCCCAACGGAGGTTGCAGGGGACCAACTCACAGACCAAATTCCGGGTTCCATACCCAGGGGATAATACATTCCGCAGCCGCTATGAAGTCCAGACACGAACGTGGGGTGGTGAGGAAACCTGCGGGGATGGACGATACGGTGGTATCACGTACGGGCACTGGGTACCTGATGTACTGCCCCTGGAGTGGTTACATAACACTTGTAGACCCACTCGGGTCTCAATTCGCGACCACGGTGCCACATATACAATGTCACCTTGTATCTTGTACGACAAACAGGCCTGCAGGGGCTAAAGAGGGGGACCAGGTGCGCCAGACCGCGCCCATGAAGAATCCGCCGAGCGGACGATCGATCGGTATTCCCCAACGACCATGTCCGCCGCCGCTACCACTACCTCGAGCCAGGGGTCTTCTATCTCTCAATACTTACGCGAGATCAAGGAAATCCTACAAGATGCAGCTTATTTCACGAAGTACGCCTGGGACGTGCCATACGTCGCGTCAGACAGCTGAAATTCGAGTTTGCAGGATCGCGGCGACACAGGGCGATGCTAAGGTTGGACAAACGAACACAATGGACAAGTGGACTGCTACTGACGTATGTTGTATTCTAGTTCGATGTTCTCGAGCGAGACGCGTTCGAAGTCCTCCGTCTTATTCGGTCCTGGAGAAACGCCGTCGCACCAATCAGTCAGATCCCTCCAGAGATCCTCGTTCTCATCCCGGACTTTTGGAATACAAGCGATAAATATGATGATACAATTGCGCTAACCCACGTATGCCGGGCTTGGAGGGAGGTGTTCACATCACGACCTTCATTATGGACCCATCTTAATCTTGACAGTATGAACGAAGAACAAGTCCGCGTCTACCTCGAACGCTCAAAGTCCTCCCCCATCAACTTGTCACTGCAAAGACGCAGCGAGATGTACCCTCGTGACCCCTTCTTTCAGATCATCCCCCACACCGTCGGACGGCTCAAATCCTTGACCATCGATGGAGTGCCGGAAAATCTACAAGACATCACCGCCCACCTAACCTGCCCCGCTCCTCTTCTTGAGGATGTGATATTATGCGGCGATTGCGTGCAGACACCAGACCAGTACCCCGTGCTCACGTCCGCACTCTTCAATGGAGATCTTTCCTCGTTGCGCAATTTGTCTCTGGATTGCGTCCACACCGAATTACCTTGGAGGAATATGGTCAACCTCACATCGTTCACGTTGAGCAACACGCCGCCGGGCGGGATCACCGTCATACAACTTCTTGACTTCTTTGAAGGCGCTCCTCACCTCCGCGACGTCGACCTCTACTTTGCAATCCCAACCCCAACCCCCGGCGCTCAAAGTGGGCGGTTGGTGTCACTGACGTGTCTCAAGTGGATGGAAATCAATGGTAGCGGACCGCCTTCCGTCTTGCTTGACCACCTGTTGATCCCAGTCGGTGCGGGGTTGGTACTGGAGGCAGACTTACTCAACTCCCTGGTCGGGGACTTCCTCCCAAGATCTCTCGATAACCTCAGGAACCTATCCAGATTCTCCGCAATCAAACTAACCATCGATGGATCGTGTGTATACATGACATTTAGTGGACCAAACGGGCGAGTCGCCGCGATCCCCACAATTCATCAAGGCAACGAAACCCGTTTGGCGTTTGAATCTCTCGCCCAGCTTGACACCTCGAGGACCGAACAGTTTAGAATCGGGAACGGAAACCCTCTGTCCAGGGATGTCGTTCACCAGGCGCTGCTTCCCCTGAGAGAACTACGCGTTCTCATACTGTACAGGTGCTACAGCCCACGCACCTTTATCCACGCCTTGCACCCCGGCACGAGCTCACCGGAAGTCGCGGTCTGTCCCAAATTGGAGGAGCTCGTGCTCATCCTCCGTGACAGGCGCGAGGGAATCGACATCAAGTGGATTACAGAAATGGCAGAAGCGAGGGCGTCGAGAGGGAAGAAACTCAAGACTGTTAGGATCGCCGATAGCTGGAATATACCCAATCCGGAGGACATGTTGGAGTTCGGGAAACACGTTGGGCACGTGGAATACAGTCCTCAGGTTGATACAATCGACTATGACTGGTGATGATGAAGACTTAGCGGGGGAGGGTTTTGGTGATGTCTCTGGTGAGCAGGTTTGCGCTCTTGTCGTGGAACAACTTTCTCAAACTTTGATATTTGATCATCAGAGCAACGAGCTTTTCTGATTCTTGGTTGTACGATGATGAGCATGCAGTAAACATCCATCCCATTGTCGTGCTCTTCGCATCCTATGCGACGTGCACTCTTCGAATGTAATACCCTATCTCACATGTTTTGGATGCTTGGACCCTGGCCCGTGTGTCGCGTAGAGGTCGTGATCGTTTTTACGCTTTTCTATTTCTTCTTTGCTATTTGCTAGGCTGCCTCTAATGCGGCCTGTAGATACTGTAAACAGCGGAGCTGCGATTTTCGTACTATGCAGTTCTTGGATATCAACCAGTCAGTATTGGTCCTCTGCAAATTACCGTACGGCTTTCGAATCTGGAACAGAAACTTGGCGGCATAAGGAATGTGGAATTGAGAGATCGCGGTCTTGTTTTTGCAGGCACGGCATTCGAACGTTTGCTTTTTCTACGATGAGGGCCAGCGGTGGGAACGTGGTGGGCTACTACCTGCGTCTCTTGGATTACGAACAGAGTAGCATTCCCGATGACTGCGGCACGACCGGCGGGAACGGTACGATGGTAAGCTAACCGTAGGAAACTCGTTAGCGTTTCCCACTCACCCCATTTAATCCCTTTGAACGAACTCCCTTCCTCTATCCATCCGGGCCGCATTCTGTTCCTTTGGATATGGGGATCAGTGACTGGTGGTTGGGTGGCTGTTGGGAGCCGTCGTATGGGTGTCTCGCTGGACGCCTTCCGTTCTGCAATCGTTCCCGTTATCATGTCATCCCTGGCGATGCTCGTTTGAGCAGAGGGTGAGAATACAACATCCTTCCTTACGAAATCAGTGTCAGTCAGAGTAGGTGAATCGACAATCCATTGCTTCAATGGGGGGTCATTTGTTTCCTCGGCTTCCCAGTCTGGCCGACGTCGATAATCTACGAGGCACACGCGTAGAACGGATGTAACACGAGATAGGCAGAGACATATACGACGAAATGTGGGCCAAGGATGCCGGCGTGGAGTAGGACAACATGCACGGAACGATGTGTGTGAACGGAGGACGTTCCCGCGGGGGGCCCAGTGCGGAGTTTGAAGTCACCGAGCGGAGGATCAGGTTTGCGGACCTGATTCCCAACGGCCATGTCTTCACTCACCATTGGTCGTGCCTCTTCCATATCTCAGCACCTACGTGCAGCCAAAGAAGCTCTACAAGACGCGGCTTTTTTCACGAGGTGGGTCTGAAGTGCTGAGATACGTCGCGTCCGGAGGGCTGAAATTCGAGTTTGTAGTGTCACATCGACCTTAGATACCTCTGAGGTCAAGCGAACGAACGAGATGCACACACGGATTGCCACTGATACACGTTCCGTTCTAGTTCGATAGTCTCGAACAAGATGTTTTGGAGATCCTCCGCCTCATTCGGTCCTGGAGAAACACCGTCGCACCAATCAACCGGATCCCTCCCGAAATCCTCTCTCTCATTCCGGACTTTTGGGACCCGGACAATCGAGATGAAGACGTAATTGCGCTAACCCACGTATGTCGGGTTTGGAGGGAGGTGTTCACATCACGGCCCTTTTTGTGGACCTATCTCGATCTCGACGGCACGAACAAAGATAAAGCTCGCGTCTACCTCGAACGCTCAAAGTCCTCCCCCATCAGCTTGTCGTTGCGGAGACAGAGCAAGGTGTATCCCCACGATCCCTTCTTCCAGATCATCCCGGAAGTTATTGGACAACTCATCTGCCTGTCCATCAATGGAACGTCCGAAAATCTACAGGACATCACTGCTCGGCTATCTCACCCTGCACCTCTTCTCGAGGATCTGTCGATATCCGCATCCACGCAATATGGGCACCCCGTGCTCACGTCCACACTTTTCGATGGGGATCTCTCTTCGTTACGCAAGTTGTATCTAGCTTCGGTTTACACCGAGTTACCTTGGAGGAACATGGTCAATCTCACGTCGTTCACGCTGCATCGCACCCCGCCGGACAAGATCTCCGTCACACAATTTCTTGACTTCCTTGAAAGTGCTCCCCATCTCTGCGAAGTCGACCTCTGCCTCGCAATCCCATACTCAGACGCTCAGAGTGGGCGGTTGGTGTCGCCGACATGTTTAAAGAGGATGTCAATTACCGATAGTAAACCGTCTTCCGTCTTGCTCGACCACCTGTTGATCCCGGTCGGCGCGGAGCTAATACTGAATGTGGACTTGTTCACCTCCTTGGCCGAGGACCTCCTCCCAAGGTCTCTCGATAACCTCAGGAACTTCTCCAACTTCACCACAGTTAAGCTATACATCGATGAATCGTATCCGTGCATGTCATTCAGTGGACCGAATGGGCTAGTCAGCATGACACCCGCAGCCCTCCAACTTAATACGACCCGTTTGGCGTTGGAATCGCTTGCCCAGTTTGACACCTCGAAGACCGAACGACTCAGGGTCGAGAACGGAAGCCCCCCATCCGGAGATGTTTTTTACCGAGCGCTCCTTCCTCTCAAAGAACTACGGGTCCTCATGCTTCACAAATGCAATCGTACCCACATCTTCATCCGCGCCCTGCACCCCAGCGCAAGTTCGCCGGATGTTGTGGTCTGTCCCAAACTGGAGGAACTCATTCTCATCCTCTGTGACGACGGGGAGGTATTTAAAATGAAGGATGTCGTGGGGATGGCAGAAGCGAGGGCGTCAAGAGGGAAGAAACTCGAGACCGTTAGGATCGTTGATGGGAGGGATGAACCCGACCCGGATGGCGTGTTGGAGCTCAGGAAACATGTCGGGCACGTGGAATACGGTCCCTGGGTCGGTGCAGTCGATGATGATTGGTGATGAGGAGGATTTGGGTGACGCCTCTCTGGTGAGTGGGTTCGCATGTGGCTTGAAGTTGCACTGGTTCTTAAATTTCGACATTAAATGGATCATCAAAACAGCGGGTCATTCTGACTGTCGGTTGGGCGATAACGAGCAGCTAGCCGTCTCACTGTTATGCTCTCTTGCTCCTTGTGCTATATACATTATACTGTATATTCTCCAATTGTGCGTGTAATACACTTGCGTTTTTTGCCTGTTTTGACTTTGCCTTGGTTGCATAGAAAAGGAGAAGTTGTTTTCCCCGTGGGGCTTCGGTTAACTAACATTTGATGAGGCGTTCATGACGAACAGTCTTTGCGACCTAGTGTCGTCGGGCCGGCCATTGGGAGGATGATGTTCGCGGCTCCAGAACTGCTTGTGTCTTCCGGGTTCAGTCTCATGGGCGGGGTTCGTATGCGAGGAGCCTGTGCATATGCATTCGTGCCCGTCATCCCGGGGTGTTCTGCGGAGCTGAGCGCTAGTGGTGATAATGATTGTCTGATCGGGTGGAATGTTCCGCTACTTAGTACGACAATCTCGAAACAACGCCATCTTTTGGACCCCACCTCGTTTCTCCGGCACGTCGCGTTCTGATTCTTAGGAAAGCGCATACTCGGTCCGCTGACCCCTTCATCACCACCCCTTCCCGATACAATCTCCCTGAACATGTTCATTCTTCTGCTCTGCCCTACCCTATATTACTTCACAGCCATACGCGTCTCCGAATCATGACCGCCACTATATTCATTCCAGTGCACTTCGATTCGCGCTCTCCCCATGCTCCGCTTCCTGGCAACATCCCTTCAACCGACCTTCTATAGAAGACCTTGAGGAACGCGAGTTTCGACGTGCCCAGATGCGGCGGAGGTTGGTGGGAGCCCCAGTCTGGGCAAACGGCATCGGAAGGTTTACTGGATTTCATCGACCCCCGCCCGTCGTCTCGAGTCACTTTGAGCTACAAGCACGGGCCAAAAAGCGCGGGCCAAAATACGGACGAGGCGAAACGGTGAAGCTGAAGGATAGGTCAGCCACCTTGTACGCTCCATCCAGCTGAATATCGTTTGCGAGGTGTGTTCCCGCCCATGATGAACTTAGCATGTGTATCGACGCGTCTTCCTCGTGTAACTATATCTCGTGTAACTATATTGATTAGGCATCCAGGTAAATAGCGGATTGTGGTGTGTTATCCACAACCCAGTGCCCACACTGGAAGCCTGACGGCCCAATGCACGTGTCCGCCGGGTTGACCTTTTTATTTTTATTTCTTTTTTATTTCTTTAATCTGTATTTATATACCGCAACTGACCGATCGCCTTGAGCCACGTCTCACCTGCCACGATGGCGACAC